>OGDF01003038.1_pt1 | contig 21346 bp, 19 predicted proteins | sample 1570141 | NCBI WGS metagenome assembly OGDF01 (sample SAMEA4370581, study PRJEB24528) | human gut metagenome | reverse complement strand
AAGGATTTGGAATCTGTCTGATGCCGAAACTTGTTATGACAGATATTCCATATAAGGTAGACAGTTACTCGATCAAACCACATGCAAGCCGAATCATTGGACTAGCAACGATGAATCCAAATTTTATGGCACCTGCGGTCCGCATGATGTTTAATCATATTGTTGATAAATATCAGGAAGACGAATTTAAAAAATAATATTAAAACATGAATAGGACAATTCCTTTTATAGTTAAATGGATTTGTTCTGTTTTTTTATTGATAAGTAGTTTACAAGATATTTTATATAATTTTTCTATTATACAAAGTAAATATTATAGGTATAATCAATAGCCAGTCATAAAAAATATTAATTATCCGAAGTAAAAACTAGATGGTAATATTAAAATTATAGAAAACCTATTGCAATAGTAGGAAAAATAAGAACGTCGAAATGGTAATTGAAGAATTTAAAGGAAAAAGTGTGGTTGTTACTGGTGCAGCAGCTGGAATGGATTCCAATTTTGTTTTTGGAGAAACCACAGACATTAAAGAAGCTTTAAATCCAACAGGGAGTGTCAAAGACCGTGCTGCCTTAAATATGATTGAAAAGGCTGAAGCTGAAGGTAAATTAAAACCAGGAGGAACGATCGTTGAAAGTACCAGTGGAAATACTGGAATTTCTCTTGCAGCATTTGCAGCAGCGAAAGGTTATCATTTACATATCTTTATGGAACCAGGATGTATACCGGAACGAGTTCAGATATTAAAAGCATACGGGGTGACCGTTCAATATTATCAGGATATTCCAGGATTTAACGAGATCATTGCAAATTATGGATTTGATAAAGAACGTATCAGCAGCAGCGGTTCTTGCGGCAAAAATTTTATAGTGGAGTCGGTGGAATTGGATTAATCTTAAATGAAGTGTATCGTCTTTACCAGGACGAGAATGCAAAAGCAGGAGCAATGGAGATCCTTGATCATTATTTAGATACTTCTACAGAAGACAATGAAGAAATTTACTGGAGTAACAACAGTCCTGTCTTTTTTGATGGCGGAAATATCTTATATCTGCTAGATTGTTGCAATACCTATAAAGAATTATCCTCCAAACTAAATGAAATTATTGTAAAAGCAACGAATCATATTTTAAATCAGGCGATCGATCATAAGGATGGTGGATTAGAAATCGATCATCTTCATATCGATTTTAAACATAAAGAACCTAATTTTGAATTCGGAACTGCTGGTATGGTTGTGGCTTTGTTGCAGATATATTGTCTGGAGAAAAATAAAAATGGAATTGTTGGATTGATTGACGATCCTTATTATAAATGAAAATTTTTGCAGACCTTTATTCTTTGTGCTAGAATAAATTTATATGGATTTTATATTTTAGGAGGTAGCATATGAAAGTCAAAGGTGTAAGATTATATGCAAAAGACGATATTCGCCTGGAAGAATTTGAACTTCCAGAGATCAAGGATGATGAGATCCTTGTCAAAGTAATGAGTGATTCCATTTGCATGTCAACCTGGAAGATGGTAAAACAAGGAGCAAACCATAAGCGAGTTCCAGCAGATGTCGCAGAACATCCAGTTATCATTGGCCATGAATTTGCCGGAGATATCGTAAAAGTCGGTAAGAAATGGCAGGATAAATTCAAACCAGGTCAGAAGTTTGCACAGCAGCCAGCAATTCCGGGACAGGCTGAATCTCCGGGATATTCTTATACACAGTGTGGTGGTGCTGCAACTTATTGTATTTTCCCAAATGATATTATTGAAGTCGGATGTTTATGGACACATGATGGCGATTCTTATTTTGAATCTTCTGTTGCAGAACCAATGTGCTGCGTTATTTGTGGATATAAGACAAATTATCATGTGAAGGACCGTTATGAACATGTAATGGGAACTAAAAAAGGAGGAAGCATCGCAATTCTTGGTGGATGTGGTCCAATGGGATTAGGTGCCGTAAGTTATGCATTAGCTATTGAGAATAAACCAGCGAAAGTGATCGTTACAGATATCGATGATGCCAAATTAGAAAGAGCAAATCAGGTTATTTCCGTAGAAGAAGCTAAAGAAAAAGGCGTGGAATTAATCTATGTTAATACAGCTAAGATGAATAATCAGGTAGAAGAATTAAAAGCTTTATCTGTTGATGGTAAAGGTTTTGATGATGTCTTTGTTTATGTACCAGTCAGAGGAGTTGCTGAACTTGGAAATAAAATCTTAGCTTATGATGGATGTATGAATTTATTTGCAGGTCCTACAGATTCCAAATTCTCAGCTGATATGAATTTATATGACTGTCATTATAACGCAACAAAGATTCTTGGAAGTACTGGTGGAAATATTGATGATATGAAGGAAGCTATTGATCGTGCAGCAAGAAAAGAAATCAAACCTGCAGTAATGATCACTCATGTTGGAGGAATTGATTCTATCGTTGATACAACAAAAAATCTTCCAGACATTCCAGGTGGAAAGAAATTGACATACCTTCATATCAATATGCCAATGACAGCAATTTCTGATTTAAGAAGTCTTGCAAAAGATGATCCATTCTTTAACGATCTTGCTGATATTTGTGACAAGCATAACGGATTATGGAGTGCAGAAGCTGAAAAGGCTTTATTAACACACTATGGTGTAGAATAAACATATGAACAAATCCAGAACATATATTGCCATTGATCTAAAATCATTTTACGCTTCGGTTGAATGTGTAGAACGAGGACTGAATCCATTGACAACAAATCTGGTTGTAGCAGATGAGTCAAGAACGAGTAAGACTATCTGCCTGGCAGTCTCACCTTCTTTGAAGTCTTATGGAATTTCAGGGCGGGCGAGGCTGTTTGAAGTTATACAAAAGGTAAAGATGGCAAATGCTGATCGAAAAAGCCGGATTTACGGAGATTTTGATGGAGAATCTTATAATAAACCTAAATTAGATACAAATCCCAAAAAGGAAATAACTTATATTGTTGCACCGCCAAGAATGGCTCATTATATTTCTATGAGTAGAAAGATTTTCAGGTGTTATTTAAAATATATAGCACCAGATGATATTCACCCATATTCTATCGATGAAGTTTTCATTGATGCAACAGATTACCTCAAATTATATCAATTGAGTGCAAAAGAACTTGCTATGAAAATGATCAAGGCTATTCTTAAAGAAACAGGAATCACTGCAACTGCAGGAATCGGGACAAATCTTTATCTTTGTAAGATCGCAATGGATATTGTTGCCAAGCATACAATGCCAGATCAGAATGGTGTGCGTATTGCAAGCCTTGATGAACACTCTTATCGTGAACAGTTATGGGATCATCAACCGCTTACGGATTTTTGGAGAGTTGGGAAAGGTTATCAAAAGAAGTTAAATCAGATAGGAATTTTTACAATGGGGGATATTTCCAGATGTTCTATTGGAGAAGATACTTCATTTTATAATGAAGATCTTTTATATCGGACATTTGGAATCAATGCAGAACTATTAATCGACCATGCCTGGGGATATGAACCATGTACGATGAAGGATATCAAATCTTATGAACCAGAAACTAAAAGTATTGGAAGCGGTCAGGTTCTTTCTTGTGCGTATTCCTGTGAGAAAGCCAAACTGGTTTTAAAAGAGATGATCAACGAACTAGTCCTTGATCTTTTTGAAAAAATGGTTATGACCGATCAGATTGTGTTAACAGTTGAATATGATACAGAAAATCTTAAGAGCAATTATAAAGGTGAAATTTCTACAGATATGTATGGAAGAAAAATTCCAAAGCATGCACATGGAACAAGAAATCTTGAAGAATGGAGTGCATCTGGCAAAAAGATCATGAAAGCTGGACTAAGTTTATATGATGAGATCGTTGATCCGGTTTTAAGTATCCGTAAACTTTATGTGACAGCAAATCATATCATTTCAAATACAAAAGCAGAAGAAAAAAAGCAGTATCAACAGATATCCATGTTTGATCTTCTTCAAGCAGAAAATGAAGGTCAAGAGAAAGTTGATATAAAAAGAGATGATATCCGAGAAAAAAATCTTCAAAAAGCTGAACTTGAGATCAAGAAGCGATTTGGTAAAAATGCGATCATGAGAGGAATCAGCTTAGAAAAAGGTGCAACAGCGAAAGAACGCAACGATCAAATTGGAGGACATAAAGCATGAATAAATATGAAGATATGATTGATATGAAACGCCCAGTTTCCAAAAAACATCCACCTATGCCAATCAAAGATCGTGCAGCACAATTTGCTCCATTTGCAGCCTTATCCGGGCATAGAGAAGCTTTGGCTGAAGAAATAAAAAAATACGATGAAGACCTCGGCTATCAATAAAGAATCATAAAAAAGATGCATTCCTAAAAATGTTTACGGAATGCATCTTTTTTAATTATATAGAAATTTATTTTGTTACATATTTTTCTTTTAATTCGGCAACTTTATTTCCATATACGTCGTTGCGTTTTTGCTGAAGAATAATATTCTTGATTGTATCTGCAACATCTTCGTAAACAGAAGCCTGTGCATCTTTTTTATCTTCAACCTTAATGAGGTGGTATCCAAACTGAGTCTTGACAGGTCCTACAATATGTCCAATCTCTGCAGCGAAAGCGGCATCTTCAAATTCTTTGACCATCTGTCCTCTTGTGAAAGCACCAAGATCTCCTCCCTGCTGTTTGGATGGACATGTTGAGAATTCTTTTGCAGCATCTTCAAATGTAATTTCCTCAGCAACGATCTTCTCAAGAATTTCCTGACATTTGTCTTCTTCATCTACAAGAATATGTTTTGCATGAACTGTTTCTCCAGCCATAAACTGATTTTCATTTGCTTTATAATATTCTTTTGTCTCTTCCTCAGTAACAGCAATATCCTTCATTGCTTCTCCAACAGCCATCTGTGCAAGAATCTCTCTCTTTGCATGTGCCAGATTATCTTGGAAAGCATCTGTTTCTTCCAGTTGCATTTCTTCACCTAATTTAGCGAATAAATGAACCGTGATGATCTGTTCTAAACACTGATTTCTGAAATGTTCATTTGAAGCATAAGCTTGCTGTTCTTTTGGCAGAGCAGCGATTAATGCATCAACGTCTTTCTGTGTGATTTCTTCTCCGGCAATAACAGCCAGTACATTCTGGTTATCCATAATGATTTCTCCTTTAATCTTACTTGTGATTGAGGGGTTATTATATCATAAATCGTAAGTATTTGGTAGATTTAAGTAAAAAAATAAGATATAATAAAAAAATGAATTATAAAAAGAAACTGGTACGCAGCCTATGGAACAAATTATTAAATATGAATTAATTATTAACAAAGCACTGCGATCTGCATTAGAATATGATAAACTAGATGAACAGATTAATGAATTACAGCAGGTTGATATGGATATTATTGTTTTAAGACTTGGTGGTGCTTTTTCAAGAGAAGACGAAGCATTAACTTTTGATCAGTTGTATCGCAATGCTGATTCTGCCATGTATCATAGTAAAAAGATTCCTGGCTGTCATGCGACTATCTATAATGAAAAACTGGAGGTAAAATAAGATGTCGATCATACCGATTACCGATTTTGATGACCCACAATTAGATATTTATGCTCGTCGGTCTGAAGGACAACTGTTGCATTTTTATGAACCCAAAGAAGGTATTTTTATTGCTGAAAGTCCACGAGTAATACAGACAGCCTTTGATGAAGGATATGAACCAATCTCATTTCTTGTAGAAGAACGTCATGTTAAGACTCAGGCGAAACATATTTTAGAGCAGTACCCAGATATTCCTGCTTATACCGCCAGCTATGATGTATTGAAAAAACTGACAGGATTTGTCATGGCAAGAGGAATGCTTTGTGCTATGCATCGAAAGAAACTGCCTTCTCTTACTGATGTATGTAAAAATACAAATCGTATCGTTATTTTGGAGAATGTTATGAATCCAACGAATGTCGGGGCAATTTTTCGCAGTGCAGCAGCATTAAATATGGATGCCATACTGCTTACGAAAGGATGTTCTGATCCGTTGTACCGCAGATCTGTCCGGGTAAGTATGGGTACTGTATTTCAAATTCCATGGACTTTTGTTGATCACACAGTTTCATGGCCGGAAAATGGTATCAGACAATTAAAGGAACTTGGATATAAAACAGTTGCGATGGCTTTAACAGATCGTTCTGTAAGTATTGACAATCAAAAATTGATATCCGAAGATAAATTGGCTGTTGTACTTGGAACAGAAGGTGATGGTTTAAATGATGCCACGATATCATTATGTGATTATACAGCCAAAATCCCGATGGCACACGGTGTAGACTCTCTGAATGTTGCAGCTGCCAGTGCAGTAGCTTTTTGGCAGCTTTCTAAAAGATAAAATATTTTATATACGATATATAGAAGGAATTAAACAAAAATATGAACTCAAATTTTGAACATTATCGAATCTTTTATTATGTAGCGAAATACGAAAATCTTACAAAAGCAGCTTCTGCAATGCACACAAGCCAACCATCGGTAACAAGAACGATTCACAATCTTGAGAAGAATCTTGGCTGCCGTCTATTTGAGAGAAGTAAAACAGGAATGAAACTTACTCCAGAAGGTGAAGTATTTTATGAATATATTGCTGCAGGTTGTTCTCAGTTTTTTAAGGCAGAAAGTAATTTAAGCGATATGTTAAGCCTTGATAATGGAACAATTTATATCAGTGCTACAGAAACAGCCTTACATTGCTATTTATTTCAGGCAATGGAATCTTTTAATGCAAGATATCCTAATGTCCATTTTAAGATTTTAAATAATAGCACAAAGAAATCTATTCATATTGTCAAAGAGGGAAATGTTGATTTTGCAGTTGTCTCTGCACCATTTCATATAGAAAAACCTCTAAAAAAGCAAATATTAAGAGAATATCATGATATTTTAATTAGTGGAAAACGTTACAGCGAATTAAAAGGAAAACAATTATCTATTAATCAACTCTCAAAATATCCATGGATCAGCCTTACATCCGAAGCAATCACAAGGAAATTCCTAAATCAGTATTTCGAGAAAAATGGATTAAAATTTGAACCAGATATTGAACTTGCAACAACAGATATGATCTTGCCAGCAGTTCGGCATAATCTTGGAATCGGATTTATCCCACCGGAATTTGCTATTGATGATCTTGATTCGGAAGAAATCTTTGAGATTCATGTGCAAGAAACATTTCCAGAACGAAATATTACTTTGATTTATGATACAGAATATCCTCAAAGCATTGCCGCTAAAGAATTTTTGAAATTTTTAAGTGAAACAACCATCCTATAAAATAAAAAATCTCCAAAGATAGAATAAATTTCATCTTTGGAGATTTTTTAGAACAATATAAAAGTGTAAACTAGTTACCTTTATTTAGGATATTTTTATCATAACATGAACATAATTGTGCGTAAAATACATTTTTTACATCATATTCATAACAAATTGATATGGATAATCAAAAGATTTTCTTAAGGAGTAAAAAAATAAATTTTAATTATTTGATATTGTAAAAATATATGATAAAATACGGAGAGAGAAAATAAGGAGGGTATTTTATAATGTTTTCTAAAAAATTTACAGCGCTTACAAGCGTTTTTTTGATTTTTGCGATTGTAGTAGGCGGTATGCTTGGATTTTACGATGCCAGATTAGAAGCTGCAGTTACTCCAAAAAAGCAATCCATGGATAAGGTTAAGATTAAAAACAAAAAAGATCTGACATTTGATAAAGACGTTGTTAATATTTTGTTGGTCGGCTCTGATAATGGAGCTCAGGGATCTGAAGATGGTGATCATGGAAGATCTGACAGCATGATGGTTGCAACGATCAATTTTAAGACAAAAGAATTAAAATTAACATCTTTTCTCCGTGATATGTATGTTGAGATTCCGGGACACGGAAGAAACAAATTAAACGCAGCTTATGCATTTGGTGGAGAAGAACTTCTATATCAGACACTTGCCCAAAACTTTAATATTAAAATTGATAAATTCTGTATTGTGGATCTTTCTGCTTTTGAGAAAGTTATCAATCGCATTGGCGGTATTGAAATGACTCTTGAAAAAAGAGAAGCAGAATATCTTAATACAACCAACTATATTTCCAAGAAGAAATATCGTAATGTAAAACCTGGTAAGCAGACATTAAATGGATGTCAGGCATTGGGCTATGCAAGAGTCCGTCATGTATATTCTAAAAAATATGGAGATGAAGAATTCGGGAGAACTGGAAGACAACGTGCTGTTATGCAGGCAACTTTCCAGAAAATGTTAAAGCATAATCCTGCGGATCTTGTAACTATTGCTATTGATGCATTAGGCGATGTATCTACAGATATGGATTCTACTTATATTAAGAAACTTATTTTTTCCGTAGCCACTATGGGAACTACAGAGATTGATCAGCTTCGTGTGCCAATTGAGAATACTTATAAGACAGCCGTTGTCGGACATTACCCTCCTTGTGGTTTTGTATTTTTTGTAAACTTTAAAGCTAATCAGGAAGCATTAAAATACTTTATGTTTAATAAAGGAAAACGCCAAGATTTCGCGCAGAATTATGGTGGTGCAGATGCTGCAGAAACTTGCGGATATCCATCAAAATACGATTATAATCGTTCCAAAGGAGATTCTGGAAATATCTTTAATAGTTCCAATACAACAGAAGGTGAATAAAACAAACAAATTACTTATTGATAATTTTTCTCATTCTTTTCACTGCAATTAGCCTTGAGTAATTGATATTTGATGGTTTATAATGTACAAAGTTACCAAAGGAATAACATTTAAAATTATTCCTTTCGGATACAAGAAGTTAATGATAAATCATATAAATATTACAGGAGGATACAGACATGGATTTAACAAAAGTTTTATCAGTAGTAAAGAGCAAAAAGACAGGATTTTTTGCAGCAGGAGTTTTATTTGGTACAGCAGGTATTAAAGCATTATCAAGTAAAGATGCTAAAAAATTATATACAAATGCAACAGCTGCCGTTCTTCGTGCAAAAGAATGTGTTATGGATACAGTAACAACAGTTCAGGAAAATGCAGAAGATATTTATGAAGAAGCAAAGCAGATTAATGAAGACAGAGCTGCTGCAGAAGAAGAAATGGAAGCTTACGCTGAAGCTGATGATGATGAAGAAGCAACAGAAGAAGTTTCCGAAGATGCTTTTAAAGAAGTAGAAGAATAAGAAAAAATATTTAATACAAACACCTGCAGTTTATTTTCTGCAGGTGTTTTCAAAGAAGAAGGAGTTTATATGAAATTTACGATCAAACATGAGATCCGTGGCAGAATTCGTATCCATAACTGTCAGCGAACGATGAGTACTGATCAGGCAGATGAACTTCAATATTATCTGACAACAAAAGATTTTGTCACATCTGTCAAAATCTATGACCGCACGAACGATATTGTGATCTGTTATAATACAGATCGTGAAAAGATTCTTAACACTTTAAAAAAATTTTACCATGGAATCATTACTGTTCCAGATAATTATCAAGAAAGTCAGAGCAGACAGCTAAACCAGTCTTATTGGGATAAGATTACAAGTAAGGTACTCTTCCATTATGGAAGTAAATTGTTTTTCCCATATCCATTAAGAGCCGGTATCACAGCTGTCAAATCTGTAAAATACATATATGAAGGAATACATACACTTGCACAAGGAAAAATTGAAGTTCCAGTGCTTGATGGTACTGCGATTGGTGTATCTATGCTAAGAAGGGATATCAATACCGCATCCTCTATCATGTTCTTACTTGGAATCGGTGAAATTCTTGAAGAGTGGACACATAAGAAATCTGTCGATGATCTTGCCAAGAGTATGTCATTAAATGTTGGGAAAGTATGGAAAGTCGATGGCAATCATGAAGTTTTAGTATCTTCTAATGAAATTCAGACAAATGATATTGTTCATGTTCAGATGGGAAATATGATTCCTTTTGATGGTGTTATCATTGAAGGAGAAGCTATGGTCAATCAGGCATCTTTAACTGGAGAATCTATTCCTGTCCGTAAAACAATAGATGGATATGTTTATGCAGGAACAGTTCTTGAAGAAGGAGACTTAAAAGTCTGTGTTAAAGAAGCTAACGGATCAGGTAAATTTGATAAGATCGTTACAATGATCGAAGAATCTGAGAAATTAAAATCATCTTTAGAAAGTAAGGCAGAACATCTTGCAGATCGTCTGGTTCCTTATACATTAGTTGGAACTGCCCTCACATATTTGCTTACAAGAAATGTAACAAAAGCATTATCTGTATTGATGGTTGACTTTTCATGTGCCTTAAAACTGGCAATGCCAATTTCCGTTTTATCAGCAATCAAAGAGGCAAATGATCATAATATTGTTGTCAAAGGTGGAAAATACTTAGAGGCAACGGCAGAAGCTCAGACAATCGTATTTGATAAAACAGGTACTTTAACAAAAGCAGAGCCAACAGTTTTAGATATTGTTTCATTTAATGGTATGAAATGTCAGGAATTATTAAGAATTGCTGCATGCTTAGAAGAACATTTTCCTCATTCTATGGCCAAAGCTGTTGTTCAGGCAGCCAAAGATCGTAATCTTGTGCATGAAGAGTTGCATTCAAAAGTTGAATATATTGTAGCTCATGGAATTTCTTCTATGATCGAAGATAAGAAAGTCGTAATCGGAAGTTATCATTTTGTATTTGAGGATGAACAATGTACGATTCCAGAGGGAAAACAAGAATTATTTAACAGTCTTCCAGAAGATTGTTCTCATCTGTATATGGCGATTGAACATAAGCTTGCAGGTGTGATCTGCATTGAAGACCCACTGCGTGAAGAAGCAAAAGATGTCATTAAGGCTTTAAAAGAAGCTGGTATTTCCAAGGTTGTCATGATGACAGGAGATAGTGAACGAACAGCAAGAGTTATCGCAGAAAAAGTTGGTGTAGATGAATATCATGCCGAAGTACTTCCGGAAGAAAAAGCTGCATTTGTTGAAGCTGAAAAAGCTGCGGGAAGAAAAGTTATCATGATCGGTGATGGAATCAATGATTCTCCGGCACTATCTGCAGCAAATGTTGGAGTTGCGATCAGTGATGGAGCTGAAATTGCACGAGAGATTGCTGATGTAACGATTGAAGCTGATCATTTACATGGTTTAGTAGCATTAAAACATATCAGTAATAGTTTGATGCATCGTATTCACAATAATTACCGCTTTATTGTTGGATTTAACGCAGGACTTATTGGTGCTGGTGTTTTAGGAATCTTACAGCCAACAACATCTGCATTGTTACATAATACATCGACCCTTTGTATTGGGCTTAGAAGCATGAAAAATCTGCTTCCAGAAGAAGAAACTGAATAATATCTGGATTTTATCCCAAAAGCATTCACGCCCTGTATTATAAGCAGGAACTGAATGCTTTTTATTTTTGTTAGTTTATGATACTATAAATATAAAATGAGTAAATAAAAATAAACAGGAGATTTTTTATGGAACGAGACTTAACACATGGAAGTATTGGAAGAAATATTTTAAGATTTTCACTTCCATATTTTTTATCGTATTTTTTACAGACACTATATGGAATGGCAGATTTATTTATTATTGGACAGTTTGATTCTGTTTCTGGGACAACAGCTGTCTCTATTGGTAGTCAGGTAATGCATATGATCACCGTTATGATTGTTGGAATTGCAATGGGTACAACCGTTATGATTGGTAAATCAGTCGGAGCAAAATTAAAAAAAGAAACATCAAAGATCATCGGAAATACGATTACTTTATTTTTAGGTATTTCCATCGTTTTAACATGTATTTTATTGTTTTTTGTAAATCCAATCGTAGATATTATGTCTACACCAACACAAGCTGTTGCAGGAACGAGAGCTTATCTTATGATCTGTTTTGCAGGAATCCCTTTAATTACAGCATATAATATCATAAGTTCTATTTTCAGAGGCCTTGGAGATTCCAAAAGTCCGATGTATTTTATTGCGGTTGCATGTTTTTTTAATATTATATTAGACTATATCTTTATTGGCATATTCCACCTTGGTGCTTCTGGAGCAGCACTTGGAACAACTCTTGCACAAACGATCAGCGTTGTTATCGCTTTATTAGCAATATTAAAAAAGAACACAGGTATTTCTGTTCACAAAGAGGATTTGAAACCACAGGCTCGAACTTTAAAGAATATTTTACAGATTGGAATTCCTATTTCACTTCAGGATGGATTTATCCAAATATCCTTTATTATCATAACGATCATTGCAAACCAAAGAGGTTTAAATGATGCTGCCGCTGTTGGAATTGTTGAGAAGATCATTAGTTTTGTATTTCTCGTTCCATCCTCTATGCTGTCTTGTGTATCTGCAATTTCTGCACAAAATATCGGAGCTGGAAAGGATGATCGTGCTTATAAAACATTACAGTATGCAACAATGATTGCTGTAAGTTTTGGACTAGTTGTCGCTGTTTGTATGCAGTTTATCTCTAATCCAGTTGTCGGAATTTTTACAAATGATGTGTTTGTTATCAAGATGGGAAGTCAATATATCAGAAGTTACATATGGGATTGTATGATTGCAGGAATTCATTTTAGTTTCAGTGGTTATTTCTGTGCTTATGGTAAATCAGGAATTTCATTTTTACATAATGTATTGTCCATTGTGCTGATCCGAATTCCAGGTGCATTTTTGGCTTCAAAATATTTTGCTAACACACTTTATCCAATGGGTTTTGCCGCACCATGTGGATCATTACTGTCCGTCATCATATGTATCTCTGCACTTTATTATTTTAAAAATATTAAAAAAGAAATAACCGTATAAATAAAGTACGAGATTGAAGTAAAACTTATGAACAGCATACTTTAATATGCTTTAACCATAAAATTTCATATTTATTATGGTTAAAACAATCAATTTTTGGTAAAATTGCATTAAGATATATTTATATAATACCAAAGAGATAATAAAAAATAGGAGTAACTTATTATGCCAGTATTTGATTTTAGTAACGATACAACCGGGAAACAAGAAGAAGCCGTTTGTACTTATACAACTTTTTCTTCTAACGAAGATCATGCAACAATTAAATGTCCAATCTTAATTCTTTCAAACAAACGAAAAGACTGGGCGCATCATTCCTGTGGTTTTTTTTCAAATCAGGACAAACAAACTGCCTTTGAATTTGAAGAAGAAGATGGGACGATCATTTCTGATATCTTACGAATTGATGCACGATTCGTAAGTTTGATCAAATGGCTTGGAGAAAATCATATTCATGTTCGTCTATCAGGAGAAAACACATCCGAAGGCTATTGTGTATATAAGATTCGTGAAATAGCTTTTGGAGGTGGTACAAAGTTATCAGCGGAAGATGGGTTCCTTCAGTTTATGATCGAACGTTTATTCCAAAGTGATGCACCTGAGGATAAACCATCTGATGAAAATCAAGATGAAATGGGTGATGATATGAAACTTACAAGTATTCAAAGTATTACCGATTTTATGACATGTGCAGGCCGTACTTTGCCAGATAACATCCGATTATGGGCCAGAAGAAACCTTGCTGTTGCACGTTCCCATGAAGTATCACAAGAAGAAAGAAGACATGCTCAGCGTGCATTATCAATCATGATGAATATTCAGTGGAAGAGTGATTATTTTAAAGCAATTGATCCAGATGAAGCCAGAAAGATTCTGGATGAAGAACTTTATGGTATGGAGCGTGTGAAACAAAGAATCATTGAAACGATCATTCAGATCAATCGTACCCATACATTACCAGCATATGGATTATTATTAGTCGGTCCTGCTGGAACAGGAAAATCACAGATTGCATACGCTGTAGCCAGAATTTTAAAGCTTCCATGGACAACCCTTGATATGAGTTCTATCAATGATCCAGAACAGCTCACTGGAAGCTCCAGAATATATGCAAATGCGAAACCTGGAATCATTATGGATGCATTTTCCATGGCGGGAGAATCAAATCTTGTATTCATTATCAATGAGCTTGATAAAGCAAATTCAGGAAAAGGAAATGGAAACCCAGCCGATGTATTATTAACCTTACTTGACAATCTTGGATTTACAGACAATTATATGGAATGTATGATCCCAACTGTTGGTGTTTATCCAATTGCTACCGCAAATGAAAAAGATCAGATCAGTGCACCTTTGATGTCACGTTTTGCAGTCATTGATATTCCTGATTATACACCAGAAGAGAAGAAGGCTATTTTCTCGAGATTTGCACTCCCAAAGATTTTAAAACGTATGGGACTTAAAGAAGATGAATGTATCATGACAGATGAAGCCTTGGATACTGTAATTGAACTGTATTCAGAAACAACAGGAATCAGAGATCTTGAGCAGGCGGCAGAACATATTGCAGCGAATGCATTATATCAGATTGAAGTTCATCACGTATCCAGCGTAACATTTGATGGTAAAATGGTAAGAGAATTATTATTATAAAATCATAACAAGTGTTGGTATTTAAGAAGCCAATATTTGACGAAATATCAAAAATAATGATATAGTAAAAAATATCAGATATTATAAATATTAACATAATGAAACAATCAATGAAACAATCAAACGGAGGTCAAATTGCCATGGACATGGAAAAAATCTATTTAACTATGAAACGTACTGGAGCTGGAAACATTGTTCTTGGAATCTTATCCATTTGTGTTGGTCTTACATCAGGAATCATGCTGATCGTAACTGGTGCAAATTTATTAAAGAAAAAGAAGCACATTAGTTTTTAATTTTACAATTTGAATTTAATTAAGGGAACATTTAAAAATCAATTTAGATGTTCCCTTAATTTTTTATAGAAATTAGTGATTAAAAGATAGAAAGAATAGGTATATTTCCAAAGATTAATCTATACGCAAAATACCAATTTAAATTATAGATTAGAATAAAGAATTAAGAAGCCGGCATTTTACCGGCTTCTCTCGATATTTTTTATCTATTTGGATTCTTTTAAATCAGTTTCAAAATATTACTTATTTTACATAAATCCAATTGCTACTCCAATTAATCTTATGATCAATGCTGCAATCCATGCGATGATACATTGCCACAATGCAAGACCAACCGCCCATCTTGTTCCTAATTCACGTTTAACAGATGCAATTGCTGCAACACATGGAGAATACAGTAAACTAAATACTAATAAAGAACTTGCTGCCAACGGCGTGATTGCTGCTGTGATATTTCCATTAAATAAAACCCCTAATGTTGAAACAACGCTCTCCTTTGCCATAAATCCACTGAGCAAGGACGTTACAATTCTCCAGTCTCCTAATCCTAATGGTGATAATAAAGGAGCTATGAATCCAGCTACTATTGCTAAAATACTATGAGCAGAATCTTCTACCATATTTAACTGTAGATCAAATCTTTGTAAAAACCATACCACAATTGTTGCAACTAAGATCACGGAAAACGCTTTCTGTAAGAAATCTTTTGCTTTTTCCCATAATAACTGTACTACATTCTTCGCTCCTGGAAGTCTGTAATTTGGTAATTCCATAACAAAAGGTACTGGTTCTCCTTTAAATAAAGTCCCATTATATAAAAATGCAATCAAAATGCCGATTACGATTCCTAATAAATATAATCCAGCCATAATAAATCCCCCACGTTTTGGGAAAAATGCACTGACAAAGAAAGAATATATCGGAAGTTTTGCAGTACAACTCATAAATGGTGTCAAAAGAATCGTCATCTTACGATCTCGTTCGCTCGTTAAAGTTCTTGTTGCCATAACCGCTGGAACGGTACATCCAAAACCAATCAGCATTGGAACAATACTTCGTCCAGATAATCCAATCTTTCGAAGCATTTTATCCATAACAAATGCAACTCTTGCTATGTATCCGCTATCTTCCATCAATGATAAGAAGAAAAATAATGTTACAATGATTGGCAAAAAGCTTAGTACACTTCCTACTCCAGTGAAAATTCCATCAATGATCAGACTATGAATCGCATGGTTGACATGAGCTGCAGTTAATGCCTGATCCGTAAGTCCTGAAAGCTTATCAATTCCTAATTCCAGGATTCCTTGAAGCCAGGCACCGATCACATTAAATGTCAAATAAAATACCAAAACCATGATTCCTATAAAACAAGGAATCGCTGTATATTTTCCTGTTAAAATACGATCAATCTTTTCACTTCGGATTCGTTCTTTACTTTCTTTTGGTTTCACAACCGTCTGCTCACATAAACGTTCAATAAAATCAAATCGCATATCTGCAATTGCTGCACTTCGATCCAAGTCACGTTCTGTTTCCATTTGTTTGACGATATGATCCAACATTTCCATTTCATTTTGATCAAGTTTTAATTGTTCTAAGATCAGATGATCCCCTTCAATCGCTTTTGTCGCTGCAAAACGAACCGGTATCTGTGCTTTTTCTGCATGATCTTCAATCAAATGAATTACGGCATGAATACAGCGATGTACAGCACCATCATGATCTTCTTTATCACAAAAATCTTGTCTTAATGGTTTTTCCTGATATTTTGCAATATGAAGTGCATGTTTTACAACTTCATCGACTCCTTCGTTCTTTGCTGCTGAAATCGGAATAACTGGAACACCAAGCAAGGATTCCATTTCGTTTACATTAATTGATCCTTGGTTTCCAAGCACTTCATCCATCATATTTAAAGCCACAACCATTGGTATATCCATTTCCAGTAATTGCATAGTAAGATATAAATTACGCTCAATATTTGTTGCATCCAAAATATTAATGATTGCCTTTGGTTTATTTTCTAATACAAAATTTCTGGAAACAATCTCTTCATTGCTGTAAGGCGACATGGAATAAATTCCCGGAAGATCTGTTACATTCGTTTCTGGATGTCCTTTGATCGATCCATCTTTTCGATCGACTGTAACACCTGGAAAGTTCCCAACATGTTGATTAGCCCCAGTTAACTGATTAAATAACGTTGTTTTGCCACAGTTTTGATTTCCAACTAAAGCATAAGTTAATGGTGTTCCATCTGGAAGTGGATGTTCATCTTCTTTAGAATGATATTTTCCCTCTTCGCCCAGACCAGGATGTTCAGAGGTTTTCATATATTCTGCACCTTTATGACTTCTGCTTCTTTTCACAATTGGATCAATTTCAATCTGGTCGGCTTCTTCTAAACGAAGTGTCAGTTCATATCCATGAATCTGCACTTCCATGGGATCCCCCATTGGTGCAAGTTTTATAACTGTGATTTCAACACCTGGGATCATTCCCATGTCAAGAAAATGCTGTCTTAGTGCACCATGGCTACCAACACTTTTGATCACTGCACTTTTACCGACTTTTAATTCTTTTAGTGTCATAGTTTCATATCCTTTATCTTTAATTGTTATAATTGATTAGATATTTCTAACCAGACATATTGTATCACACTTTTGATAATTTTTCTCAATTATTCTTTAATTTTAAATAAAAAATAGCGTAAAATCCACATGATCCATGCAAATACTACACTATTTTTTATAACAATATTGATTTTTATGAGATATATTATAAAATATCTTAGAATAATTTATAACAATCTTTGCTTTTTATTCAATTCCTGTTACTTTGTAATCTTTGTCTTCAATGGTCTGTGTTAAAACTTCGTCTGAAATTTCAGTTGTCATAGAAACAACAGCTGTTCCACTTTCATGGCTTACCACTGCTTCTGTAACACCATCAATTGACTCTAAAGCTTTCTTTACAGTAGCTTCGCAGTGTCCACACATCATTCCTTCGATTTTCATTGTTTTCTTCATTGTTATTTCCTCCTGTTTTGTTGTATTTTGAACTTGAATATTTTCAAGTACTACACTATTTTTAATTTTCTTATCCTTGCTGGCATCATGCATTTTAAAGAAGTTTAATCTTAATGCATTGGTAACAACACAGAAACTTGATAAACTCATTGCCGCTGCACCAAACATCGGATTTAGTTTCCATTCAAGTAACATATACCATGCACCTGCGGCTAATGGAATTCCGATAATGTTATAGATAAATGCCCAGAATAAGTTTTCGTGAATATTCTTAAGTGTTGCACGACTTAAACGGATTGCTGCTGGTACATCGCTCAGACGGCTCTTCATTAAGACAACATCCGCTGCATCGATTGCGATATCGGTACCTGCTCCAATTGCAATCCCCATATCCGCTCTTGTAAGTGCCGGTGCATCATTGATTCCATCACCGACCATTGCAACTTTTCCTTTTTCTTTTAAGTCACGGATAACACTTTCTTTCCCTTCTGGCAAGACTCCTGCAATTACCTGATCAACGCCTGCTTGTTCACCAATAGATTTGGCAGTACGTTCATTATCTCCAGTCAGCATAACAACACGGATTCCCATATTTTGAAGTTCTTTCACTGCCTGTGGGCTGTCTTCTTTGATCACGTCTGCAACGGCAATAATACCGATCAGCTGATTATCACATGCAAAGAATAATGGTGTTTTTCCCTGATTCGCCAGTTCTTCTGATTTCTTGATCATAGATGCTGAGATCATTGCATATTTTTCAATAAATCTTTGGTTACCACCATAGATCATTTCGTTCTCAATCTTTCCTGAAAGTCCATTTCCAGCAACTGCCTGGAAGTCTTTAATCTCAAAATTGTCATTAATCTGTGTTTCTTCTGCTTTCTGTAAGATCGCATGTGCAAGAGGATGCTCACTTTTTTTCTCTAAAGCATAGGCCATAGAGAGTAATTCCTCTTCACTGATACCATCTACAGGTACCATATCTGTAACTTGTGGTTTACCACTTGTGATCGTTCCTGTCTTATCTAGGGCAACAATCTGTGTCTTTCCTGTTTCTTCTAAGGACACGGCTGTCTTAAACATAATTCCATGTTTGGCACCCATTCCGTTTCCGACCATGATCGCTACAGGTGTCGCAAGTCCTAAAGCACAAGGACAGCTGATGACTAAGACAGAAATACCTCTTGCAAGTGCAAATCCAAAACTCTGTCCTACAAGCAGCCAGATAGCGATCGTAGCAAGTGCGATACAGATAACAGTTGGAACAAAAACTCCTGATACTTTATCTGCAACTTTTGCGATCGGTGCTTTAGTCGCAGCTGCATCACTGACCATCTGAATGATCTGTGAAAGTGTTGTATCTTCACCGACTCTTGTTGCCTCACATTTTAAATAACCAGATGTATTTAATGTTGCGGCGGATACAACATCACCTTCTTTTTTATCCACTGGGATACTTTCTCCTGTTAAGGCAGATTCATTTAACGCACTATTTCCTTCAATGATAATACCATCTACTGGTATATTCTCTCCTGGTTTTACAACAAAAATATCTCCTTGATTTACCTGTTCGATCGCGACTTCCATTTCCTGTCCATTTCGGATTACAACAGCTGTCTTTGGTGCCAGTTTCATAAGGCTCTTTAAGGCATCTGTTGTTTTACCTTTTGATCTTGCTTCTAACATCTTTCCAACTGTGATCAGTGTTAAGATCATAGCAGCAGATTCAAAATAGAATTCATGCATATATTTCATGACTGCATCCATGTTTTGATGCATCTGTGCGTCCGTTATGGCAAATAGAATATACACACTGTATCCATAAGAAGCGGCTGAACCTAACGCTACCAGAGTATCCATGTTCGGTGCTTTATGGAATAAACTCTTAAATCCGCTGATAAAAAACTTCTGGTTGATTACCATGATGATCGTTGTAAATAACAGTTGGATCAGTCCCATTGCTACATGATTTCCTTCTAGAATCTTAGGAATAGGCCAGTTCCACATCATGTGTCCCATTGACAGATACATTAACGGGATTAAAAAGCACAGAGATGCGATCAGACGTTTTCTTAAGACAGGGGTTTCTCTGTCTTTTAATAAATCTTCATCTGAAAAACTGCTTTGTGTCTGTGTTCCCTTCTTCTTTGCTCCATATCCGGCATCTTCAACTGCTTTGATGATTGCAGATGGATCTGCGGTTCCTTCGACACCCATTGAGTTTGTCAACAGGCTTACAGAGCAGTATGTTACTCCCTCGACACTGGAAACCGCTTTCTCCACGCGTGCACTGCAAGCAGCACAGCTCATGCCAGTCACTTGATATTGTTCCATGGTTTCCCTTCCTTTCATTTTGCTTGTCAAATTGTTATTTCATTAGTTTTTGTAGAACTTTTACTAATTCATCAATCGTCTCATCCTTTCCTTCTCGGATATCTTCTGCTACACAAGTTCTGATATGATTGGCAAGAAGGACTTTATTGAAACTATTTAAAGCTGCATTGACTGCAGATACCTGAACTAAGATGTCCGTGCAATAAGTATCGTTCTCTACCATCTTTTTTATTCCTCGAACTTGTCCTTCAATACGGCTTAGACGATTAATAAGGTCTTTATATTCTTTATCTGAACGTTCCTTTGTCTTGTGATGACAATAACATTCTTTTTTTTCTTCCATATAGTTTCCTCCTTTACGATTGGTATTATATACCCTGCCTAGGTATATTACAAGAGGTTTCTTTGAGAAAAAGTTGCAATTATATCACAAATCCTACTTGACAGCTTACAAACCGTGCAGAAAAATATGAAAATATTGATTGATACAAATAATGAAAGTAGACTTTATTGTAACTCGTAATATCAAGGATTTTATCGAAAGTAAAGTACCAGCTATGAAACCTGAGGAACTATTAGAACAAATATAAAGAAAAAAGGAGGTATTCCACAAATGTGGTACCTCCTTTTCATTTGATATCTAGTCTTCTTTCTCAACCTTACGGTTTTCTCTATTTGCGATTTCTTCTTTAATTCCAGCTAAGAAATCATCTAACTTCATCTGTCCTTCATCACCTTTGAATCGGCTTCTTACTGATACAGCTTCGTTTTCTTCTTCTTTTCCACCAACAACTAACATATATGGAATCTTCTGAAGCTGCGCTTCACGGATCTTGTATCCCATTTTCTCAGCTCTTGTATCGATGTCTGCACGGATTCCTGCTGCCTTTAATGTATCAAGTACTTTTGTGGCATAATCTAAATGCTTGTCAGAGATAGGAATCACTTCAACCTGCACTGGAGCTAACCATGTAGGGAAAGCACCTGCAAAATGTTCGATCAAGATACCAATGAAACGTTCGATAGATCCGAATGCAACACGATGGATCATGATTGGACGATGTTTCTCTCCATCAGCTCCTGTGTAATGAAGATCGAATCGTAATGGAAGCTGGAAGTCAAGCTGAATGGTTCCACACTGCCATGTTCTTCCGATAGAATCCTCTAAATGGAAGTCAATCTTAG
>OGDF01003033.1_pt1 | contig 21365 bp, 38 predicted proteins | sample 1570141 | NCBI WGS metagenome assembly OGDF01 (sample SAMEA4370581, study PRJEB24528) | human gut metagenome | reverse complement strand
TTATTATACCATTTGAGGGCTTTTTGTGCAACTTTTTCTTTTCAGATACGCTCTAATCCACCCTATTCAACAGCATTAGAGTGGACGGAACATTCGCTTGACTTGCTTGAAAGCGGTAAAAAACTTGCACTATTTCTTCCGATACAATTTCTTGAAAGTGACAAAAGAACAAAACTGTTTAAGATAAGACCACCTGTAAGAGTGTGGGTAGCTGCTAACAGACTACTTTGTGGAATGAACGGTGATTTCAGTGCAAAAGATAAAGATGGTAATACTCTTTACAATAAAGATGGAACAGAAAAAAGAATGTCATCTGCAAAGTGTTACGCTTGGTTTGTCTGGGAAGTAGGCAATTATAACAACGCACCTGTTATCGGGTGGATAAATACATAAGGTAATTAACATATTAGAAAGGATAGAATACAATGAGTATAAAATCAGAAACATTCAGAACAGAACTCGACACAATTACAAACTCCAATATTCGTCAGTTTTGTATAGATATGCTTGAAGATGCTCCAGACTATTTCTTTACGGTTCCTGCATCAAGTACAGGCAAATACCACCCCAAATTCGCACAGGGCGAACAAGGATTAATTCGCCATACTAAAGCTCTTGTCGGAATTGCAAATGACTTGCTTGCACTTGAGCAGTTTGATTTTGACAACGATACCAAGGATATGATCCGTGTTGCGGGAATACTCCACGATGCAAAAAAGCATGGTAATAATGGCAGCACTTATACGGTTTTTGATCATCCTGTTATCGCAGCTGAATGGGTTCGTAACAGCAGAAGTGAAGCTATCTCGCAGGCGGATAAAAACAAAATAGCAAGTATGATCGCTTCACATATGGGTAGCTGGAACACAGATAAGCGCAGCAACATCGTTCTCCCTAAACCCGTAACTGCCGCACAGCAGTTTGTACATATGTGTGATTATCTTGCAAGCCGTAAGCATTTAGAGTATGTTTTTGAACAGCCCAACGTTAACTCTTATTCGGCACCTGCTGCGGAGAATTCTGACGAGTTCATTATGCCCTTTGGAAAGTATAAAGGTCAAAAATTCGTTGATATAAAGTCTGATATTGATTACCTTACATGGCTTCATGAAAACTGCACTCTTAGAGAGCCGCTTAAATCCTTTATCGAAAAAGAAATTTGATTCCACATCCACAATCCCTTGACATATTGGATATAATAATATATAATAGTAACTGTAACAAAAACAAATCCCCTCGATAAGAGGGGATATAATACTATGAAAGGATGAAAAACATTGAACAGAGACATAATCAGAGCAATTTATGCTCTTATTGCTACAAATATATGCTGCACTGCTTGTTTAGGATGCTATTTTAACAGTGCATTAAAGCATATTGGATATGATAAGCGAAACCCTACAATATCCGTTGAAGATTTTTCATCAACTCACGCTACAGAAAAAGCCACCTTGGTAACAGTTTCGTATGATGAAAAACTTGACTTGGACACTTCTTTCAAAACATATATGGATTACCGCACCATAACCGATACATCGTCCGCTCAGTACGACCTCCAGCAGCACGCATGGACTGATGAAAACGGACTAAGGCGTATTGGAGATACATACATGGTGGCACTTGGAACTTACTATACAGAAAATTGCGGAGAACAGTTTCATGTGATCTTAGACAGTGGGTCGGAATTTGATGTCACCGTTGGAGATATTAAAGACGATCGCCATACCGATGCGAACAATCAGTATTCTCCGGTATATGATAACGACGGCAATTTTATCAGTGCAAATATTATCGAATTTATCGTAGATACAGATTTAATGCCCTCTTATGTGCGTCGCAGTGGAACAGTGGGAACACTTAACGATTTTGAGGGAAATGTTATTTCAATAGAAAGGCTTTATGACGGTTTAACAGTATGACAAGCAAAGAAAAATATACAGATGAAGTTGAACGTATGGTTAAAAGATATGAAGAAATTAACCGAAGGGCAAAAACAGTGATCCGCAAACCCACTCCGGAAGAACTGAAATTTTATGAAGAGGTTTTAGCGCAACACAATTCGCCTAAATATTCAGGCGGATTAACATATCAGAAAGGGGAATCATAATATGATTGAAAATTTTCGAGTTAAATTAACAACTCCCAGAGATGTTATAGATTTTTCAGCGGCAGCAAGCAGCTTGCCTCTCGGAACAGAAATAACAGCTGCTCATGGCGATTTTATAGTAGATGCCAAGTCCATCATGGGCCTTTATTCTCTTAATCTTAGCGAGCCCATCGCCGTGGAAATCAAGTCAGATGACGTTGATACATATATTAAAGATTTTAATAACTGGATCGTGAGGGACGAAATATGCGAATAATTAACCCCAGTTTTAACTTCGTTTACGAACCAAATGCAGAACAGATGCTTGATACTATCGAAAAAGCATATCGCATTTGTTACCAGTCCGAGCCCAAAGGCAATAGAAACTCATTTATCACTAATAAAATAAAGATAGGACATGAGAGCCCACTGGAGCACGCTAACATTTCTGTTGTCATTGAAACCAATAGGGGAGTTACCCACGAGATAGTCCGCCACAGGATAGCTTCTTTTTCTCAGTCATCTACTCGCTACTGCAATTATTCCAAGGACAAGTTTGGAAATCAGTTAACCTTTATTCGTCCCGAATGGGTCAGTGAAAATGTTCTTGGCGATTGGGGAAGGCTTGATGGCTGGAAAAAGTGCAAGGATATTTCAGACGAAGAGATGATGTGGCTGAATAGCTGTCACCAGTGCGAAGCAATTTATCTTTCTTTAATTGCACATGGATGGACAGCTCAGCAGGCTCGTGATGTTTTGAATAACTCTATAGCTACCCAGATTGTGGTAACGATGAATGTTCGTGAATGGCGTCACTTTTTTAAGCTGCGTGCGATCGGCACAACAGGTCAGCCACATCCTGAGATGCTCCAGATTACAATTCCAATACTGGAAATGTTTAAAGAAAAAATTCCCGTACTCTTTGACGATTTAGAGGTATAACATGAATAATATAATTTGTATTCTCGGCCCATCCGGTTCAGGCAAAACAACTGTAGAACAGATCCTTAACGAAAAATATGGTTTAAAGCCTATCCGCTCATATACTACCAGACCAAGAAGAAATCTGGAAGAAGTTAATCATATCTTTGTGTCGAATGAGGAATTTGACAGCATTAAACTCGAAGATATGGTAGCTTTCACAAATTATAACGGTTATCGTTATTGCGCAACAAAGCAGCAGATTGATGAATGCGATATATATGTAATAGATCCTGCTGGCTTAGCAATATTGGATAATTTATATAATGGCAATAAGAATATTATATCGGTTTACTTGAAAGTCAATGCCAACATTTGCTTAGAACGTATGCAGGGTAGAGGAGACAGTTTTGACGACGCTTTTGAACGTATAAAAAACGATCTTCTGGCGTTTAAGGATGTTCATGCTGATTTGATAATCAATAACGAAGAATATGGTCCGGAAAGAGCAGCCGATATAATCTATAGCAAATTTTTCGAAATGCCCGATGACTGCTGATAAAATCTATTCAAGTGTATATCAGGATGTCTATCGTATTCATACGGGAGTAATTTTTCTTGTAAATAAATTTACTCAGGTCTATTACTCCCTAAAAGACGTTCCCAATAAAAGATATTATAATTCAGAATATTTACGTATACTCACCGACAATGCCATAAATGAGGCAACCGGTGAGATTTATAGAATAGGTACTGTCATTTATGAGGGATTTCCGATTAGACTTGCAGAAAAAAGCATGTGGTCATATGAGCTTAAATTATGTTCGGGGGCGTGTGTAGGCGGAGCTAAGGAGTTCAGGCAGCTTACAGAAATAATGAACGACATAATAGAAGGAAAATACGACGAGATTACAAATGATTAAAGGAGAACTATAATGAGAGTATTATTGCTTTTAAGAGGTTCCGCAGGCTGCGGAAAATCAACATGGATCGAGCAGAACGGATTGAAGCCGTATGCGATTTCGCCTGACGACATCAGACTTATGCACCAGAGCCCCATAATGCAGCCTGATGGTTCTTACGGTATTAGCCAGAGCAACGATAAAGCTGTGTGGAATACTTTATTCAATTTGCTTGAATATCGTATGCAGAAAGGCGAGTTTACGGTGATCGATGCAACAAACTCTAAAACCGTAGAAATGAACAGATACAAAAATATGTGCGACACTTACCGTTACAGAATCTATTGTGTCGATTTCACCGATATTCCTATTGAAGAAGTCAAAAGAAGAAATGCGGGCAGACCCGAGGTCAAAAGAGTCCCAGATGAGGTCATTGATAAAATGTACTCAAGGTTTGCTACTCAGAAGATTTCTGCAGGCATTAAAGTAATAAAGCCTAATGAATTAGACAAGATCTGGTTCAAGAGCATTGATTTGTCTGGATATAAGAAAATCCACCATATCGGAGACATTCACGGTTGCTATTCTGCACTTCAGTATTATTTTGACTTCAACGGCGGACTTAAAGACGACGAGTTCTACATATTCCTCGGTGATTATATCGACAGGGGAATTGAGAACGCCGAGGTGCTTAACTTCCTTATCTCCATCAAAGATAAAAAGAACGTCTTTATGCTTGAGGGAAATCATGAGAGATGGCTGTGGCTTTATGCCAATGATGTCCGTGGCAAATCCAAGGAATTTGAACTTGTTACCCGTCCTCAGCTTGATGCTGCCAAGATCAGCAAAAAAGACCTCAGAATGCTTTACCGCAAATTTGGTCAGTGCGCTTATTATACATATAACGGTAATCAGTTCATTGTAACTCACGCCGGCCTCAGCACAATCCCCGACAATCTCACATTTGTTGCGACTGATCAGATGATTCACGGCGTTGGTTCGTATAATGATTTTGAGATTATCGCTGACACCTTTATAAGAACTACACCCGAAAATACATATCAGATTCACGGACATAGGAACACAAAGTCGCTTCCTGTGCAGGTCAATGACAGAGTATTTAATCTCGAAGGAAAGGTTGAATTTGGTGGCTGTCTCCGCTGCGTGCAGATAAGCAATGACGGATATAAGACTATAGAAATGCCCAATTATGTCTTCAAAGCACCAGAGGTTATACAGGAACAGTCTGTAGTAAACAGCTCTGTCGCCGATGTTATTATGTCTCTCCGTAGTAATCGTTACATTCAGGAAAAGTCTTTCGGCAATATCTCGTCTTTCAATTTTACTAAGCAGGCATTTTACGACAAGGTTTGGGATGAGCAGACAACAAAGGCAAGAGGCTTATATATAGACACCGTAAAGGGCAAGGTCGCAGCGAGAGCTTATAATAAATTTTTCAATGTAAACGAGTGTTCGAAAACTAAATTTGATATGCTCCAGCATAAGCTCCAGTTCCCTGTAATGGCATACGTCAAGGAAAACGGCTTCCTCGGAATTATCAGTTACGATGAATACAGCGATGACCTTTTCATTGCCAGCAAATCGACTATCGAGGGCGATTTTGCGGGATATCTCAAAGATATGCTCTATCGTAAGGTTTCTGCCGATAATATCGCCGCTATGAAACAGTATATCAAAGACAATGATGTATCGTTCGTGTTTGAGTGCGTTGATATGAAAAACGACCCTCACGTTATCGATTATCCCGACAGCGAACTATTCCTGCTGGATATTGTACATAACACAATGGAGTTTTCAAAGTATGATTACGAGCAGATGACCAATATAGCGGATAAATTTGGCATGAAGCATAAGGAAAAAGCCTATGAGATTGCCAACTGGCAGGAATTTTTCGACTGGTATTATGAGGTGCTTGATCCCGATTATGAGTATCACGACAGAAAAATCGAGGGCTTTGTCATTGAAGATAGTGCGGGATATATGGTTAAGCTCAAGCTGACGTATTATAACTTCTGGAAGTTTATGAGAAGCGTAGCTCAGGAAGCTATCCGCAAGGGATATATTCAGAGAACTGCGGCGCTTACAACTCCTTTGGCAAATGAGTTCTATGCTTGGGTCAAACAGCTGCACGATGTTGAAGATAAGGATAGCGTTCCTCGTGACATATGCACACTGAGAAGACTGTTTTATAAAGAAAAGGAGAAATCGTAATGTCGGAGTGGATAAGTGTAAAAGATAAGTTGCCGAAAGAGCCGGGATATTATCTTGTTTGCTGGTCTCTACCTATTGGACCGGCCATTGATATAGTTTATTGGCGTGGTAAGACATGGGCACGAGGTAATCAGAGGATAACTTATTGGATGCCACTGCCTGAGCCTCCGAAAAGAAGTTCCGAAGATAATAAGCACTGTGCTATTTTTGCCGCAACGAAAGCAAGAGCTCACCTTATTTTTTGTAATTTTCTTGCAATAAAGCTCTACGAAGGTGCTAAAATCGTCGAGCTTCAGAGAAGAGAAGATACGGTGCTTTTTTCAAATGGCGAGGAATGGTGTGCTTATGTACCGGATGAAAATTATCGTGGCAGACACTGGGATAAAGCAGTTGTTGATAATAAAATTTCTCAGATAAAAATAGAAACTTACATAGATCCCGCCAGAAGTTTTCACGCTGAAGACTATAAAATACTCTCTTTGCCGGACGATTACAATTGGTTTTATATTGCTTGTAAGGAGAATGCGTATGAAAATAATTAAAAGATACTGGCTCGACCTTGTGCTGATTGTACTTTGGATTGGGTGTGGTGTTAGTATTATTGCTGATGGTGGTTCCGTGTCGGCCGTAGCATACGGCTGTCTGCTTTTCTGCTATATTACAGAAAAGATTATTTCTATAATATACAAAGAGCTTGTTTTCAGATACAAAGAAAGAGAGGAACAACATAATGTCTAATAATTCATCAACTAACAGTTCATCAAACAAGTCGTCGGGCGGCGTAGGATTTTGCGGGCTGCTTGCGATTGTCTTCATTGTTTTAAAGCTTTGCGGAGTTATCCACTGGGGTTGGCTCTGGGTGCTGGCTCCGCTGTGGATACCCATTGCAATATTTTTTCTTGTGCTGATTATCGGCATTATAATTGAGATTATCAGTAAGTGAGCATACACAACAGAAGAGTGAGACTAATGCGTAATCCAAATAGGTTGTATGACTTTTACGATAAGCTTCGTGATATTCACATGGAGCATTTTCCTGACTGGCGCTTCGGTCAGTTCATGACAAACTTCTTGAAAACTTGTCAAAGATGCACTTACTCAGATCCATTTTACTGGGAAGAAGACAGGTTTCTGGAAGAGGTAAATAAATTTGTCGAAAAGATGAAAGGTGATGCCAGGGTGTATAAACAATGAAAAGGGCTGAATTAACGTGGTTCCAAAAGGGCATTTTAAACGAAATACAGAAATATTGCGTTTTGTGTACTGGGTACGATATTTATTATCCGTTTGATTTTTGGGATATTAGCCGACAAGAAATAGACGTTTGGAATAATCAAATAAATTTTATTACACAAACGAAAATTAAGCCATTGCCGCAAGGTCAAAATGTAGCTATATGGAAGATTTCTTTTAATCTTAAAGGTGAATGTAAAGTTAAACTCGAAGAGGTTTACTATAACAAATACGTAGAGTACGTCGAACAAGACGATTACAACTTGTACTATAATTATCAGGATTTTCAAAATATAAGCAGCAATAACAAAATTTAAAATAAAAGGAGAAATTACAAATGAGTTTTGTAACAATGAGAGATAGTCTGATAGCACATTTTAATCAGATTACCAAGGATGCCAACAATGTCTTCGTGGTGAATGTTGACAAGGACGAGATGTGGAATCTCTATCTTGACAGCTTCCCCAAGGGCACAAACGAAGTCTATCGTAAGCGCAGAGAACATGACTGCTCCTGCTGCCGCAGCTTCATCAAGGCAATCGGCAACGTTGTAGTCATCAAGAACAGCAAGATCACAACTATCTGGGATTTTAATGTCGAAGATCCGGTTTACCAGCCCTCTATAGACGCCCTCAACGCTTTTATCAAATCAAAGACAGTAACCGATGTATTCTTAAGCAAGTTCAATCGAATAGGTTCTGAGCACACATTTGAGAAGCTGGAAGACGGCTCCATAAAGACATGGGAACACTTCTACCTTCAGCTACCTGGCAGATTTGTAAACAACTCTCGCAATTCGATCCCCGACATTCAGGGCGATTTCAGAGACACAAAGAACGTATTCAAGCGCTCTCTTGACGAGATCACCGAAGATTCTGTGCTGACCGTTCTGGAACTCATTTCTTCCAATTCTCTTTACAGAGGCGAGGAGTGGAAGCCTGTGCTCGAAAAGTTCCTGCAGTATAAGCGCAAGTATATGACACTTTCTGAAGCAGACAAGGATAACTATGCTTGGGAAAATTCTGCCGCTGCCGGCAATGTTATTGGCCGTATCAGGAATCACAGTATTGGTACTCTGCTTGTGAATATCAGCGAAGATATGGATCTCGACCTTGCAGTCCGCAAGTATGAGCAGATCGTGGCTCCTTCAAGTTATAAGCGTCCCAAGGCTATCTTTACAAAGAAAATGCTGGACGATGCTAAGAACACTATTGAAGAGCTCGGATATATGGACTCTTTGGCAAGAAGATATGCTACTCTGGACGACATTACCGTAAACAATATCCTGTTCTCAAATAAGGATTCTGCAAAGAGGATTTCTGGCGCAAGCGTATTTGATGAAATGGAGAAGGAAATTGCAGTTAATCCTAAGAAGTTCAACAAGGTCGAGGAAGTTCCTATCGAAAAGTTTATCTCTGACGTGCTGCCTGCCGCAAGAGAACTCGAAGTTCTGTTTGAAAATAAGCACAGCTCAAATCTGGTTTCGCTCATCGCTCCTGTTAATAAAGACAGTAAGACGATGTTTAAGTGGAATAACAATTTCGGTTGGAGTTATGCGGGCAATATCACAGACAGCCAGATAAGAGAGAATGTCAAGTCTGCCGGCGGCAAGATTGACGGTGTGCTCAGATTCTCTATTCAGTGGAATGAATGCGGAACTGATAACTGTGACCTCGATGCGCATTGCATTGAACCCAATAATCATGAAATATATTTTGGAACTGATAAAAAGCCTGGCCGTTCATCGATGGGCGGTCAGCTTGACGTTGATATTATACAGCCTTGGGGTAAGGTTGCTGTGGAAAATATCACATGGGGTGATCTGTCAAAGATGGAAAACGGTGTATATCGCTTCATGGTCAACCAGTATTCAGGCGCAGTTAAGAAGGGTTTCAGGGCGGAAATCGAATTCGATGGTCAGATTTACTCTTTTGACTACAACAAGCCTATGAGATCAGGAGAAACTGTTCGGGTCGCAGATGTTACGCTGAAGGACGGCGTATTTACCATTAAGGAATATATTACGTCCAGTATGTCTGCAAAGTCCATCTGGGGCATTACAACAAACCAGTTTGTGCCCGTATCCGTTATGTGTTATTCTCCCAATTACTGGGACGAGCAGAACGGCATCGGCAACAAGCATTACTTCTTCATGCTGAAGGATTGTATCAATGACGAGGCTCCCAACGGCTTCTTCAATGAATATCTCAAGCAGGAGCTTGTGCAGCACAAGAGGGTATTTGAAGCCCTCGGTTCCAAGATGAGAGTTGAGCCTTCCGATGACCAGCTTTCAGGTCTTGGCTTCTCGTCAACAAAGAGAAATGAGCTGATCGTCAAGGTCAAGGGTAACACCGAAAGAGTTATGAAAATCAAATTTTGATGGAGGAAAAGATTATGGAAAATATGTTTGAATACGCAACCAGAAATAAAGTAAGATTCCCCTTTAAGGGTCAGATTTCCGTGGAAGACCTCTGGGATCTGAGAACCGATGATCTTGATACCGTGTTCAAGACACTTAACAGACAGGTCAAGCAGTCCGAGGAAGAGAGTCTTCTCGTGACAAAGACAGCTGAAGACACAGCGCTTGATGTCCAGATTGCTATTGTAAAGTATATCTTTGATATCAAGATGCAGGAAGCAAACGCAAGACTGCTCGATAAGGAGCGTAAGGCTCAGAAGCAGAAGATCATGGCTATTCTTGCCAATAAGCAGGAACAGGAGCTTCAGAACAAGTCCGTTGATGAGCTTCAGAAGATGCTTGAAGAGATCTGAATCGGCTGCGCAGGTGTGGTCTCGTGGATATGCTTCACGAGACTAAGCCTGTATCCAAAGGAGGGGTAATATGACACTTAAAGATGCCGAGTGCATTGAACTGGTAATACAAGATGTGCGTAATGCCAAACTTATCGCAAATGCTCTGCTGATTGAAAACTATGATGTTCAAATCACACCAACAATATCTGCAACAAGTTTTAATCATGCCCGTTTAACAAAATACCTCGTAACAGTAAGACAAGGATTAAATAGAGTTGTTACAACAGCACAAGTCAAAAAGGGTGATAACAATGATTAAATTCAACGGCAGCATATCTTTCATGGTCACGCAACGGTGCAAGATTTGCGGAAAAACCTATGAAGGCGACAGTAATGTGGTAATGCGCAAGTCAATCGTGCATCTCATCTTTCGCCACCCAAAGAATTTTGCGAAAGCAATTATTAAGCATTTTAAAAACAGGAGGGCTGACAATGGCTGAATACAAAGGAAGGCACATTGTAAAGCATGAAAAGAAAAATGGCATAACAGTTGAAACGTATGTCGAATTTGAAGAGGGTCAAGTGTATTTGAACACATACGTAAATTTCAAATTATACAGCAGAATCCATGTTGCTGACCTTGCATCAAGGGATATTGCCGCAGACGTTGTGCCTGAAAAGCATGGTCATTGGATACAGATTGACAAGAACAAGTGTGAATGTAGTAATTGTGGCATTGTTGCGCTAATTGGACTATATCCGCACGGTGACAAAAATTATTGTCCCAACTGCGGAGCAAAGATGACTAATGATTAAACAGGAGGAATATATATGGGTGAGGAGAACTTTCCGAATGCTGACGAGCAGAAGGAATTAAGCAATCATATTCGTCAAATTGCGCAGACAATTTATGAAGCTGAACTTCGCAGAGAGGATTCACTTATCCAACAGAGTACGCAAATGCAGACAGGTTTTTCGTTTACATCTGCTGCTTTATTTATGGTAGCTGCTATCGCAGTAGAATACAAATATCCTCTTACATACGGCTTCTTGCTCTTAGCTTTTTCTACAATTACTGCACTACTTTTGGCAAGTCTAATTCTGGCAACTATGGCGCAAAAAAGAGAAAAGCGTAACGACTTTGTTAGCATAAAAGAGACGAGCGATTTTATACAGAGGCACTATGAAACCATAAAATCGGATGCGGCGAAGGATTTACAATACGTTGCACTAATTGAAAAAGTGCAATCTGAGGTAAAACGCACAAACGACAACAAAGTTGTACTTATTCAGTGGTCTATGAGGCTATTCTACATTTCCATAGGCTTATCTGTATTTTGGTTTCTTATTGCTTTGATAAAAATGAAAGGAAACATATCATGAGTGAAGATAATAAGCAGGAACAGGAGGAATAAAAATGTTTGATAAAGACACGCCTTGGAGTAAGAGGCACCATTTGATCCTGAATCAATAACTTGCGGAAGATGCGATTGCGACATCTCAGACCGTGATTTTGAATACTGCCCATATTGTGGTCAGAAGCTTGACTGGTCTTGTCTCAGCGATTCTGAAACATCTTTTGAGATGGACGGCAAGACCTACAACGTATTTTTTGATTATGATGATGGCGATGACGATTATGACGACGATGACGATGAATACGATGATGAATAAAGCAAATATCGGCGAAAGAGAGGAATTTCAATGAGCAGAGGATACCATGCAGGCGACCATATGTTTTTTGTGCTTGACCCCGAGCGGGAAAAGATAATCGACGATTACAATGGACACCTAAAAGTTTATCATTCAAGAAAAAATGCTGACAGATATGCCGGACACTATGGCGAAATCATAGAATATGCGCCAATAAAATACGGCAGAAACGTAACTCAGATGAATCCCGTTATACTCAAGGATGGTGAAGCTTAATGGAATGGTTTGTGTATCATTACAATATCAATAAGCATGAGATTGAAGCGTTCAATATTTTCAAGCATGGCAGTTTTGCTAAATATTTTGGTAAACATATCAGAACAATAAAGGATAAAGCTGAGTTTGCCGAGGCAGTAAGAAAAGAATTGTTTTACTATTATGGTGGCAAAACTGAATGGGAACTTGTTGTGAAACTTACTGAAGATAATCGGGTATTTCTCTATCCATGGTGCGGAAGCAGAAATCCCGAAGGTGAAAAGCTTGAAGTTACCAATGAGATGAATTTTGATTGGCTGGGTTTTGCAAAATATCATATTGACGATCAGGTTTATAAAAGCGAAGCCAAGATTGACGTATATAATCAGGTGATGTTTGCTTGGGATAAATTTATTGATAATTGTTGGTCTTAAAAATGAAAGGTAGTGCTAATAATAAATAACTTTGAACAAATTACATACAACAAATTTATACAAAATATAATTGATACTCGTGGAAGATTTAATTGTGGCGATGAATATCACGAAAGACACCATATAATACCAAGATGTTTGGGTGGTACAAATGATGAAAACAATTTAATTGATTTGTTTGCACGAGAACATTTTATAGCTCATAAACTTTTAGCTATAGAAAATCCTAATGTAGACGGATTGGTTTATGCTTGGTGGTGTATGTCGAATATGATTGAAAATCGTACAAGCCAAACAGATGTGCTTGCACCAGAAGAATACGAAGAAGCTAAAAAGGCGTATAGCAAATTACTCACAGGAAAACCTTTCACAGACGAACATCGTAGAAAAATAAGCGATGCTATAAAAGGAAAACGTAAGCACGTTACTGAAGAAGGACATTTGGCAATGGTTGAAAGAAATAAAAATAGAATCTGGTCAAAAGAAAGTAGAGAAAAATTAAGTAAAACCATATCAGGGGAAAACCATCCACGCTATGGCACTCATTGGTCAGAAGAACAAAGAAAAATGCAAAGTGAAGCACATAAAGATATTCAGTCAGGAGAGAAAAATCCAAGAGCTTTAATAACTCTTCAACTTGATAAATATGACAACTTAATTAAAATATGGAGCTATGCAAAATTAGCTTCGATAGAATTAAAAATCAACTACGCTGATATTTGCTCTTGTGCGAAAGGCAGATTAAAGTCTGCCAATGGGTATCATTGGAAGTATTTATATGATAATACATTTAAAGGTGAACCTGTTTTAGGAGCAATATCTTTAGGGTTAATTACTGAGAAAGAAGCACTTGAAATATTAGAAAAACAGAACAATAAATTATAATCAATGAATTTTAATAAGTTTATTGATTATGTGTGGAATGAAAAGGGTGATTAACGTGAAAGAACAAACTATATACACGTTTTCCGATGACGATTTGAAGTTGTTAAAGCAAACAATTCCAATCAGTCCGTGTTCGCATTGTTTTGATTCCAGCATTTGTTGTGGGTGCCCGGAAGAACGCAAGTATCAAACTACCATAAAACCCTATCGTGACAATAATTTATTGGTTTTTGCCGATACAATTCGCAATATACGAAAGAAGCGTAGCGAATCCGAACACTTATTGAAGCGTTCAAAAGAGTTGAACAAAGAAGCTAATGACGCTTTGTTGAGCTTACCAGAGCAGTTGCGAAAAATTGTTTAATGCAAAAGGAGATGGTGAAAATGCTCGAGACTGAGCAGCAAATGTGGGAAACGGGATTTTTTATCAGTCAGGGCGGTTGCCCTTTTTATGGCGATTATGATCCGGGAATCAGTCGTATTACCGGCAAATGTATCGGCTTTATCCCACATAGCGAATACGACCATTATGTAGCAATAAAGAAATATTGTACGGATTGTCCTGTACGTGGATTTGATATATCGTTTCGCACAATTTAATTATAAATTGAAAGGAGAAAACATAATGTTTGAACCCGAAGTGATTAAAAAGCTTCTTAATCCTCGCAATCTGGAAAGCTTGAAGCTTAGTAAAGTTGATCTTGAGGCTATGGAACTCTATGAGGACCTTGGAGGTAAATTTACTCGATATCTGTATAGATGTGAAGCTAAGAACGGGCAGGAATGGCTGGTTGAGATCCCAAAGGCCTCATGCCCCGTAAAAACGAACGACCTTCCTAATTTTGATACTTACCCCGAATGGTCTACCAGTATTCCAGAGCCCAAAACCAGTATGGATACTGTCGGAACAACCTTCTTACATCTTGGCACGCCAAAATATATAAAGCTTACCAATAAATATCAACAAGGGGCTATAGTGGTCAAGGTCATCAAGGAACCTATCAAGGAAATGACATTGGCTGAAGTTGAAGAAAAGCTGGGTTATAAAGTAAAGATAATATCAGGGGAGAATAAGAACTGAGTAAAGGAGATGATTAAAAATGGACTGGCGAAAGCGTAACTATTACCTCGTTTCCACAGACTCTTCTTCATATCAAATGCGACACGACTATTATCTGATTACGGCACCGTCATTGAAGCGCCATTTACCATACAACCACTTTAAAGAGTATATAGATTACGCTAATTATGACGGATTTCATATACATTGGTATCCGCAGGAAATGCTAAGTTGTCGAATTGAGGAATCTTCGGCACTTGAATATGAATTGGAAAAAGCGGTGCGCAATGGAGATGGTCGGTTTTGTAAATTGACCAAAGAAATATGCGGTCAGTAATTTTAATGAGTTAGAGGTGTTTATGATGAAGTATATGGGAAGTAAATCTCGTATTGCAAAGGATATTGTGCCTATTATTCAAAAGTACATAGACGACAACGGGATTATAGATTATATTGAACCATTTTGTGGCGGAGCTAACATAATAGACAAAATCAGATGCAAGAATAAAATCGCTTCTGACATAAATCCTTATCTAATAGCCCTTTTGCAAAGAGTTCAGAGCAAAGAAAATCTTTATGACGAGGTTCCCAAAGAATTATATGATGCAGTGAGAACCTCATTCAATAATGGGGATAATACTTATGCTGATTGGGAATATGGCAATATAGGATTTCTTGCAAGTTATAATGGTCGCTTTTTCGACGGCGGATATGCAAGACCGGGATATGAAAAATTAAAGAACGGCAATCAGAGATATAGAGATTATTACAGAGAAGCCAAAGATAACATCTTATCTCAAAATTTTGACGGTATAGTCTTTATGAATGCTGATTACAGAAGTTTCAATGCGGACAATGCTTTGATTTACTGTGATCCGCCATACGCTAATACTAAGCAGTTTGCTAATTCGCTACAGTTTGACTACGACGAATTTTGGGATTATATGAGAAAATGGTCCGATGATAATATTGTGCTTATTTCTGAACTTAATGCGCCCAATGATTTTAAATGTATTTGGGAGAAAGCAGTAAGCAGGTCAATAAAAAGTACGGATAAAAGTAGAGCCACTGAAAAACTATTTATATACAAAGGATAAAATTAAAACAATAAGGAGGACATATATGGATACAAATTGCTTAGTAGTTAATCTGTTCGGCGTTCCCGGCGCAGGAAAAAGCACTGGAGCAGCTTATATTTTCAGCCAACTCAAGATGGCTGGCATAAACGCTGAACTAATTACAGAATTTGCCAAAGACAAAGTATGGGAAGAAAACCCAACAATATTTCAACCCGATAATCAGATTTACATATTTGGCAAGCAATTTTATAAAATGAACCGCTGTAAAGATAAGGTCGATGTAATTGTAACCGACTCTCCTTTGCTATTGTCTTCACTTTACAATTCAAGCAAAATTCTTGGTAAAGAGTTTGACAAAACCGTATATAATTGCTTCTCTTCATTTAATAACAAAACATATCTGTTAAAGAGAGTAAAGCCCTATAATCCTAAAGGTAGACTTCAGACCGAGGAAGAAAGCGACGCTCTTGTAGCTCCATTGATGGAAAAATTGAATTCTTGGAATATCCCATACACTGTTCGCAATGGCGATATCAAAGATTATGATGATATCGTAAATGAAATATTGGAATATTTGAGAAATCACTAAAGAACAACCGCTTCAAAGATAAATTAAAGGAGCAATACATATGACCAATAAGGAGGAGCACAATGATCGTTAACAAAGGCAAACAAGGTTGTTATAACTGCATAAATCGTGAGTACGATAATACTTTCGGTCTCATATGCCAGCATAAAGCCTCGGTCGAGGGTATTGAGGTCATGAAGAACTTTTATACCGCCAATGAGGTGTTGGAATGTGACTATTATGAATATGATGAAAATTCGTCGAGTGACAGATAAGGAGAATAAAAATGCGTGAAATACTGTTCAGAGGAAAAGCCATAAACCGTGATAGTGGATATTACAGAACAACGTATAAAAACGGGGATTGGGTCTATGGATTATTAACTCGACCTTATAATGAAGGGTTTGATTTACCCGCCGAAATGGCTAATACGTCAGGCGTAAGCGGCATTGAAGTTGATTATGAGTCCATAGGACAGTACACAGGTCTTACCGACAAGAACGGCGTGAAAATCTTCGAGGGGGATATTGTCAAGGGTAGAGTACATTTTATAGGCGGTTACAGAATCAGATCGTTGCAGGTCGTTTATGATTCAACGGCGGCGAGTTTTGTTCTTAAAGATGAGTATGACGACTTTAAAAACATTCCAGAGGTCTGCGAAGTCGTCGGTAATATTTATGACAATGGATATCCATTCTGACAAGAAGGAGAATAACAGATGTGTGAAATTTTATTCAGAGGAAAAACAAAAGCAATAACAGGCTGTCCGTATAACAACGGTAAGCCTGACGGTGTATGGGTGGCTGGGTATATGTTCTCCGACCTTGGAGCGATGAAAATACGGCAGTACGAAATTGACAGACCTGAATGCAATGATTATGAGGTTGACCCTGAAACGGTGGGACAATATACAGGATCGACCGACATATGCCGCAAGAAAATCTTTAAGGGGGATATTGTTCAAGCGTTTACACGCTACGGAACGAAGCATATATATCCAATCGAATATAGGAACGGAACATTTTGGTTCGACAACTGGAATTGGACCGAGTTTCTTGATAGATTTCAGTTTCCCGAAGTCATCGGCAATATATATGATAATCCAGAGTTAATAGGAGGCTAAAAAATGACTGAACGTGAAAGATTAGCAAATTTAATTGATATGATACCATACGACTATTTAGATGATGAAGACGGCTATAATGCTGATTTCCATTGGAAGGCTGCCGATTTCTTACTTGACAAAGGAGTGATTTTCCCTCATGCTAAGGTAAATCAGTCCATATGGACAGCAGATCCATTTACTGACGGAATCCCTCGTGAGGGATATATCACATCAATAAACATCGGATACAACCGTAATGCTTATTATTGCAGTTTTGGTGAAATGCCTTTGTCTTTTGCTTTTGTCGATGACGACATTGGTGAGATTGTATTCTTTACTCAGGAAGAAGCCGAGAAAGCTCTTGAAAAAGAAAAGATATAAATGGGGGGATAATTTATGAAGTGTCCATATAGAACAATAACGGAAACTACTGACGGTATTTCCAAGACAGAATTTTGTGATTGCTACGGTTCGGCTTGTCCGTGGTATTGCAATACGACTACTAAGGGAGATAAGACAATATCAGAAGAAAGCTGCCAAAGATGCTATACAGAACATCTCAGAGCAAGATATTTTGATGCAAATCGAAAATTTCTATCAAGCAAATAAACATTTTTATTGAGAGGTGATGTAATGACAAACCTTGAACATATAAAGAATATGACTTCTGATGAGCTTGCAATATTTCTTATGAAAGTAAATAGTGCGTATTCAGAAGAATGTATGATATTAAGATCTGAATGCAAATATCCTAATGTCAATAATAATTGTGCCATTTGCTTCAAAGAGTGGCTCGAAAAGGAGTGTAATACATAAATGACTTTCAGAGAAGAACAGCGAGACTTATTTACAGTTCCAACGGGTCATATTCTTGTTCACTGTATTAGCACAGACCTTGCAATGGGTGCAGGAATAGCTAAGGAGTTTGCAAAGCGAGGAGTAAAAGCACAACTTCAAAGAAATTATCAAAATATAGAAGTAGGGGACTGCTTAGTATCTAATACAACAGGTTGGAGAGCAGAACTTAATCTTGTTACTAAGGAAAAATATTGGCAAAAGCCCACTTACGAAACAATGAGAATGGCTCTTGAAGATGCTGAATTTTTGTGTTGTGAGGGAACAATGAATGATGAGAATGTAAAACTCGCAATGCCAAGAATCGGTTGCGGATTAGATAAACTTGAGTGGTCTAAAGTAAAAGCAATCATTGCAGAAGTTTTTGTCGATACTGATGTAGAAATATTGGTCTGCGTGAAGTAAAGGAATAAAACAAAAAAATTTAATAAAAGGAGGGTATGTTAATATGAAACCATATTGGAAATATCGATGGGAAAGCGAACGTGATTGGGATGGAGGACATACAAACCGTTCTTGGTATGAATGTAGCAACTGTGGACATATAGAACAATACTCCACTAAAGATATATGCCCTTCTTGTAATTCATATATGCGTTATCTTACAACTTTAACGGTTGGCGAACTTAAAGCAATTTTAAAAAAATTCAACGATAATGACAAAGTTTGTATAGCAGAAAACAATCATAATTTTTCTGTAGAAGCAACTACACCTATTGATAAAAGCTTTATTAAACAGTATTTTGGTGATGACTGTATGGGTGTACTTTTAAATGTAAAAGCAGAAATTAAATAACATAAATACAGTATTTAATGAAAGGTGATAAAAATGAAAATATTAAGCCAGTTCCAGTGCGAAATCTGTAATACAGTTTATAAGTCAGAAACTGAGTGTAAAGTTTGCGAAGACAGTCATTATCTTCCTGTTACGATAAAGGCGTATAAGTTCAATTCATATAAGAACGATGGCGAATACCCTCAGTATATAGATGTAGCCATGGAAAATGGTAAGATAATCAGGTATAAGAGGTGATAGCTAATGAAAGTATATGAAAATGATTGCGTGGACTGCGGACTGCCATGTTTATATTCTGGCTGTCCTTATTATAGCTCTCCTCATTGGTATTGTGATCGCTGCGAAGAAGAAATGCTTCCAGAAGATCTCAGAGAATTAGATGGAGAACAGTTGTGCCAAGATTGTATAATGAAAGTATTGCCTAAAGTAGGGAGAGATTGATGAGAGTACATATTCGAGCCCCTTAGATGTTGTTGTTACTTCGGACTATAAACGTATTAGAAAGGGTGATTAAATGATAGTTGTAAAAAGAAACGGGGATAAAGTCCCATTTAATAAAGACAAAATTTGTAATGCAATCCTTAAAGCTTATAATGAAGTAAATCCAACGAATGACAATGTTGATAATGCTTTAAGTGATTGTTCTAAAGTATGCAGTAATATTACCGCCGAAAAAATATCTGTCGAACAGATACAGGATATCGTTGAAAATATTCTCATGGATAGTTGTAAAGATGTAGCCAAGGCATATATCACATACAGATATAAAAGAATGCTGGCAAGAAAAATGAATAATACCGATAACACCATACTCTCATTGATTGATTGTACAAACGAAGAGATTAAAGAAGAGAATTCAAATAAAAATTCTACACTTTTGCCTACACAAAGAGACTATATGGCAGGCACGGTATCCAAGGATCTGACTGATAGATTGCTTCTTCCCAACGATATCGTCGAAGCTCACGAGCAGGGCATAATCCACTTCCATGATGCGGATTATTTTGCTCAGCATATGCACAACTGTGACCTTGTAAATCTGGAGGATATGCTCCAGAACGGCACTGTTATAAGTGAAACAATGATTGAAAAACCTCACAGTTTCGCAACCGCTTGCACCATTACAACACAAATTATTGCTCAGGTAGCAAGCAATCAGTATGGTGGACAGAGCGTTTCCTTATCGGCTCTTGCGCCTTTTGTTGATATTTCAAGAAAGAAAATACGACAGCAGTTCATAAATGACGGATTAACAGTATCGGATGAAATTATTGAAAACCGTGTCCTTGACGAGATTAAACGTGGTGTTCAGACAATTCAGTATCAGATAGTCACACTTATGACAACAAATGGTCAGTCGCCGTTTGTAACCGTATTTATGTATCTTAACGAAGTACAGGATAAGCAAACAAAACACGATCTTGCACTTATTATTGAAGAGGTACTTAAACAGCGTTATCAGGGAGTTAAGAATGAAGTTGGTGTTTGGATAACACCTGCTTTCCCAAAACTTATTTATGTTCTTGAAGAAGACAATATCCACGAGAACTCACCATATTGGTATCTTACTAAACTTGCTGCAAAGTGTACCGCCAAAAGACTTGTTCCAGATTACATTAGCGAAAAAGTAATGAAGCAGCTTAAAGATGGTCATTGCTTTACAAGTATGGGTTGACTATACAGCTCATATAAAACTCCGTGAACACATATTAAAGTGGTGTATATTTTACGTTTAGGAATCGTAGGAAATGACGATTAGAAAATGTGCTAACAGGGAATGTCTTAAAAAAGAAGAATCCTGTGCTAAGACGCATACTTACAAATGCCTTATGGGAGGTATTTATATAGAAGAATACGATGGATTTTTAGTAGATGAATACTTTAACATATTTAGCAAGCGAACTGGTAGAAAATTAACACCCTATATCGGAACTGATGGATATATGCACGTTCAATATAAAATAGATAAATATAAATCTCATCGTAATAGGGTTCATGTTATTTTGGCTCACTGCTTTATTCCAAATCCAAATGGCTATAAATATGTTAACCATATTGACAGTAATAAACTTAATAATAGCTTAGAAAATTTAGAATGGTGTACTAATTCATATAACGTTAAACACGGTTGGGATAGTGGAAATAGAACTCATAAAAATAATACAAGTGTTTCTGTGTTTGATTTGAAAAATAATTATATTAATACATATACATCAATTAGAAAATGTGGTGAATCACTTAATGTCGATAGACATAAGATAGCCAGAGTTTTAAAAGGCGAATTAAAAGAAGATTATTTAGGCTATTTGTTTAAGTATGCGTAAAGTTAAGAGACTACCGAAAACATAACACAGACAGTTCTGTGCGAAGAAGTGAGTAGGGTACATTCGAGTTTAATACGAATGGAAGTGCGGAGTATTAACCAACGTAGTGGTTAATAAAGATATAGTCCAGTGGTCGAAAGACCATTGTGCAGAAGCTTTCTTTCTCCTTGGAAAGATGAAAACGGAAATTATAAATTCTATGGCAGATTTAATAAAGGTGTCG
>OGDF01003031.1_pt1 | contig 21375 bp, 16 predicted proteins | sample 1570141 | NCBI WGS metagenome assembly OGDF01 (sample SAMEA4370581, study PRJEB24528) | human gut metagenome | reverse complement strand
GCGTCAAACGTAGCATTGCCAGTCGTTTCAAGGGTACCGTCAATCTTGGTGTCTTTCAGGTTAGCCTGGCCGTTGACCGTCAGGCCCTTGCCAACGGTGACGTTAGCACCGGTCGTGACGTCGCCCGTGAGGGTAGAGGTGCCATCGACGGTAAGGTCTTTGCCAATGTGGCCGTTGCCCTGGACGTCAGAGTCACCTTTGACGATGGAGTTGCCATCGACGGTGCTGTTGCCTTTGACTTCCGTATCGGCGTCAAACGTAGCATTGCCAGTCGTTTCAAGGGTACCGTCAATCTTGGTGTCTTTCAGGTTAGCCTGGCCGTTGACCGTCAGGCCCTTGCCAACGGTGACGTTAGCACCGGTCGTGACATCACCTGTGAGAGTAGAGGTGCCATCGACGGTCTGATTGCCCTTGATATGGGAATCTTTGTCAATCGTCTGATTCCCGTTGACCGTAGCATCACCTTTGATTGTGGAGCTTCCACCGACCGTTTGGTCTTTATCGACGATCTGAGAACCTTTGACGTGGGAATCTCCGCCAATGGTAGAGGAACCGGCGACGGATTCATTACCGCTAACCGTCAGGTCTTTGTCAATCTGTGTATTGCCGTTGATGTTGGCGTCACCTTTGACGGTAGCGTTTCCATCAACCGTGGAATTGCCCTTGGTTTCAGAGTTGCCGTTCGTCGTAAGGTCCTTGCCAACAGTGACATTCGAGCTAGTCGTAACGTCGCCCGTGAGGGTGGATGTACCGTCAACCGTCTGGTTTCCTTTAACATGGGAATCTTTGTCGACCGTCTGATTGCCCTTGACCTGTGCATTACCACCAACAGTCTGGTCTTTATCCACAGTCTGACTGCCCTGGACGTGGGAGTCGCCACCAATGGTGGAGGAACCGGCAACGGATTCATTACCGCTAACCGTCAGGTCTTTGTCAATCTGTGTATTCCCGTTAACCGCAGCATCGCCCTTGACGGTCTGATTGCCGTCTACGGTATTGTTGCCTTTGGTTTCGGAATCGCCGGCTACGGTAGCATTGCCTTTGACGTCGAGGTCGCCGCCGATATGGCTGTTGCCGTCTACTGTCTGGTTGCCATCGGCTTTGATATCGCCATGGGCGATGAGATCCGTATTAGCGACGACGTTGCCATCGGCAATGACATTCGAGTTGCTGGTGATATTGTCGGTAGCGCGGATCTTGCCATCGACAGTGACGTTATCGTGGAACCGCGACGTTCCGTCGACTGTGACCGTACCTTTCGTGTAGCTGTTGCCTTCGGTCGTCTGGTTTCCTTTAATTGTTTCACTGCCGCCAATCGTGCTGGTGCCATCTACGGTCTGATTGCCTTTGACATGGCTGTTGCCGCCCGTTTCCTGGTTGCCGTCTACGGTCTGGTCCTGTTTGATGTGGCTGCTGCCGTCGACGGTTTCATTGCCTTTGGTTTCGGAATTGCCCGTTACCGTGGAATTGCCGCCGACATTACTGTTGCCGGTCGTGTTGGAATCGCCTTTGACGATTTCACTGCCGTTGACGGTAAGGTCCTTGTCAATAGTAGTATTCCCGGATACGGTCTGATCGCCAGAAATCGTAGAGTTGCCACCAACGGTCTGACTGCCGGTCGTATGGGAATCACCGTTTACGGTCTGGTTCCCGTCGACGGTATTGTTGCCTTTGGTTTCCGTATTGCCAGAAACAGTCAGGTTCTTATCGACTGTAGCGGAATCCGTGACGTGTAATTCCTTAGTCGTTGTCGTACCAGCTACGGACTGGTCGCCTTTGACCGTAGAGGAACCGTCGGTTGTGGAATTACCCTTCGTTTCCGAATTGCCGGACACGGTCAGATTCTTATCGACTGTAGCAGAATCCGTGACGTGTAATTCCTTAGTCGTTGTCGTGCCAGCTACAGACTGATCACCTTTGACCGTCTGATTCTTGTCAATGGTGGAGGAATCTGTAACATGCAATTCCTTGGTGGTCGTCGTACCGCCTACATTTTCATTGCCACCGACAGTCTGGTTGTTTGTGACATGGGAATCGCCGGTAATCGTCGTATTGTGCAGATTCGTGTCACCGGATACGTTAAGGTTCGTCGTATTCGTTGTGCCGCCGACCGTCTGGTCGCCTTTGACTGTGGAAGAGCCGTCGGTCGTCGAATTGCCTTTCGTTTCGGAGTTGCCATTCGTCGTCTGGTTACCATTGACCGTCTGGTCGCCATCGACATTCTTAATCAAATCTTTGACAACCTGCTTCTGTTCATCGCTAAGCGTACTGCCTTCTCCAAAGGGAGAAGTCCCTAAATCTACATAGTAAGTAGTGGTACTTGAAGACCCTTCACTGACATAACTAATATTCTCACCAGAAAAATACCAATGGCCGGCTTTTAATGATACGAGCTGCCGATCCCCGTTTGAGCCAACGTGATAAATACTTCCCGTCTTTGATACATATTCTGAGGTAGCATATACTAAATGATTAATCAGAGATGAAGAAGACGTCCTCTCTGGATAACTACTGCTAGTTCTGAAATTTCCTTCCTGCAATTCCTGCAATGTAGTATAATAATCTGAATCTGCATAAACTAAATTTATATTAAATAAGGAAACAAAGGTTAAGGAAAAATATGATATTTTCGATAAATTAAGCTTAAATAAACTAATGCTTTTAGGTTTTGAATGGCTATGAGCCAGTTCGCTGACAACTTCATAGACACCTTTCGCTTTATTGAAGATGACTTTATAAATCTTATTCATAACTTACATCCCTTCCTTTTTCATAAGAGAAATCCTGAGTAGAAACAGTATTCATACAAGCTGTGATGATTTCACCTCCCTGGATGTTGAGGATGGTCCGCAGGACGTCGATGATATAGTCGATACCCGCAATATAGGCAACGGCTTCGATGGGGATGCCGATGGCCGACCAGATGATGGCACAGTCCATGAGCGTCCCGCCGATGATACCGGGCGCACACATGAGAGCGATGATGGTCAGGAAAGCACAGACAATCAGCTGCTCCCAGGACAAGGTGACATGGAAAATCGACGCGGCGAAGACTGTGTAGATTCCGACGCAGATGCAGGAACCCATACGGGTCAAAACAGCGGTAATGGGAATGAAGAAGTCGATGACGTCGGGATTGAGATTCGTATGCTTCTTCAAGTTGGCGATCCGGGGAGCCATATAGGTCATGGAACCGCCGGCAATCGCTCCCACAATATCTCCCAGGATGATAGTCTTAAAATAAGCGAAGGGCTTATCGACTTTGAACAGGAAGAGGAGCGGCAGGGAGCAGAAAGCCATATAGAGAGCAAGGCCAACGAGGAGCATGGCCGTCATCTGGACATAAGCCATGACGACACCGGACAGGTTCCTGGCGACGACGGGATATAAGAGGCAGAAGACGCCAAGGGGTGCCAGGTGCATGATCATGTTGGCAATGCGGATACAGATTTGCTGGGCTGTCTCGAAACCATGGACGATACGTTCCTTTTCGTCGAGTTTCAAGCAGGCCAGGCCGATAAAGAAGGATAAGACGATGATCTGGAGCATGTTCCCCGAAGCCAGGGACTGGAACGGATTGACGGGGATACAGTTACGGATGAACTCCAGCGCTGACGGGGCCGAGACAGCCTTGACGGCAGCGTCGTCGATTTCAAAAGGAGCGACAGGCATAAGACTCATAAGGATATAGCCCAAGACAAAGCCGATGAGGCACATGGCTGTCATGAGCAGCAGGAACCGGGAAGAAAGCCGGCGGAGCCGTTCGGCTCCCATCTGGACGGTAGCGGCCGTGATGGACACGAAGGCCAGGGGGACGACGAGCATTTTCAGGGCATCCATGAAGATGCCGCCGACCTGCTTCATGGAATAATCCAAGGCTGGCAGGGGACCGAAAGAAACGGCCCCGACGATAGCCAGAACGACGGCCCCCATGAGCTGGACAGGAATACTGGGAATTTTCAGGGACTTACGCATCGTCTTCACCTCTTACTTTGAGATACTGATTCCAGAGCGGGATCTGCATGGCCTGCTCGATATCCCGGATGAGGATATCCGGATCTTCGAGGCCGATGGAAAGCCGGGTGCAGATGCCGGTCTTATAGAAAGCATCGCTGCGGAAGAAATCGGCGTTGCTATAGGCACAGCCGAAGGTACCGACGGTAACGAAATGCTGGAACCGGCTGCAAAAGTCTGGCTTCATGCCCAGCAATGTGATGAGGCCGCCGACGCCGGGATAGCGGACGTTCAATCCGGCCGCTTTCAGCGTCTTGGCGATGAACCGAGCAGACCGGGTATGGCGTTCCATACGAAGAGCCAGCGTTTCCAGCCCTTTCGAGACGTTGTACGCCGAGCGGGGATGGGCGATGTTGCCGCGGCGGGATACGACCCACATGATGGATTTCATGCCCGGCACGGCCGACGGGACTTCCTTTTCGTCGAGCCAGGCCATGGACGGTGCCAGAGCGATGCCGCCAGCAAATGTATCGCCCTGGCCAGTGACGAATTTGGTATATGATTCAACGACTATGTCGGCGCCAGCTTTCAGGGGATTCGAGTAGTACAAGGACACGATGGAGTTATCCATCATAACGTAGGCCCCATAACGATGGGACACATCAGAAATCGCTTTGACGTCCTTCCAGCTGCCAAAGGTCGTCGGGTTGTCCCCGCAGACGAGGGCCGGCTTTTCGGCCCCCTGGAGGGCCTTTTCCAAGGCCGCCGTATCGTTGAGGTCAGTCAGCTGGATATAACGGTAGCGGCACCAGTCCTGATGGTACTGGAGGTTCTGCCGGAGCTCGAAATAGGTTTCATCATCGACGATGACCGTCCGGGGCTGGACGAGGTCCAAGACTGTATTGAGGGCTTCTAACCCACAGTTACAGAGAATGACCTTCCAAGCCCCATAGAGATTCCGGAGCTGTTCTTCCGTCTGGGCCACCGCCGTATTATGAGTCCGTTTGTAGCGCGTCGTTTCTGGATTGACGACGTTATAATCAAGCATCGGAAGCATTTAACCCACCTGTCCTTTCTTAGCGTCCCATTCCGCGACGAGACGGTCGAAGTAACGCTGGAGTTCAGCATTGTGGTTCGACTGGACCCTGGCGATGATGGGCTGTAACGCATAAGGCAGGGTCAGGACGTTGGCGACATCGACGACGTGGTAGCCGTGATGGACGTAATCCATGAACCGCTGGGTAATCCCAGGTTCCGCGAAATCGACGGCGAACGGTGAAGGTTTAGGCTTTTCCAGCTTCTCTAAGTACGCCTTGATTTCATGGTTCCGGATGGCAGACGGTGGGAAGAAATTCTTGAGGCCCGATGCCCATTTAGTTTCACAGTTATGGCAGATGCCGCATGGTTCGTCACCGTTGTGGTCGCAGGTCCAGGTATGCTTGAAGAGGGCTTCATAGCCCCAGCTGCGGATGATTGGTACCATGGCCATTTCCGTGATGCCCAAAATGGGGAAGGTGAAGCCGCCCCAGAGGAGCTTCAATTCCGGATCGGCCTGAGACGCATCCATGTCGGCATAGCCGTCAGGCCGGAAATGGAACCGGAAGCCGTGTTCTTCTAGAAAAACTTGGGTCTTGCCCAATTTGAAGCCCTGCTGACGCCGTTTCAGCGTCGGCCCTTCGATGCAATATTCCAGCTTCGGAAACAGCAGCGGCAGCTTCCCTAGAAATCGGAGCTGGCCGGGAAGTTTTCCAGTCGTTTCCCATTTCTTGAAGGCAGCATCGAAAACCGGATTCTTGGGCAGGTCCTTATCCGTCAGGCGGATAGGGTCCAGGATATGAGCCTTTGTTTCTTCCTTCTGCCGGAGCAGGGGAAGGAGTGTATCCTGCGCTTGGATTTCTTTCTTCCAGTTCGTCCGGTCTGAGACACCTTCTTTATAAAAGTACACAGGCTGGACCTCTACCCCGTCCATACGGGATAGCTGGCAGAGCCGGAAGGTAGAGTCCCAGCCGCCGGTCCATAAAATATTTACGTGTTTCATAAGTGCTCCTTTTCCGCCAATGATGGCGTGATAAATCAAATATTTCTTTGTTGTAGGATTTTCTTAGCAGTGTGATACGTGTTTCTTTGTAGTAATAGTTTCAAATAAAGGAAAAATCATTTCGTGAGGATCCGGTTCAGAAGTACCGTTCTGGAAATTCCGGCACATAGTATGTCATATCGCCATACAAAGGGATATATTCCGTTTCGGATTCCTTCCCGTCCGGGTGGTATATCGTCGAAAGTAAGACCTGTTGTGGCTCATCTTCATCACAATAGCTTTCCCCGTATTCATCTTTTTGTAACTCGAATCCAACTTGGACAGCCATAGGCTGAACGGTGTAAAAGTAAGGGAGGGAGAATCCTGATTTTTCAACGAGTTCTTCTATGACAATGGGTACGCGGGGAATCATTCCAGCGACCTTATCACTAAGGAGCTTCCAGCACAGAGCATTTCGCGCCGGCAGTTCCTTCCAGGCCGAAACTCGAAGATCCTGGCAATACACGCCGCCATGGGGGAGGTGGATATAGTATTCAGGCTTCACGAAGCTATCCATAAACAGGGTTAACTTATCTTCCGGGATATCCTTCGTGTACTGGAAGACTGGTACCAGCCGGGACAGCCGCCCGACGTAGTATGAAACATTTTCATAGTAATAAAAGGCATTATCACAATCCGGCTCTTTATCTTCCGTAAGGACCCGGAGGAGGACCGGCTGGCCCATAGGCGGCAGATCCGTGAATCCATAGATCGGCGTCCAGCCCAGGGCCGCCAGGTCCTTGTCGGTAACTTCTGGCTGTGGGAAATTAAACATCAACATCACTCCTTCATAACAATAAAACCGGTTCCGGCAGCGTCAGCGGCCGGTATTCCACCCTATCCAGGCAGAGGACCTTCGTCTTTTCGGGATCCGGGTGCGGAACGGATAAGAGGAGCCGGTCCTTCTCGTCGAAGTCACTATGCTTATCCCGGACACGTTCATAGCCGTGGACCAGCTGGAGGGGATAGGCGACGTAATACAAATCATAGAAGTAATCGCGCATTTTCAGCAGACGGTGTTCCCGGACGAGGATCGGATGCCCTAAAGGGGGACAGTCTTCTTCACCCGTGAAATGCCGCCACGGCAGGGAGGCCGGATTATCGAGATGCGTCCAGGCCTTGATTGTCAAATCCGGGACGCAGATCGGGCCGTACGGCGTCTCGATGAAGCATTCCGGAACGGCCACCACGTCGAAACAATTAAGCGTATCCGGCTGTTTCTTGATACCGTGGACCAGGCGGGAGAGAAAGCCCACATAATGCTGGATGAGCGGGGTGAACGTATTGGATTTCGAGTCAGTCTGCTCGACCCGTAAAAGGACCGGCACCCCCACGGGCGGCAGGTCCGTGATTCGATAGACCATATTCCAGCCGCGCACCGTGAGCTGATCGCCCGTAAGCGGGCATACGGGAGAGGGAAGGTACATACTAAGCTCCTTTCTGTGTACATAGCTGCCCTAATACGTCGGGCGCGGGAACGGATGCCAGGCATGGACTTCCGGCGTGAGCAGCGTCTGAGGTCCATCCGGTGTCTGGACTACCCAGAGCGGCACCCGCCGCGGCGTCGCCGCGATCCAGCCGGAAAACCTTCCGACGAGGTGGACCCGGCGTCCCTGTTCGATGAGTTCCAAGAGGGCGTCCTGCCCGATAGGCGGGACGTTCGGTTCAGCGCTCCCCCAGCAGATGATCTGCCAGGCCATGGGGGCTTCTTCTACTGCCGCTGGGCCCATTTCGTAGTCCCGGAGGGCATCCATTGGCGTCTTAACGCCCCTCAGTGCATCGGATACCGTACACGGCGCGTCCTCATACGATTGAAGGAGGTCTAAGGGCGTATTCTTAGGGGGGATGTATCTTGTTTTGTCATTCATGCGTTTCCGCTCCTTTCGCGTTCGGTGCCATAAGGTACGTCTGGTATTTTTCCCATTCCTCTTCGGCATCCTTGAACTTGAACCAGTCCTCGATGAAGTGGTCCTTACGGCCGGCGGCGAGGATCTGGTTGATCTTCTGCTGATCGCTCTTGCCGGTAGCCGTCACGAAGGGCAGTTCCGCCGGCTGGAGGGCGAGGGAGAAAATCCGGTTGCCCTTTTCCGAGCTGTAGTAATAATCCTGCTTCGGCGTGATTTCCGAGATGATCTGGATCTGCCGGTCGTTACAGCCGAACATGCGGTACATCTCCATGTTCTGCTGGTTCATGGCATTGGCGTTCGGAAGATAAATCCGATTCGGGCAGTTTTCCATGACCGTCGTCATGAGGTCCTCTTTCGAGGCGATATCCGACAGGTTCTGCGTGGCGAAGATGATAGACGTGTTCTTCTTACGCATATCCTTAAAATACTCGCGAAGCTTGGCCTTGAACGCCGGGTTATCGAAGAACATCCAGCATTCATCGAGGAGAATCATGCTCGGCCCCTTGGCGTCCTTGATGCTGTTTTCGATGCGATGGAAGAGATAGTCGAGCGTCGGCGGGACGATGCCCGGCGTATTCATGAGCGTTTCCATTTCGTAGACCTGCCAATGGCCGGAACCGGCAAAATCCGTATCGTTATCGAAGAGGCCGCCGTAGCTGCCCTTCATCGTGAGCGGCCGGAGGGCCTCGCGGATGTCCTCGCTCTGGACCATTTCGCAGAAAATCGTCATGGTACGCTGCTTCTCGCCGAATTTCTGCATCGACTGGAGGGCATTCCAGACGTAGTTGTCTTCGACCGGCGTAATGGTCATGTTCTTACTGATGAGGTAGGCCAGAATCCAGTCCTTGGCCCATTTGCGTTCCTCTACGTCGTCGATATGCGCCAGCGGCTGGAAGGACAGCTCGCTGCTCCCTTCGGCCGCCAGGTTATAGAAATGGCCGCCCAGGGCGTACGTGAGCGCCCGGCTGGACGCCGCCTTATCGAAGATGTAGACGTTGGCGTTCGGGTACTTCATGAAGTGCGCTTCGAGCGTATTTAAAAGTACCGACTTCCCGGACCCGGACGGTCCGACAATCATCGTGTGCCCTAAATCCCCGACGTGCAGGGACAGCCGGAACGGCGTATAGCCGTTACTATCGGTATAGAGCAGCACAGGCCCCTTTAAGTGCTTATTCTTTTTGTCTCCAGGCCAGATCGCTGTAGCCGGGGCAAGGTGGCAAAAATTTAATGAGCTGACCGGAGGAAGCCGGACGTTACAACGAAAGCACCCCGGAATCGTCCCGCGCCAGGCTTCGATGGAGTTATCCGTTTCGATCCGGGCGGTAAAGCCTAAACTATTGATGGCGTTCAGGACCCGGTGGGCCTTTTCGTCACACTTTTCCTTGTCTTCGTCCATGACGATGACGACCGGCGTATAGTAGCCGTACGATACGGCACCGCTGGCTAGTTCCGCCAGCGCCTGGGCAGCGTCGTCGCGGTTCATGAGGGCGTCTGTATCGAGGGCGTCCTGGCTTTCGCGCTGGGTGATGGCTTCGCGGAGCATCGTCGGCAGCGATTTGGCCGACTGGCCCCAATACTTCTGATAGCCCGAGAGGACCTTCTTGGCGTCCATCGTCGACAGGCATTCGAACCGGCACGACCAGCGGTACTCGATATTGAGGTTATTAAGGGCATCGAGCATCCCGGCGTGGGTGAAGGGGACGTATTCGATGAAGCCGATGGCCTTGAACCACTTCGTCCCAAGCCTCGGTTCCCGGCCGCAGAGGAGGCCACAGTCGGCGAGGTAATCGCACAGGTACTGATCGGGATTGTAATGGATCTCCATGTCATGATCGGAGACCATGTTGTGGAGATAACGGAGCGTCTCTTCGACGGAGAGCTGCTGGATATTGTTCAGAAAATTGCCGAGGAGCCCAGAGATAAGGTTACAGTTGGCAATGAACGTATCACAGAGCTTAAAGAAAATTTCATCGTCCTTATTGCCGCCTTGCTTTTTCGCTTCGGCGTCCTGGATGAAGAACTGCTGGATCTTGCGCCGCGTCTGAGCTGGCGGGACGTGGGCCATGACCAGGTAATACTGGGATTCATAATGACTGCTGGATTCGTAGTAGGCCTTCCGTTCGTCTTCGCACTGCTGTAACAGCGGCGTCGGCATGACCGACGCGTCGTACTGGGACGAGACGTGGCGCTGGGACTCGAGATAGATGGAAAAGCCCGTCCCGAGGCGGGTGAAGGCGTTATTGAGGCGCAGGCAGAACTGGCCGAGTTCGCTCTTCGTACTGCTTTCCATATCGGGCCCGCGGAAACCGTAGACGCAGAACATGGAATTGTCCTTATTGATGACGACGCCCGAATAAGGATCAATGAACTTCCAGGGAAGCAGGTACTCCAGCCGCGGCCGTTCCCGGAACGCCCCGATTTCATGGGTATAGGCCGTCTTGGGGACGGCTCTTTTTTTCTTCTTTCGTTTCTGGGAACCAAATAAATCGAACAACCAGGTTCACCTCCTAAAACTTAGGGATCGTAATAACTCTTGTAGTCCTTGTTCCGCCAGAAGACCTGGTGGAAGAGCTTGTCCTGCTGGCCGAGAAACCGGAACACGAAATGGACCAGGACGCACAGGGCCGGGACGATGAAGGACTTAACGATAATGCCACCGAAAACCGCCACAAAGGCCTCTATCAGAAGGAGGTTCCGGGGAACCCCCATCCAATAGATAGGCTGCGTCAGGCTGCGGTGGAGCGGCGCCATGTATCCCGGCACCGGGGCTTCTTTCTGTTCAGCCATGACACACCGGCCTCCTTACGGGAAAATAACAAGGCCATCGGTATTGCCAACAGCACTCTGACTGACGAAAGTAATGAACGTCGGAGCAAAGAGGCAGATGGAAATGGCGAAAATCAGGACAATGAACTTCTGGGTACCGCCGCCGTGGTTGCCGGAAAAGAGGGCGAGACCCGCGCCGACGATGCCGAGGATACCGAGGACCATCGGGACCGGGCCCGACAGCTGACCGGCCAAGTTTTGGAGGAACTGCGTCCACGGCCATTTGACACCAAGGTCATCGCTAGTATAGTTGGAAGTAGTTGTAGCAAACGCCGACAGGACCGGCGAGCAGGAGATAAAGGCAGCAGCAGCTGCCGTTTTGGCGAGGTAGCCTTCCCGGAGGTGGCTCCATACGCGGGTAGCTTGGTTGCGTTTCATGATAAAATCCTCCTTTAAGGGATGATAGATAGGGATAAAAGAGAAGAGATGAGAACTACGCGGCATCCGGTCCGTCCTTGGGGACATGCCGGATGAGGTACTGCTGACTGGCGTCGTCGTAACGGTCGACTTCGATGATGTCGTTCACGACGCGGCCTTTACGGCCGCCGCCGAGATCGACGTGGGAAATCCCGATGACGACGTCGATGGCTTCGCCGATGAGGTCCTTTAGGTCCCCCGACGAATCCGGGTCTTCCTGGGCGAGGCTCTTGATACGGGACAGGCCCTGCTCGGCCGAATTGGCATGAACCGTGCAGGCCCCGCCTTCATGGCCGGTGTTCCAGGCCTTGAGCATGGTGTAGGCCGCCCCGTCGCGGACTTCGCCGACGACGATGCGATCCGGGCTCCGGCGCATGCAGTCCATGAGGAGCCTCGTCATGTTGTACTTAATGCCTTGCTTATTCGTTTCCTGCTTGGTGAACATGGGCGAATAGTCATCCGCCGGGCACTGGAGTTCAGGCAAATCCTCCAGGCTGATGATCCGGTGGTACGGCGAGATCCGTGCGATGGCATCGAGGATGGCATTCAGGAAGGTCGTCTTCCCCGTGCCGGTCCCGCCGACGATGAGGATATTCTTCCGCTTGGCGATAGCCTTTTCGAGATATTCCTTGTAATATGGCGTCAGCGTCCCATTTTCGACATAATCGGAAAGCGTGAAAATCTTAAGGGCCTGTTTACGCAGATTGAACTGTGGATTACGGACGATCGGCGGAAGCTCGCCCTGGAAACGGGATTTATACTCCCGGATTTCCGTCGATACCGACGGGATCTCTTCATTGACGACCTTGCCGCCGTGACCGGCGACGAATTCGATGAAGGCCCGGACCTCATCCGGGGGCATGTAGCAGTTCGTCTTGACCTTGCCTTCCGTCTGCGACTGGTAACGGAGGTACCCGTCGTCGTTGATATAGATTTCGGTGATGTCCTTGCGACGGACCAGCCGGACGATGGGGTTCGGGATGATCCCGTCGAGGGCCGTAGTATCTGCGTGTGACACTATACAGCTTCACCTCCTTCCAAAGAGGGACTTTGTGGCATTTCGGCAGGAGCATCCGCCGGCGTTTCATCCAAAGCCGGATCCCCTTCGGGGATCGGCTGGATCTTACGTCCCTTGCAGAACTGGACGTAGCGCTGCCGCCAGCCCTGGCAGCGTTCATTCATCGTAATATCCGGCGTCGATGCGAGGAAGTCCTTGCATTCGAGGATACAGCCGATGAGCAGATCCTGCCGCTTTGTCGGAAAGTCCGTCCACTGGACGAGCTGGGTCAGGTACTGGTACTCGCCGTCTTTCAGCTGACGGGAGAGCCGTTCCATCTCGCGGTGGTTGTCGGACATCTTCTGCTGGAACCGTTCCTGTTCGTTCTGCCGTTTCCGTATCTGGTTACGGATCTTATCCAGCTGGCTGGCGCTGATTTGTTGACCCATGAGGGTACCTCCTTTCTACTGGGATTCTCCCGAAGAGGGCGGGGGCGCGGCCTGTTTCTGCTTGGCCTTTTCCTGCTGCTGCCGGAGGGTCTGATAGAACGTCGCCGGAAAGGCGGGTGGGGGCGCTTTCTTTTCCTGCTCGGCTACGGTCTGGTAGTGAAGGGCCGGCGTAGAAGGAGCGACGTCCGGAGAAGCCGCCTTCGGAGCCTTCTTGTGCTTCTTCGCCTCCCGGAGGGCCCGGAGCTTTTCCTCCCGTTTGGGGTTGGCGTTATGCTCCTTATCCACCCGGATGACGTCGGAGACCGGCGGGGCGTCCATCAGTTTCTTCGTGAAGAATTTATTTTCGTAATATTTGATTTTATCGGTTAAAACCGGCGGCGAACCCGAGGCGACGATGATTTCCTGATCGCCCAGGCGTTTCAGTTCGTCCGCCGTCATGAGGGCGCGTCCCGTCTGGGACGTGCTGTGGCTCGTATTGCCGAAGAACCCCTGGCCGTCGGATTTCGATTCCGACTCGACTTCGATGGTCTCGTTGCCGAGGAGCTGTTCGGCGTACTTGCCCGTGTCGTTATCGTTCGGCGCGTAGAAGATCTGCAAATGGCAGTTCATGAGGATCTGGTTATCCTTGCCGTAGATGCCATTGATCTGCGGCAGGCCCTGGTTGATGAGGAAGACCTTCATGCCATAGCCGGCAATGTAGGAAAGCGTCGCGGCGAAGCTCTGGAGATTCCCCAAGGAAGAGAATTCGTCCATAAGGAACAGGCACTTATGCTTATACTTGGCCTTCGCCTGGCCGTTCTTGTATTCGCCGATGCTTCGGGCGTGATGGCGGACCATCATTTCAAAGAACAACCGGAAGATCGGAGCGAGACGCAAGAGATCCGACGGCGGCGTGACCAGGTACAAGCTGACGGGCTTCTTATAGTTCATGATGTCGTCGATGCAGAAATCACTCACCGACGTATTCATGGAAAGGACCGGATCCAGGTACTCCTTGAGGGCCGTGTTGGCCGTCGATACGATGCTTCCCAGTTCGTTATCGGGCTTCTTCGAGATTTCGATGAAGGCCTGGCCGACGATGGGATGGGTATAGGGGTTTTCCTTGAAGTTCGCTCCGGGATAGAGCTGATGGAGATCATCCGGCGTGAACCGGCGCTTGACGTACTGGCAGGTCTTCGTATCCCATTCGTCGATCTCGATGCCGTCCTCCGGGACGTGCTCGAAATTCGTCAGGGTCTGGATGGCCGTGACGAAATCCTGAACGGAGATTTCATCGTCGTCGTAATAGGGATTGCCCTCTTCGTCCTCCTTCATCGTCGGGGCCGACACGGCTTTCAGGAAGCTTGCCACCGTGTACAGATTCGGCGGATTCGGATAGAAATCCGGCCGCGAGAAGTGGGCGTACTTCAAATGCAGGATGACGGCCATGATGACGTTGGCGGCGTTCGCCGTCCAGTGGTCGGGCTTACCTTTGCCTTCGTAGTCGGCAAGGACGGCGGCGAGGTTCTGGGCCATGGAGACTTCCATGGGATCGCCGATCCGGATCTCATCCAGCGGATTCCAGCGGGCACTCGATCCGTCATCGGCCGTCGGCTCGAACTTGATCGTCTTCTGGCCCATGCGGTAGTGCCGGTAGCCGGCGGTGATGCCCCAGTTTTCGGACTTGATGTCGTTGACGATGGTGCTCGCCTTCCAGCCGCCGAGGAGCGTCGGAACGATGAGGCCGACGCCCTTCCCGGAACGGGTCGGTGCGATGACGGCCAGGTGCTTGTTGGAGTTATCGCGCAGGTAGAAGTGCGACAGATGCGTGTACCACGAGAAGCATTTCTTGTACGGCAGGCTGTAAAAATAATAGGTGAACTTGTCGTCCTTCTTGGCGTCGTAACTCCGGGAGAGCTCTGTGACTTTCGCTTCTTCCGTCGCAATCGCTTTCTGGAGGCGATGCTTCATCGGGACGCTTTCCGTCTCGTCGAGCTTTGCCCGCAGGTGCGCAAGTTTTTCGGCTTCCTTGTCGAGCTTCTTGTCGCGTTTCTTATCGAAATCCATTTCCGCGAAGCTTTCCTTTTCCTTCTTCCGGATCTCAAGTTTGCGTAAAAGCTTCGTGAGATTCCGTTTCCACGACGAATCGTAGAGCCCGATGACGACACCGGATCCAGAGATGAGATCCATCTTAAGGAGGTCCGGGTACTTCGCCCAGCGGGCACTGCCGTGACTGGTGAGCGGCGCCTTCGGCCGGAAGAGGAAGAGGATCGCCAGCATAAGGAGCGCCCCGCCGAAGATCCAGAGCAGACTACTTTGGAAAAGGTGCGGGATGTACGGCTGGTACAGCCGATACCAGGAAAAGATCTGGAACGGTCCATAGACCGGAGAGCCGCCCATCGTAAGGAGCGGCTCGCCCAGGAACTGGACGTCATAATGGACCTTCTCAGCGAGCGACTGCGTCGCCATCCAGCTGCCCCCGAAGGGGCCGAGGAGAGAGAGGAGAAAAATCGTTCCCTTATTCATTCAGATCACGGAGCATGAGGTCCTGATTGATGAAGATGCTAAAGGCCGTACCCGGACGGATGGTGATCGTCGCTTCCTGATCGGCCGCGCGATCGACGAGCTTGCTCGCCGCCTGCATGACCTGGGCGACGGCACCCGATACGGCTTCCTGGCCGGGACTGCGGTTGTCATCACCGGAGGTGTTGCCCGTCGCGGACTGGGCGGCGGCCCCGAGGATACTGGTCAAGAAAGCGCTGCGGAAAATGGATCCCGAGTGCTGTGTATACTGGTCCTTCATGCCCGGCATGCCCGTCCCGTCGATGGCGTTCTGGTTCGGGAGCTGGATGCTCGTGCCGTCCGGTAAAATGATCCGGTTGAAGACGACACCGATACGCGCGTTGCCGCGGCTGCCGGCCTTGCCGGATATACCGATGATACGGCTTCCCTGCGGAATCAATAGGTGCATGCCCGTCTGGCTGTCGTAGACATCCTGACGGACTTCGGCGACGACGTCGCTTCCCGGGACGTCACTGGTGATTCCCGTAAGGAGTGTCGCCGGGATGACCGATCCGGCATGGAGGGCACACATGGCACCGCCCGATCCGGCATCATTTTCGAGGTACGTCGCATCGGAAGACGAAGCCTTCGAAGCGTCTGCCGAAGGCGCCGAGCCGGTAACGTTCGTTCCAGAGGCGTTGGCCTGTTTCAGCATGGCCTGTGTCGCCTGGACGGCCGTCTTGAAGGCGATGGAACTGTTCATGGCTTCGGCCTCCGCCTTGGCAGCTTCCTGGGCGGCCTTGTCGGCGGCCGACTCCTTGGTGATGCTGACGCTTGCCGCAGAAGAAGACGGACGAGAAGGAGCGGGAGCTGCGGCCGGCGCGGACGAATAGGAACCCGCCGGGGCACTTGCGGCACTGCTTCGGACAGCCGGCGCGGCGGCCGGAGCCGATGAGGTGTTCGCGTATTTTTCTTTATAGTTCGTCCCCGCAGGACGGGCGGCGGCCGCGGTGGCCGTGACGGGTTTCGTCGTCGTGCCGTAGCCGTGGTTGGCCCCCTGAGGGGCCTTGTTCTGGCCGTTCGCTTTGGCGTCTTTTGCGGCCTTTTGATCTTCGTACTTCGAGATTTCGCCGTACGATCCCGGGAGTCCGTTCGGCGAGACCTGGGCGACCTGTTTCGTATTAGCCTGCTTCTTCGCCGATGTGCCAGACGAGCTGAACATGGTGTTCGCGAGGACCGCCCCGACGGCGACGACGGCGACGGCCGCGCCGGCCCCGAGGATGGTCTTACGCTTGAGCATCTTGGCATTGCTGCCTTCTTCTTCCTCATCTTCCGGCATCTCCATATCGTCCTCTTCTTCCGGGTCATAATCCGGTGTGACGTACGACCGATCGAGGTCCTCCTGGGTCAGTTTCTGGAGCTCTGCCGTGTCCTGGAACTCGCCTTCTTCGTCGCGGTGGCGGAAGTGGTTCACCTTCTTCCGGCACCGTTCGAGGATGTCGAGGAGCGGGCCTGGCAGGTTATGGTTCAGGTTCATTTCGTGTCACCTCCTCCGGGTTGTAAAGCCGGCTGATACAAGTCGTTTTTGTCCGACGGATAGATATCGACATAGGACTCACTGGAGTAGCGGAGCCGGGCGTGGGTGAAGACGCGATCGGCGATGAAATATCCGTCCCGGTAGCGGTAATTGACGAGCTCTTCCTTATTGCGATCGTTCACGCGGTAGAGCGTCGGCTGATCGTACTTATTAGACCTTGGCATGTGGATGTACGTACGGGTCCCGTCGTCGAAAATCTCCGTCGGGAAGACGTCGCTCGTGAGCTTGCCGTGCTTCTTCAATTTATAATTCCGGTTGATGGATTTGAGGACGTACGTATCGCCCTTCTTCACCGTGTACATATCGAGGAAGTTCTTCTCGGCCTTGTTCTTGTAGGGCAGGGGATGGTCGACGAGTTTCCGGAAACTGACGTCTTCCGGGAATTCCCATTCGACGATAGGCGTGTAGTCCCCGTCGTCGGCAACGACATATAACCGGTAGCTGTGCTGATCGGTGTTGATGATCATATTGGTGGCGATCCCAGAGCGCAGGGGCTTGATGTAGATGTGGGTCACATTGCCTACATTCGACTGATCGATGAGCCAGCGTTTCGTATCGCCGCCGCCGATGAACGTGACCTTCTCACCGGCACGAAGGGTGATGTCGGATAGGTAGCCGACATGGGTGTGGACTTCAAAAAGGGAATCGGGTTTATAGGTGTAGACGACCTTCGCAGCTTCGCAGTCGCCGTCGATGGCTTCATACGTCGACTTATCCATAGCAAAGCTCGTCGAAAGACAGCCAAGGCAGGCCGCCAGCACCAGCCCGGTCTTTAGGGTGTGTGTCATTTCGCGGCCTCCTTAGCATCCGTCGCAGCTTCCAGGGCAAAGGTCATGTCCTTGATCTTGAGCCCGAGCGGATTAATGAGTAATTCCTGTTCTTTTGTAGGCGGATCAACGATGACGGTAAAGAGCGCGACGTAATGTTTCTGTTTGTCGGCAGAGACTTCACTGCCACCAGTGATCGAGAAATCCCGTTCGACCCAGCGGACCTGGTAGACGTTCTTCGTCCCCGGCTGGAGCTGGATAGAAGTGATGACCGGCTGGACCGTCATCTTACCGAGCTTCGTCGTCGGGTTGTCCTGCTTGTAGAGGGCCGTGAGTTTCGCACCGCCTTCCTGGGTCAGGAAGTGCTGGGCCTTGTCCCAGTTGTTCTTATACTGGACCGGGTCCATGGGGACGCCGCGGGTGTCCATGATGAACTGGGCCAGGAAATGGGTGATCTCAGCTTCACGGGGCGAGTAGTTCGTCGCCTTGAGCTGGCCGCCTGTTTCGACCTGGCCGGTGGCATTATCGACCCGGACGACGTAGGTCTTATAGTTGTACGTTGTCGCTACCAGCACCGTCGCCACGACACAGATGCCGCAGAGGATACTAAGGTACCGGTTGAGCTTCCGGGCATGGGTCAGATCCCGCAGGGCGTTCGCGATATCGTCTCCGTAGTGACCATGGTAGGTCTTTTCCAGCGGGTCCGTCGGATTGCCTTTCGGCGGGGTGGAATGATTAGGGAACACATATTTCATCTCCTTTCTGTCGAGATTAACACAAAAATAGCATATTTTATTTTTAAATACAATATCTATAAATGGCTTAAAACGGCACTTTAAAAACGAGTTTCCAAAAAATCCTTATAGTAACTTTGCTATATTGATGGTAAAAAACCAAAGGATATGTTATAATTTGAGGAGCGAAGCGAATCAAAAAACTACCAAATGCGCACTTAACTATTCGTCCCGAATAGGTGCGCTTCCGCCTCGCGGAAGAGGGGTGGCCGCGACCCGTCGCGGAAGCCTACGGCTTGGGCCCTAAAGGCCCGAAAAGAGGGCAAAAGAAACCCTGAAAAAAATCTCAGTTTCTTCGATTTTTTTGTAAATCCTGAAAGGAGGAAGCCGGTATGGCTCATTTCCATCTCAGTATGAAAGCCCAGCCACGCCGGAAGGACGGCGGGAAACTGTCGGCGAAATCGCATTATGACTATATCGCCCGCCAGAACCAGTACGCCCATATGAAAGGCCGTCAAGAAGACTTCGTCCTTGCGGAAAGCGGCAACCTCCCAGCCTGGGCCCATGGCAACGCCGGCACCTTCTGGGACGAAGCCGAAGCCCATCGAAGCCCCAAAGGCACGGCCTACCGGGAAATCGAACTCGGGCTCCAGGAAGAATTGTCGCTGGAAGATAATGTGGCTTTACTAAAGGGGTTCATGGAAGAGTTCCACATCGACCGTTATGCTTATACGTTTGCGGTACACAGTAAGGACTCCACACTCGAACAAGGTCACACCAACATCCACGCGCACCTGATGTTCTGCGAAAAGATCCAGGAAGTGGACCGGCCGCTCGGCCCGGATAAGTTCTTTCAGCGCTACCGCGAAACGGAAAGCGGGGAAAAAACCGGAGGCTACAAGAGCAGCCAGGACTACCGGGATAAAAAGATGCTGTGTACCATGCGCAAGCGCTGGGCCGAACGGGTCAATGAAATGTTCAAGGCCCACGGCATCGACGCCGAAATCACCGAAAAAAATAACGCCGACCGCTACGACGAACTCGTCGAGCAGGGGCGTTACGAAGAAGCCGAATCAGTGAACCGGACGGCGGCTCCCCACCTTGGAAGGGCCTACCGGAATGACGCTATCATGGCAAAACTACGGGATATGGAAGAAGAAGAGATGGCCCGTGACAATCGGGCCCTCAACGACATCGATCCAGACACATCCCAAGAAGCCGAACAGGCTGAAATGGAAGAAAGAGTGAAAGCCTTTGCGGAAAAATCCAAGCAGGAACAGATGCTGATCCTCTTCGTGAATGACCTCCAAATCCGCCGTCTGGCAAGAGTCCTCCAGCAGGAACGACTCAAAGAAAGACGGGCCAAAGAAATCAGTCAAGCCGAAGGCAAGGAAGCCAGCGATCCTCTCATCATCACCGCCAGCGACCTGGATCTCAAGATGGAAGAAGAAGAGCTCCGCTTGAAGCAGCTCGTCGACGACGCCAAGGAAACTTACCGCAAGGCCCGCTGCGAAGTCTGGGAAGAAAAACCACTCCAAGACGAAGCCATCACGAGCGTTCTTGGGGAAGATTGGCATAAGGAAAAACAGCGTCTCCTGGGACTCCAGGGAACGCTGAAAGCCATCCGGAGACACCTGTACGACCAGCGGACCCCAGAGGAAGAAAAAGCCTTCCTCAGAAGGAACCGCCGCGTCATGACAGCCTATGATGACTGCCGGAAAAAGATGGCCCAGTGGGATAAACTGCAAGCCGACAAACAAGGCGACATCGATACAATCTATGCGTCCTTGAAGGCGGCCAACGACGCCCGCCGGAAGACCTCCAACAAGGCCTACGGCGACCTGAAACGGAAGGAAAAACAGCTCCGGGCCTTCCAAAACAAACGGGTCCTTCTAAAGGCAAATTACGAGCCGGATGACATCCTGTTCGCGGAAAAACTGGCCCGGAAAGTCCAGCCCTATGGTAAGGTCCTCGGCCGTCAGCCGCTCAAGGATCTGATGCATGGTCCCTACCAGGGAAAGGAATATTACCTGACCGGCGAAATCCATTTCAATCCCGAAAAGCGGGAATGGAAAGGCCTTGCCATCCGCGTCGGCGACGACATGGATCGAGGCAAAGCCCCGGTGTACCAAGTCCTCCTTCGTGAGGAAGGACCGGAGCAGGACATCGCCATCGTCGAAGCCAAACCGACGAAGGAAAAGATCGCTATGTATAAGGAACTCCATACAGAACGGGCGCGCTGCCAAAGCGGGAAATTCCAGAAAGCCGTAGGGCATGCTAAGGGACCGGAAAAGCCATTCAAGGGCGCTTCCCCGACACCGCCGCGGCCCATCGCCAAGGCGGCCGTCCAGAAGCTGAATGCCCTCATGGACGAAGCTACAAAGAGTGAAACCGGACGCGTAAACATCCATTGGCAGGACGACGAACGTCGTTATACCAAGAAGACAGAAATGGAACGGACGGAAGAAGAACTCTACCAGGGCTGGTCCATGTAATGAAAGAAAAAAATGCCCCGTCAAAGGATAGGGTAACAACATAATCGGGTTCGTTTGCTTCTCCCTGAGCTGAGAAGGGCCGGCGTCGAAATCACCGGTACCGCTCGGCAAAAGCCTGGCAAAAAATAAGTCCAGCAGCTCACCATGATTGTGCGAAGCTAGTCTGTGTACCTCTTTGGTAGCGCCTTCAAAATGAGGTTCGCGAAAGAGAAGATACAGGGCCGGACAGGGTCTGGGATTGCATTCCCTGCCCTTGCAATCCGTATACGTGAGTGGGTTGAAATCTGTAAGACTTTGCCCTGTTCGATGCAGTAGTGGCTTGCAATCCGTATACGTGAGTGGGTTGAAATTAACAGTATCTGACAATCAGTACTATTTTAATCAAGCCTTGCAATCCGTATACGTGAGTGGGTTGAAATATGTTCTTGGGATGACCCAGTTTACAGCAGATTTCTTCTTGCAATCCGTGTACGTGCGCGAGTTGAAATACGTCATGTTTTACACATGAGTCTGTTTGACTAATCTTGCAATCCGTGTACATACGGGTTCTATCTCAATCAAAAAATGCCCCGTCAAAGGATAGGGTAACAACATAATCGGGTTCGTTTGCTTTTCCCTGAGCTGAGAAGGGCCGGCGTCGAAATCACCGGTACCGCTCGGCAAAAGCCTGGCAA
>OGDF01003030.1_pt1 | contig 21376 bp, 18 predicted proteins | sample 1570141 | NCBI WGS metagenome assembly OGDF01 (sample SAMEA4370581, study PRJEB24528) | human gut metagenome | reverse complement strand
GCATCAACACCCTGGACGATTTCGACCGGGTGCTGAAATGCGGGGCCGATAAGGTCAGCGTCAACTCCGGGGCCATCCGCGACCCCGACCTCATCCGCCAGGCCGCCCTGCGGTATGGCAGCCAGTGCGTGGTCCTCTCCGCTGACGTCAAGCGCGTGGACGGCCAGTTCCGCGTCTTCGGCCGCGGCGGCCGGGACGACACCGGCATGGAGGCCATTGCCTGGATCAAGAAATGCGTGGACCTGGGGGCCGGCGAGATCGTCGTGAACTCCATCGACACCGACGGTGTGAAGGGCGGCTTTGACCTGGAGATGCTGGACGCGGTCTGCAACGCCGTCTCCGTCCCCGTCATCGCCTCCGGCGGCGCGGGGAAAGTCGAGGACTTTACCCGGCTCTTCCAGACCTTGCCCGGCGTCGACGCAGGGCTGGCGGCGTCCGTCTTTCACTTTGGGCAGATCGCCATCCCTGACCTGAAAGCAGAGCTGCGTAAGAACGGCATTTTGGTACGTTAAACCCCTCAGTCTGCTTCGCAGCCAGCTGTCTAAGGAAGATTTTACTGAATCGAACTGTCCCACGGACAGTTCGACCCTTTCAGGGGAGCCAATAATAATTGGGAGGAACCACCATGATCGACATGGAAAAATTAAAGTTTGACGAGAAGGGACTCATCCCCGCCATCGTTGTGGACGGGACCAGCGGCCAGGTGCTGACGCTGGCCTATATGAACCGGGAGAGCCTGGAGATCTCTATCAAAGAGGAGCGCACCTGCTTCTGGAGCCGCTCCCGCCAGGAGCTCTGGCGCAAGGGCGAGACGTCCGGCAACGCCCAGCACATCATCGACATCACCGCCGACTGCGACTACGACGCCCTGGTGGTCCGCGTGAACAAGGACGGCCCCGCCTGTCACACCGGCGCGGAGTCCTGCTTCCACAACCCCATTTTCGAGAGCGACGAGAACAGCGCCTTCTCCCTGGAGGGCCTCATGGACATGCTCCAGGGCCGCAAGGATACCCCCAAGGAAGGCTCCTACACCTCCTACCTCTTCGACAAGGGCCTGGATAAGATCCTGAAGAAGGTCGGTGAGGAGTCCACCGAGGTCATCATCGCCGGCAAGGCCGAGGACAAAAAGGAGACGATCTACGAGATCGCCGACCTGGCCTACCACGTCATGGTCCTCATGCTCCAGCTGGGCATCTCCCTGGACGATGTGCGCAAGGAGCTGGCCTCCCGCCACGTCATCGACAAGAAAGTGAAGCAGGAGAAAATGACCTGATCCTTTCCCGCAGCATGCACCGAGCCGCCGCCCGAATTTTGTGGATTCGGGCGGCTGCTTTTTGCCCTTTTGGACGGCAGCGGGACAAAAACGACGGTTTGTCTTTCTTCCAAAACTCGCCTCTTTACTTTTTCCGGAAAATGGAGTATACTTGCATCCGCAGCGAAACCTGCAAGGAGGTGCCGGATCATGAAATTTTTCCGTCCCGCCGGCCGGATGGAGGCCGAGGCAGACACACTCGACTGGACCCGGGAACATGGCTACGCCAAAACCAGCCGGTTTTCCTTTCCTGACCTCTACCTGTCCGACGATGTCGCGCAGCTAGCCGAAGCGGATCCGGCGGTCAGCGTCTTTCTACGGCAATGTCTGACGCAGTTTGTGTGCCATGAATACGGCCACTTAGCCTCGATGGATCTGGCGGAAAACTACATCAATCGTGACATCAAGGGCCTCTCCACCTGGGTCCGTGGGACCTACCCCAGCCCCGAATGGGGGGAGATCAGCCTGGATGTCTTCTATGATCTTGGCCTGTTCCACCGGGAGGGAACGCCCCCCAGAGCCCTGGCCATCGCACAACGCCGAAAGGAATCCGAAACCCATGAACCTTGAAACCATGAGGGAACCCATGAAAAAACCGATGCTGCAAGAGCGGACCATCCAGGACGCCATCGCCTTCTGGCAGCAACTGCGCCATGGTCAGTTCCGCCCTCTCTTCGCAGAGCCAACAGAAAATACCGTCACCCAGCTCTTCCGGTATGTACTCACCGGGGCCTCCTCCTTTCTGGTGGACTTCCTGCTGCTGTTCCTGCTGGAAATGCTCGGCGTGCATTACTTACCCGCCGCGGCCTGTTCTTTCGCCGTGGGCATCACCTGCAACTTCCTGCTGACGAAATACTTCGCCTTTAAGTCCGTGGATTCCACCGTCGGCCCCGCCGCAGAGATCGCCGTGTTTATCGCCATCTCCGTCGTCGGCCTGCTGCTGACAATGGGGCTTATGTACCTCTTTACCAGCCGCCTCCACCTGTACTTCATGGTGTCCAAGCTCATCAGCAGCATTTTGGTCTTCGTCTGGAACTTCCTGGGCCGCAAGCTCATCCTCTACCCCGGCAAAGCCCATACCAAAGTCTAACCCCACCAAGCCCGCCGAATGGCGGGCTTTCTTGTTGACAGCGTCCCTGCCATTCGCTAAAATAGAAGCGTAAAACTGTCAAAAAATCCCGGCGGGTGTTTTCTGGTTGCCCCGCCGGTTCGCGTCTCAAAAGGAGTCTTCCTATGCAGAACAAACGCATCGTGGTCAAAGTGGGCACGTCTACCCTGTCCCACCCCTCCGGCCTGCTGAACATCCGCCGGGTGGAGGAGCTGTGCAAGGTCCTCAGCGACTTGAAAAACGCCGGGAACGAGATCATCCTGGTCTCGTCCGGGGCCATCGGCATGGGCGTCGGCAAGCTCTCGCTGCCCAAACGCCCGGAGGATATGCCAACGAAGCAGGCCGCTGCCGCCGTGGGCCAGTGTGAGCTGATGTATACCTACGACAAAGCCTTTGGGGAATACAATCACACGGTGGCCCAGATCCTGCTCACTGCCGAGGAAGTGGACCAGCCCGACCGGTTCCGCAACTTCCACAACACCATGGTCCGTCTGCTGGAGCTGCACGCCCTGCCCATCATCAACGAAAACGACACCATGGCCACGGAAGAAATTAAGATCGGCGACAACGACACCCTGGCCGCCCGCGTCGCCGTGAGTATGGAGGCCGACCTGCTCATCCTGCTCTCGGACATCGACGGCCTCTACACCGCCGACCCCCGCACCCATCCGGACGCCGAGCTTATCTCGGACATCCCGGCCTTGACCGACGAGATCATCGCCCTGGCCGGGGGGGCCGGTTCCTCCCTGGGGACGGGCGGCATGGCCACCAAGCTTCAGGCCGCCACCCTGGCCACCGCCGCCGGGTGCGACATGGTCATCGCCAACGGGGTCGCCCCTTCAATTTTGTATGATATTGCGGACGGCAAGCCCGTGGGCAGCCGCTTCCGCGCAAAGAAAGGATAAACACCGCTATGCACACCAACAACTCCCCCGGCGAGATGGCCTGCTATCCGCCCCCCTCCGCAGCGGGCAACGAGTTTACCGCCCCGGCCGCGGACCCCGCCTCCCTCACCATCACCCGTCCCCTGCTAGAAGAGGCTCTGGCCGCCAAGCCGGCCCTGGCCGCGCTGTCCAGCGAGGAAAAGAAGGCTGTTTTGCTCTCCATGGCCGACGCCCTGGAGGCCGACACCAAGGCGATCTTAGCCGCCAATGCACTGGACCTGGAAGCCGCCCAGGGCCACATCGCCCCCGTCATGCAGGACCGCCTGCGTCTGACTGTCGGGCGCATCGCAGACATGGCCGCCGGCATCCGGGCCGTGGCCCAGCTCAAGGACCCCGTGGGCCGGCACCTGGGCTGCCACACCCTGCCCAATGGGCTGGTGGTCAGCAAAGTCTCCGTTCCCCTGGGCGTCATCGCCATCATCTATGAGTCCCGGCCCAACGTGACCTCGGACGCCGCCAGCCTGACCTTCCAGGCCGGGAGCGTCTGCGTCCTCCGGGGCGGCAAGGAGTCCATCCACTCCAACACCGCCATCGTCCGCGCCCTGCACAAGGCCCTGGAGCAGAACCACCTGCCCAAGGCCCTCGTCAGCCTCGTCACCGACACCACCCGCGCCAGCGCCAACGAGCTCATGCAGGCCGTGGGCTATGTGGACCTGCTCATCCCCCGCGGCGGGGCCTCCCTCATCCAGACCTGCGTGGATCAGGCCAAGGTCCCCTGCATCCAGACCGGGACCGGCATCTGCCACCTCTACATCGACGGCGACGCCGACCTCAACAAGGCCCTGACCATCGTGGACAATGCCAAGACCAGCCGCCCCTCCGTCTGCAATGCCGCCGAGGTCTGTCTGGTCCACCGGGACATTGCCCCCACTTTCCTGCCCCTGCTGTGGGAGCAGCTGGTGGAGCGCCGCCGTCAGTCCGGCCAGCCCCCCGTAGAGCTGCGCCTGGACCCGGAGGCCCTGGCCATCCTCCCCGACGGCACCCCCGCCGGCCCCAAGGACTTTGACACAGAGTTCCTGGATTATATCCTCGCCGTTCACATCGTCGGCAGCGTGGAGGAGGCCATCGACCACATCAACCGCCACTCCACCGGCCACAGCGAGGCCATCATCACCCAGACCCGCGCCCACGCGGACCTCTTCACCCGCCTGGTGGACAGCGCCGCCGTGTACGTCAACGCCTCCACCCGCTTCACCGACGGCGGGCAGTTCGGCCTGGGCTGTGAGATGGGCATCTCCACCCAAAAGCTCCACGCCCGCGGCCCCATGGGCCTAGAGGAGCTGACCAGCTACAAATACATCATCACCGGCGACGGCCAGATCCGCTGACCGCTCCCCGATCTCCAAACGCAAACAGCCACCTGCCAGAGTCATATTTGATCTGGCAGGTGGCTGATATTTATTATAAATTATATATACTATGTAAACGCAAAATTGCGGAAAAGATCCAATTACCACACACAGCGCACGGCGCAGTTCAAGGTCTGCTCGCCGATCTTGGCGGCAACGGTGGCGCGGCCGGGGGCCACGGCGGTGACGGTGCCGTCGGCGGACACCTTGGCGATGGCATCATCGCTGCTGGTCCAGGTCACGTCTCCGCCCGCGTTCTCCACGGTCAGCTGCTGGGTCGCACCCTCGCTGGCGAGGGTGATGTCATTGTTGCTCAGGGCGGGCTTAGCGGCCTCCTGGGGCTGCTCGGCCCCTTCGCCGCCGCCTTCGTTCGCGGGGGTCTGGTTGTCACCGCCCTCGGCAGTCCAGGTGCAGGAGACCTTACACTCTGCCGTTGCCCCGTTTTCCAGGGTGGCGGTGATAGTCACATTGCCGGGGGCCACGGCGGTCACGGTACCGGCTTCGTCCACGGCGGCGATCTTCTCGTCGCTGCTGGTCCAGGTCACGGTGCCGGTGGAGCCGTCGGGGCTGAAGGTGGGCACCAGGGTCACGGCGGTCCCGGCCTCGGCCAGGCTGACCTCGGTCTGGTCCAGGGTCAGGCTCTCGGCGGCTGCGGACTGGCTGGCGAAGATGCCGTTCTGCAACGTCGGCAGAACTTTATGGAACACGATCACGGCAGCGGCAATGATGATGACCAGAGACACGATGATGAGGGGCAGGGTCGCGCTGCCCTTCTTCTTGCTCTTCTTGGGCTTTTCCGCCTTCTCCGCCTTGGCAGGCTTTTCTGTTTTTGCGGGCTTTTCCGGCTTCGCAGGCTTGTCTGCCTTGGCCCGGCGCTTGCTCTCGTGGGTCTTGGTCTCCTGGGGGGCAACGGTCCGGCGGGGGGGCAGGACGGCGGAGGGCAGCTCATGGTCCAGCTCGTCTTCCTCCACCTCGGCGTCTGCCTTGGCCTCCAGCTCCTCCACGATCTCCTGGGTGGGGATCACCTGGGTGGGCTGGTCGTCATACAGGGCCTCGTCCACCGGCGCAGACAGCGGGTCGGAGAGATCCAGCTTGCCCATGGCAATGGTCGGCTCCTCGACGACGGGGACTTCCTCCGCCGGGGCAGCAGGCTCCTCAAGCACCGGGGCTTCGGGCGCAGTCTCGACCTCCGGCTCCGGCTGGACCGGGGCAACTTCCGGCTGGGCAAAGGCCGCGCTCTCCTCTTCCTCGGTCAGGGTCTCCGGCTGGCGGGCAGGCTCCTCGGACAGCTGGACCTCCGGGTCTGGCTCGGCGGGGACCTCAGGCTGGACCAGTTCCTCCGGCTTCAGCTTGGGCACGGGGCTGTCGGCCAACAGGTCCCGGATCTCGTTCAGCAGGGCGTCCAGGTCCTCCTCGGTCTCCACCGGCTTCTCCTGGGCAGGCTCCGCCGGGGCGGCAGGCTCTGCCGCAGAGGCGGACGCTTCCTGGGTCTGCGCCGGGGCGGCGGGCTGCACGATGGTGTCGCCCACCTGGACCTCAGGTGCCGGGGCCTCCGGAATGTTGGGGATCTCCGGAGCTTCCACCGGGTCCGGTTCGGGCAGCTGCTCCATCTCCTGCAGCGCAGCCCACTGCTGGCGGGCGGCGATCTCTTCGGGGGATTCCGTCACCACCGGTGCCGCCGGGGCAGCGGGTTCCACGGGGGTTGCCGGGGCTTCGGGCACCGGTTCCGCCGCCGGGGCGGCGGGGATGGTCGGCTCATTCAAAATGGCCGGGTCCGTCGAGACGATGGTCTCTTCAAAGCCGAAGGACTCCGGCACCGTCTCCTGGTCAAAGACCGGCCCGGAGCCGACCAGCGGCATCTCGTCCGGCATTTCCCCGATCAGCGGGGCCGCAGGCTGGGCCGTCTCCTGGGGGGCCGCAGGCTGGGCTGCTTCCGGCGCAGTCGTCTCGGTGCCGACCGGCTCCGTCTGAACAGGGACCTCTGCCTGGGCGGACTGCGCCTCTGCTTCCTTGGCCTCGGCGGCCAGGGCGGCCTCCTGGGCTTTCCGGTCGCGCTCCCGCTTCCGGGCGGCGGCGCGGGCCTCCCGTTCGGCGCGATCGACGGCCTTCTCCGCCTCTGTCATCTCGCTGGTCTTTTTCCGGCGGCGATGGGGAGTGGTCAGCTCCGGCTGCTCCGGTTCAAGGGCGGGCTTTTTGCGCTTGCCGTTCTTTCCGCTGTGGGCTGCCTTGGTCCCGTGGGCAGGCTGGCCGCTGCGCTCCCGGTGGGCCTTGGGCTTGATCTCCTCCAGGGGGATCTCCACGCCCTCGGCGTCAAAGGCTCTGGGATTGCGCTCGTTCCGCAGGGCCACCTCCGGCCGGGGGCGGGGGGTGGCGGCCAGCAGGTCCGGGCCCTCGCCCAGATCCTCCGGGAGGGCGGTCTCCTCCGGCTGCTTCTTGGGCTCTGCCGAGGCTTCCTCCTTGGCTTTGGCGGGGCGCTTGGCGCTCTTCGCGGGCTTCTCCTCCTCGTGGCCACCGCCGAAGAGGTTGGAGAAAAAGGCCTGCTTTTTCTTCTTTTTCTCGGCCAACCGGCGCTCTTCCTCTTGGCGGCCGGCGTCGCAGAAGGGACAATATTTATAAGTAACGGAATAGTATTCCCCGCAGTGGGGACACTTCACCGTCTGGCTTCGCAGGGTGATCTTTTTGGTTTCCATTCCGGTTTCCTCCTTGCAATTGGATCCAGGTCTAGGAAAACTTTACCATCTCATCTAAAAATCTTCGCAATTTAGAACATTGTACCACAGGAGCCGGAAGAACGTCAACCTTTGTCGGGAAAAGGCTTGCGGTAAGTTTTGGAGGCGGAGAAACCGGAAGGGGCTGCCTCGCATGATTGGGAAGGATCCCTTTGAGGCAACTCCTTTTTTGACCTGTTCTTGCCCTCTTCTTGTGGTGCACCCCTGTCAAACTGCACAATCAAAACCAGGCTTTGTTGTATATTCCATCTATGCCTGAGTCATGTTTTTGCGTTTTTTCCCCAAAATAGGACCTCGGCCTATATCATTTCTCTGAGAATTGTAGTAAACATAAAATAGTGAGACGTGCTCTCCCGCTGCTGCACCGATTTCCATTCCGGCGGTGGGAAACACCATTTTCTACATGACATGGCTCCGCGGGAGCCGGAAACGGAGGAAGATAAGCATGAAGAAGAAACTGTTGAGTATCCTGCTCTGCCTTGTGATGGTGGTGGGATTGCTCCCGACCGCGGCGTTTGCCGCCGGGTCTGTGGAGATCAACGAGACCAATTTCCCGGATGCAAAGTTCCGAAGCTTTGTGAAAGAAAAATTGGACAAAAACAAAGATAATATCCTGGATGCCGGGGAGATCGCCGCGGTTAAAATGATCGAAGCGAACAACATGGGCATTAAAAGCTTAGAAGGCGTCAGATTTTTTACGGCGCTGGAGACGCTGAAATGCTGGGATAACGAACTGACCGCGCTGGATGTGAGCAAGAACACGGAACTAACACGTTTGTACTGCGGATCTAACAAACTGACCGCGCTGGATGTGAGCAAGAACACGAAATTAGAAATGCTGGATTGCGAAAGTGACTCACTACTGAGTTCCATGCGGTTGACCGAACTGGATGTGAGCCAGAACACAGCACTGAAAGAGCTGAATTGCTACGGCGTTAAAATGAAGGAGCTGAATGTGAGTGGCTGCACGGCGCTAGAAGAGCTGGACTGCGGAGGTAACCAATTGACCGCACTGGATGTGAGCAAAAATGTGAAACTGACACGCTTGGACTGCGCAAGTAACCAATTGACCGCACTGGATGTGAGCAAAAACCCTGATTTGAAAGACTTGTACTGCAGGAACAACAATCTGGCTGTATTGGATGTGAGCAAGAACTCTAAATTGGAAAGTATCAACTGCGAGAAAAACGGGTTGACCTCGCTGGATCTGGATAAGAACGAAAAGATAGAATACGTAAATTTAGAATATCATCAGTTTTATAATAAGGGCACTCTGCCTGCCGGAGAGACCTTTGACATGAAAACACTGCCGGGTTCCTTTGATCCCAGCAGAACAAAAAACTGGATCGGCGGCACCGTGGATGCGGCCGGTATCCTGACGGTGGACGCGGACGCAACAGAGGTCACCTACGACTATCAGACCAAGTCAGGAAACACGGCTGCGAAGTATCTCATGCCGTGCAAACTGAACGTGAAGGGAGGCACGACTCCGGTAGCGAAGTATGCCATTTCTGTCACAGGTGGTATTGCCAACCTTGCCAAAGCTGCGGAAGGTAGCGTTGTCACGCTGACCGCTGATGCGCCCGCTGCCAACATGCACTTTGCCCGTTGGGAAGTGGAGTCCGGCAGCGAGGCAGTGACCTTTGCCAACGCGACAAACAGCACCACGACCTTCCCCATGCCTGCGGGCGAGGTAAAGGTCAAGGCGGTCTTCGAGGCGGACGAGATCATGGTACCGATCCAGTATGCCGTTTCCGTCCTCAACGACGGCAACGGCAAAGCATTTGCGTCTCCTGCCAAGGCAGCTGCCGACACGGCGATCACCCTGACCGCCACGCCGAACGCCGGCTACCACTTCAAAGCGTGGCGGGTGATTCTGGGCGGCGTGACCATCACCGACAACAAGTTCACCATGCCTGCTGAGGATGTCGAGGTCCAGGCGGTCTTCGAGAAGGATGCCCCCATCAGCAAGCACCCCTTCCTCGATGTTCCCGCGGGCGCTTACTACGAGGACGCCGTTGTCTGGGCGGTCGGCAAGGGCATCACCAGCGGCACGAACGCCACTACCTTCGATCCGAACGGCACCTGCACCCGTGCGCAGGCGGTCACCTTCCTGTGGCGTGCAGCCGGTTCTCCGACCCCCAAGACCAAGCTCATGCCCTTTCCCGACGTTCCCGTTGGCAGCTACTACTGGAATGCTGTCCTGTGGGCCATAGAGCAGGGCATTACCGAGGGCACCAGTTACCTCACGTTCAGCCCCAACGACTCCTGCACCCGTGCGCAGATCGTCACCTTCCTGTGGCGTGCCAAGGGCAACCCCGCTGTCAGCGGCAACGCACCCTTCACCGATGTGGCACCCGACGCTTACTACGCAGCGGCAGTGACCTGGGCAGAGAAGAATGGCATCACCGGCGGCATCGGCAACGGTCTGTTCGGCTCCAATAACACCTGCACAAGAGCGCAGATCGTGACGTTCCTCTACCGCGCGATGAAGTAAACTTCACGTTCCCTGATTTTTGTTTGAATGGCACAACCGGCGGTTGCTCTCTTCCAAGAACAACCGCCGGTTTCATTTCATTACTCTAAGTTCAGTCGTTTTCTCAGCATGTACAGCGTGATCCCATACAGAATGGCTCCGTAGATCGCCGTCACAAGGATGCTGCTCCACATCATCGCGTGGGCGGCGTCGCAGAAGGGACAATATTTGTAAGTAATTGTACCACAGGAGCCGGAAGAACATCAACCTTTGTCGGGAAAAGGCTTGCGGTAAGTTTTGAGAACTTCTCTGCTGGAACACCCTTGAAAAATTTGTCGGATTATGCTACATTTTAGGCAAGCTGTACTAGAGCTGAGCGAAAGTACTGGCCTTGGCGGTTGGTCCCTTCATTCTTGGGGGACACTTCTCCCGTCCCCCGAAAGAAAGGGGGCATGGGCGTATGACACTGACGATTGCAGATATCTGTGGCTGCATCTGCGCGGCTTGCAGCGTCTTTAGCGTGCTGTTCCAACTCTATGAACACCGCCATCGTAAAGACGACGATAACCAAAAGAAGTAACCGCCCGGATGGCCCCCGAGCGGTTACTATACTCTTAGCAAAAAACTGTTAGGGAAACCAACCGTCACCAGCGGCTTCCTCTCTCTGTATATAGTATAGCCCAGGAGCACCGGCCTTGTCAAGGCAGGTGCTCCTTTTTTGTTTGGAAACACCCTATATCTTTATTGACTTTGGCTTTCCCCCAAATATCCCTGAGAAGTCTGCAAGGTGCCGTTGATTTTTCCGCCCATGACAGAGCTGACGCGGAGAAAATAGGCGTTGCCTGTTAATCCTTTGTATATCCCAAAGCTGTTCTCCCCCGGCTGGATCGTCACGACCTCACCGACACGTTTGGTCTGGAAAATGCCGACCTGATACAACCGAAGTGTACACGCCTCTTCTCCATGATTTTCAAAGGCATAATATAGGGTGTCCCCATTGGTCTTGTCACAACGAAACCGTTCACTGGTATAGACCGAGCCGCCTCTCCCGCTGAGCTGGACTGTGACGTTGATCCCCGGCGTTTCCATCTGGGAGACAAACCCCAGTTTTTCCGCCACAGCGGCCCGCGCCTCTGGATTCATCCCCAGCATCAGCACGAAAGCACAGACAAGGACCAGCAGGAGACTTGCCGCCGTCCGGAAAGGCTTCGGGAACGATAGGCGACGTGATCCATCCGTTTCCTCCAGGACAGAAACGGGGTCGCGCAGAAACCGTTTCTCCCAGCGGCGGTAGGCCCGGCTATGCCGCGGCGCAGGTGGCGCTTTCGCTAAGACCTCCCGGTACTCCTCCGCTTCTGCCTGCAATAAAAGGTGACGAATCAGTTCGTCCTCCGCTTTCTCGTTCTGCCGCTTATTTTTTGCATCGGTATCCATCTGCATATCCCTCCCGAATCAGTCGCTCCTGGAGAAGCCGCCGCCCACGGGATATTCTGGTATACGTCGCTCCAAGAGATATTCCCAGTTTCTCGGCGATCTTCTCTTCCCTCCACTCCAAAACAAACTTCAATTCCAAAGCAACGCGGTATTTCACCGGCATGGAGCGAATGATCTCGTAAATCTCTTCCACGCTTCCCTGTTCCGGTGCCGGTCCGTCCCACGCCGGGTCTAAGGGGACGAGGTGGCGCGTTTTCTGATACTGCGCGTAGACAGCATGACGCACCACCGTCCGCATCCAGGCCGGACGTTTTTCTTCCGGCACACGAAAGAACGTCTCCCGATAGGTCAGGCACTGGCACCAAGCGGTCTGCAAGGCCTCCTCTGCCTGGTGCCGGTCTCCGGTGAGCTGCATGGCGTAGCGAAACAGCAGCTCATTCTGCTCCCGGTAAAACATTTGGATGTTCTCTTGTTCCGAGGAAACATTGGCCATCTGAGCGTTCACCTCCAAAAGCAGCTCCGTTTTTACCCCTTCTACTTAGTAAGATGCTTTGACCCGCCATTTTCTTACAAGATTTTTCCCATTTTCCTGATTTTTGTTTGAATGGCACAACCGGCGGTTGCTCTCTTCCAAGAACAACCGCCGGTTTCATTTCATTACTCTAAGTTCAGTCGTTTTCTCAGCATGTACAGCGTGATCCCATACAGAATGGCTCCGTAGATCGCCGTCACGAGGATGCTGCTCCACATCATCGCGTGGGCGGCAGCGGCGGCCGTCATAAAGTTAAAGTTCACGCTCCACAGGTGGGGCAAGGCGATGAGGCCAAAAACGCCGCCGATGATCTGGATGACGATCTGGATGGCGAAGAAGAACACCACGGACCAGAGCAGTTTATGCCGCGCAAAGCTGTGCCCGATGGCCAGGGGGGCATAAAAATTCAGGCACAGGACCAGGCAGCCCACCACGAACAGCAGGGCCAGCTCCACCAGGAAGGCGATGCCGTTGCCGACCAGATAGGCTGTGAGCTGTTCCTTCACTTCGATCACAAACCGCCCAAACTCCTGGAACATCCCCAGATTCACCACCAGGGCCAGCAGCGCCAAGGCGTCAATGACCGCAGCCCCCAGGAACCAGACGGCGGAGGTGATCAGCTTCGCCCACACCAGCTGATGAGTGGAGACGGGCAGGGTGAACATCACATATCCCTCGTCCCCCAGCAGGTTGCTGCGGAAGCGAAGCACCGCTTGGATCAGCGCCGCCAGGAAGGTGGCGATGGCAGCGACAACAAACGCCGTCACGGAAACACCCAGGAGGATGGCCCGCAGCGTTCGCCCGCCGACGCTGTCCAGCAGGACCTGGTTCTGGCTCAAAAGCAGCACCAGCCGGACCGCCAGGGCCAGCACAAACGTCACGAGATACAGCGGCAGCATCACCCGTGCCGTAGCCCGAAACTCTTGTTTCAATAATTTTCTCAGCATTTGTATACCTCCCGGAACAGCGCATCCACGCTCTTCCCCTTCTCTTCCCGAATGGCGTCTACCGTAGACTGGAACAGGACCTGGCCCTGGTTCACAAAAATGACCTCGTCCAAAATGCGTTCCACATCTGCGATCAGGTGGGTGGACAGGATCACCGCCGCCTCCGGGTCATAGTTGCGGATGATGGTATCTAAGATGTAATCCCGTGCCGCCGGGTCCACGCCGCCGATGGGCTCATCCAGCAGATAGAGCTTCGCCTGGCGGCTCATGGTCAGGATGAGCTGGACTTTTTCGCGGGTGCCCTTGGACATCTGCCGGAGCTTCTGCTTGGGCTGGATCTCCAGTTTATCCAGCATCTCCTCGCTGCGCTTGCGCTGGAAGTCAGCGAAGAAATCCGCATAGAAATCCTGGAGCTGGTCCACCGTCATCCACAGGGGCAGGCTGTTGCGTTCGGGCAGATAGGAGACCACGGCATGGCTCTCCCTCCCCGGTTGGTGGCCGTCCACCCAGATCTCTCCCGCGTCGGGCACCAGCAGGCCGTTGGCTAGTTTGATGAGGGTCGTCTTGCCGCTGCCGTTGGGGCCAAGCAGGCCCACGATGCGCCCCGGCTCCACGGCCAGGGTCATGCCGTCCAGCGCCACGGTGGGGCCGAAGCGCTTGACCAGCCCTTTCGTCTCTAAAATACTCATGGGGTCTTCTCCTCTCCTTCCGCGTTCTCGTCTGCTTCCTGTGTGATGAGGGCAAGGATCTCCGCCCGCCGGAAGCCCAGCTGGCACATCCCCTCCAAAAAATCTTTGACCTGCTGCCGGGCCAGCTCCTCCCGGAGCCGGCGGATGCGCTCGGCATCCTCCGTGACAAAGCGGCCGGCGGTGCGCTGGCTGTGGACGATGCCCTCTCGTTCCAGCTCCGTCAAGGCCCTTTGCATCGTGTTGGGGTTCACCCCGGCCTCGGCGGCCAGGTCCCGCACCGAGGGTAGCCGCGCCCCCGGCCCCAGCAGCCCGCCCACGATGCGCTGCTGGATCTGGGCGATGAGCTGGGTGTAAATGGGGGCGTCTTCCCGAAATTCCCACGGCATAGCCCTGTCTCCTTTCTGCCTTTGGTTTGTGGCGGTCTCGCCATTGCATCCCTGTATTATTGTTCTACTTACTTAATACAATATCACACTTTTGGGATTTGTCAAGCGGTGTTTCAAAAAAAGTGCTAAAATGACGTGGGAAAGCCCTCTGCTTGCGCTTTTGGGGCTGTTATGCTAAAATAAATGGCGAACTCCTGTTTCTGCCCCCTTCGCGGGCCTCACGACAGAAAGGAATGACCCCATGCCAAAGAAACTACTTTCCCTGATCCTGGCCTTGACCTTGGCCCTGTCCCTGGCGGTGCCTGCCTTTGCAGTGACGCCGGAGGACGCCCAGGAGGACGCCATGCTGCTGTATAACCTGGGCCTCTTTAAGGGCACCGGCACCACCGCCGACGGCTCCCCCAAGTTTGACCTGGACCGCGCCCCCACCCGCGCCGAGGCCGTGACCATCCTGGTCCGCCTGCTGGGGGCCGAGGAAGCCGCCACCCAAAAGACCATCGCCACCCCCTTCACAGATGTCCCCGCCTGGGCCAAGCCCTATGTGGGGTATGCGTACAGCAAGGGCTACACCAACGGCGTGGACGCCAAGCACTTCGGCCCCAACAACACCGTCTCCGCCGCCCAGTTCCTGACCTTCCTGCTCCGCGCCCTGGGCTACAAAGATGGGACGGACTTCACCTGGGATTCTCCCTGGACCCTGACGGACCGGCTGGGGATCTCCAACGGGGCCTACAACGCCAAAACCAAGACGTTCTTACGCGCAGACGCCGCTGCGCTCTCGGCCAGCACCCTCTACGCCAAAAAGAAAGGCAGCGACAAGACCCTGCTGAAGGACCTGCTGGACAACGGCGCCATCTCCGGCAGCACCGTGGTCATCTGGGACTACGACGCCGTGGCCTTCCAGAAGGACTACGCCTCCTTCCTCTTCTACCCCGTCTCCGGCAGCCCGGCCACCTTCACGTCCTTCAAGCTGGACAAAGTCACCGTCAATGGCCTGTCCTGCCAGACCCTGCAAGTGACCACGCCGGAAGCCGTCGCCGCCTATCTGGCCTCCATCGGCCACAAGACCGGGGGCTTTGGCTATGTGGAGATCACCTACGACGAAGAGGCCGCCGCCAAAGCCGCCACGGAGTATTACACCGCCGCAAACGGCAAGAAATACCCTCTCATCGCCTTCACCTTCACCTACACCGCCACCGAGGCCAGCGGCAAGCAGCAGAAAGGCACCTTCACCGACTATTACTATTTTGATGCATAACGCCAAGCGCAAAAACAACACGCCCCCTGCCCAGTCTTCCAAAGACCCGACAGGGGGCGTATGCTGTCTCTCTGTTTATTGCGTTGCCAATGTATAGAGGATGCCTTTGTCTGTTTTTACGGCGTAGACGGGCTGATAGTAGTCCTTCGTATCCCGCAAATAAGCCAGCGTGATGCTCTGGATCGTCAGGGTATCTATGTCCGACCGGACGACACCGCCCTCCTCCACGCTTCTCCCGGCGCTGAGTCTGCCGTCGGTATCCAAAAACTTCCCGTCGCAGACCTGTTCCACAGCCTTCTCCGGGGGGCAAATGGAAACCTCTCCGCTTTGCGGTACCGCAACAAGCTCGTCGCTGAGAGACAGGATCTGTCCATCTTCCCGGTAGGTACAGGTGACTTGCCCTTGATACAGCACGCCATCCTCTACCCCATCCACCGTGAAGCAGTAGGCCTCCGCCTCCGTGGAGAAGTCCGCTCGATCCGGCAGGGGGATCCCCAGCGACCGCAGCTTTTGCAGGACTTCTTCCCGGCTGGCCGTCGCCGGGGCCGGTTCCGTTGCGCCGCTTTGGTTTTGATAAAGCGCACGGAACCCGCCCAGGAACAAGACTTGCAGACTGCTGTGATGTACGGGGTCTGTGTAGTCCACCCGATACTCCGAGCGCTCGGCCTCCATGGCGTCAAAGTCCTCTCCCAGCGCCGTCAGCAGGGGCCGGGCATATTCATCGCAGTTGGCCTCCGTCCAGGGTGCGGCATAGTACACCGGAGCCGTCTCCCCCACGTCCGGCAGCGGGCAGTCTGTGTGCACCTCCACCCCGGACATTTCTACCCGCTCCACGCTCTGCATGGGAAGCATCCCATAGGGCTGGGCCTGATAGGCCAGCGCGATCCCGCAGAACACCAGGGCGCAGGCCACCGGCGGGAGCAAATAGCCCACGGCTTTCTTCTCCCGCTTTTTCAGCCCCAAAACAAAGCGGAGCAGACACCAGCCCAAGAAGGCCCCCAGGACATTCAGAAACCAGTCGTCAATGTCCGCACTGCCCCGCCGCAGCACAAGCTGGAGCAGCTCCACTGCCAGCGACAGCACCGCCGCCGTCCCCAGCACCCAGGTCACCTTCTGGAATCTCGTCTCCAGCAGCGGCAGCAGCACCCCCAGCGGCAGAAACAGCGCCAGGTTCAGCACGATATACAGCCACGCCGTCCGGTCCCCTGCGTACCAGGCCTCCTCCCAGGCCAGAAAGAGCTGGAGGTTCACTTCCCCGCTCCCCCAGATCCCCCGGCTGCCCAGCAGGGTCACGCAGACCATCCCCACCAGCCACAGCCAAAGCAAAACCCCTACAAAATACGTCCCACGGGACAGCGGTGCCTTCCCCCGCCGCGCCCGCACACGGGCCAAACCAACGCCCACCGCAACACCGACCACCACCGCCACCAAAAGCAGCAGAAGCATCAGCGGGGAGGCGTATTGGTTCCAAACATAACGCAGAGTATTCATAAACTATCTCCTAATCAAATCGTTCTTTTTCTATCTAAATCATCCCGTTATGTGTAAAAGTCTCTCCACCCGGCGGGCGAGCTGCTGCTCGGTGGCCAGCAGGCGTTCCTCCGGCCAGTTGATGGTCGGGTGCCGGGTGAACCGGAAGCCGATCAGCCGCCGCAGCTGTTTCCGTTGCTCGGCCCCCATCACTTTCCGGCACAGAGCATCGTAGCCGATCTCATAGGGATTGGAGCGCGTCGCGGCATAGGTCGGCATGTCCTGCCAATCACTTGGCATCGAGTGGGCGAAGAGGGACAAGCCATTGTCAAAAATAGGGGCAGGGGCAATCAGCTTTCCCGTGTGGTTATCCCGCAGAAGCCCAAAGTTTCCAAAATGCCGGTCCTCGTTATAGATCACGGCGTCAAAGACAAACATGCTGCAAAGCTGCTGATAGAAGGCCTCCCCCTGGGTCTTGTAGTAGTCGATGCAGGCTTGCAGGCCACCGTTTTTGACGATTCGCCCAATGGGGACAAAGGCTGTGTCAATGTCGGTGAACAGTTTACATTTTGAGGCCAGGATGCCTTTCCAGTATTCCAAGTCATAATGGACCGCAGACAGGCCCATTGCCTCTGCCACCTGGCAGGCGTAGTATTCCGCATACGGCTCGTTGCCTGCGTTGGCTGCCCCCTCCGTGCCGCCTTTGTAGAGATAGACCCCATCGTCGGAGAGAAAGCGCCAGGCCTTGGGCAGCATCCCGTTGGTGGTCAGCTCCGGGGAGGTCGTAAAGGCCGCATCCGTCGAGCCAACGCCGGTATAGGCCACCAGCGCCAACGCTTCAGAGAAGCGATTCTCATACAGATTGTACTGAGAAAACTTCCCCGCCGACCCAGTTGGAACGACCCAATAACTGTCGTTGAGGGAAAGGCCCTTGCAGACGTCGATGATGCCCTTGACGTTGTTCCGATTCAAGCCAAACGTCCCTAAAATCTCATTGACAAACGCCCGGTTCTTCGGGATGACCCGCTTCCGAAGCCAGTTCATCACGCCCTCCCCGGACAGTTCCAGATCCAGAGGAAGGCGCGGCCGAGCCTCGGAACTCACATGGCCCAAAACACAGCGAACGTCTCCGAATGGGCCAACGTACAGCCAAAATGTCAGCAATACATCATCGTATAGTTTCAGCTGATATTCCTGTCTATGTTCTCCTGACGGTGTTTTGGCCTGAAAGAGCTGATCCATATATGCCAAAAAGCGCCGCAGGGAATCTTGCGTCTCCGTTGGCGTCGTGAGAAAGGCAAGGATCGTCTCGTCCTCTTCCAGCCCTGCCGTGTGCAATGCGTCATCTAAGCTGCACTGGATCCCATTCTCTTGTAACCGAGCCGCCACTGCTACGGACAACCAACGCTCCAAAAATCCCTTCGCTGTCTTGACCTCTCCTGAGTCGATAAACTGCTCAATGATCTTGCGCAGTTCTTCCGCCGTTGCGCGTAAGTCTCCCATCGTGATCCCTCCTTGCCATCCAGTAAAATCCAGTGTACCATAGGCTCCCACTGGATTCAACTGGAAACCCGTTCTCCTTTCTTGCGTCCTTCCCTGTTTTGCGGTATAATACGGGGGAACAACAGAAAGGAATTTGCGATACTATGTCCCATGCCCCCACCAGGCGGCAGGCCGCCTTTGTGGCGGCTGCGCTGCTGCTCTCCCCTCTCCTGACGCTCTACGCCACCCAGGCCGTGTGGCTGCAAAATTTGCTCACGCCCTTTTCCTGGATGGCCTCTCATCTGCCCGCATCCGGGTTATTTTGGCTCTTGTTTTTTAGCCTGATGCTCCCGCTCTACGGCCTGACCCGGCGGCTCTTCATCGCCTATCTGCCGGGGACCGGGTTCTGCATGACCCTGGCCATCATCAGCCGGTATAAGATGGATATCAACGGCGCTCCCCTCCAGCTCAGTGACTTTACATTCGTGGGCAACCTGGGCGACATCGCCGGGTTTGCCTCGGATATGCTGGCCCCCACGCTGACCGTGGTGGTGTCTGTGATCGTCTGCATCCTCTGGACGGTGCTGCTGGCCGTGCTGGAAAAGTGGCATCCCTCCGGCACAGTGGGGTTTCTTGCCATTGCGCTGTCTCTGGCCCTGCTGCTCTCCGCCGCCTATCCCGGCACCCTGCAAGAGGCCGCCATGACCCTGGATCAGACCTGCCAGGACCAGGAGGACCGCAGCCAGGAGCTGGGCGTCATGCTGGGCCTCTACGCCGCCCTGGCCCACCGCATCGAGACGGAGCACGGCACCGGGGACCCGGGCATCACGGATCTGGTGGCCCAGTTCCGGGAAGAGGCCAACCATCCCGGCACCCCCGCCGGAGAGAACGCCCCGGACATCATCTTCCTGACCTCCGAGAGCTTTTTCGACATCACCCGCCTGCCCGGCCTGACGTTCTCGGAGGACCCCCTGCCCAACTTCCACCGGCTGGCGGAGACCTGCACCGACGGGCTGTTTATCTCCGACACCTACGGCGGCGGCACCGGCCACGTGGAGATGGAGATGTTCACCGGTCTGACCTCCTCCCTGCTGCGGGAGGGCGACACGCTGAACACCCTGAGCCTCTCTGTTTACCAGGACCTGCCCACCACCGCCCGCCTGCTGAAAAACGCAGGGTACAGCACGGTGGCCCTCCACTCCCACACGGACGAGCTGTACAACCGCGCCAACGTCCTGCCCCGGATCGGCTTTGACACCGTGGCTTTCCGGGAGGACTTTATGACCGAAGGCGCCGAAGACGGGGCCTATCTCTCCGACGCCTCCCTGGTCCAGGAGATGATCGCCCGGTACAAAAGCCGGGACCCCAGCAAGCCCATCTTCCTCTACGGCCTGTCCATGGAGAACCACCAGCTCTACACCGCCGAAAAATACAGCTACCCCTCCGGCATCGACGTCCAGTGCGACAAGCTCAGCCAGGAGGACAAGGCTATCTTAGACTCCCTGGTCCTGGGCCTGCACCACGCCGACGCCAGCCTTGCGGCCTTGGTGGAGTACTTCTCCCAGGTAGACCGGCCGGTCATGCTCGTCTTTGTGGGGGATCATCTTCCCTCTCTGAATCTGGCCGATGGGACGCCCATTTACACCCGCCTGGGGTATTCTCCCACGCCGGAGGCCTCGGACTGGGACGCCGATACCCTGGAAAACATGCTTTCCACCAATTACCTCATCTGGACCAACTATGAGACGCAGGCCATCTCGGACCACAAGGAGAGCTGTACTTTCCTGGGCCTGCACATGCTGCAGCGGGCGGGCGTCCCCCTGAACCAATACTTTACCTGGCTGGCCGATCATGCGGCCAACCAGATGCTGCTCTCCCGCAACCGCTTCTTCGCAGATGAGAACGGGGTCGGGAGCTACACCACCACCCCGGAGCAGGCGTCCATGCTGGAGACCTACACCGCCATGGAGCGCAACCTGCTCTACAACCGCTGAATCCTGGAACAACCAAAGGAGGTTTTGACCATGAAGACCCTGCAAGAAAAAACTGTTGAGCTTTCCCACCGCGCCGCTCTGGTCGAGGCGGCCACCGCCGTACTCAACGAGTACACTCCATTCAAATCCCACCACAAAGTGAGCTTCCACACCGATGACACCCAGCCCACCCCCTGGATCATCGGCCAGCTGGAGCGGACGGACGGCACCCCCATTGCCGACAGCACCGATCCCCTGGACCGGAAGCTGGTGCATCTCAAGGACGCCAGCGTCCGCATCCGCCCCTTCTTTCTGCCCATGTGCGCCACCCCCTGGGCGGAGGCCGACGCCAACGAGTTCACCGATGTGAACTTTGACTACGCTGCGATCCTGGGCTATGGCATCGACCAGGACGGCAAGCCCTTCTTGAAAGCCCTCTACTTCGTCCCCACCGACGCGCTCTTGGAGCGCCAGTCCCCCGACGAAAACGGCGTCTGGAAGCTCCCTCTGGCGACGTACTACGTTCACCAGCTGAGCCTGGAGCCTCGTAATAAATTTGCCCGCTTCCTGTATCTCATCGAGCGCATCTGCGAAGCCATGGAATACCAATACGATAAGATGGGGTATTACTACAGCAACCCCCAAAAATAAGCCACCCGAACAACCAAACAAGAAATGGAGGACATTCCCATGAGATCACGACACAAGCTTCTTGCCCTCGCGCTTTCCCTGGCCCTGCTCCTCTCCCTGGCGGTCCCCGTCTGCGCGGCGGAGACGACCACCTCCACGACGAAGGACCTGACCGGTCACATCGTCATCCTGCACACCAACGACGTGCACGGCGGCATCGCCGGGTACGCCAAAGTCCACGCCCTGAGAGAAAGCTATGACGCTGCCGGAGCGTATACTCTGCTCGTAGACGCCGGCGACTTCATCCAGGGCGATCCCACCGTCAGCGCCTCGAAGGGCGAGACGGCCATTGAGATCATGAACTCGGCACGCTACAACTATTTTGTCCCCGGCAACCACGAGTTTGACTATGGCTATGAGAATCTGAAAGCCCTGCAAAGCAAATCCTGGGCTGACCCTCTGGCCGCTAACATCCTGTACAATGGCAAGCCTGCTTTCAGCGGCAGTATGATTCTCCACAACGATCTTTTGGGGGATAAGACCATCGGCCTCTTCGGCGGCAGCGACGTCAAGGGCGCCGTGCTGGTGGACGCCGTCACCGGCGAGAGCCAGTATATGGAGCAGGTGCCCACCTGGGTAGACACCCTGTACGTCCCC
>OGDF01003027.1_pt1 | contig 21383 bp, 16 predicted proteins | sample 1570141 | NCBI WGS metagenome assembly OGDF01 (sample SAMEA4370581, study PRJEB24528) | human gut metagenome | reverse complement strand
GGGAGAGCTATCGGGAGGATAAGTTCTATGTGAAGGTGGCCAACACCCAGCGGGCCCTGCGGGACCTGGCCGCCTGGTATAAGTCCCGGTTCGACATCCCCTTTGTGGCCGTCACCGGCAGCGTGGGCAAGACCACGACCAAGGACATGATCGCCTCGGTCCTGAGCCAGAAGTTCCGGGTCCTGAAGACCGAGGGCAACTACAACAACGAGATCGGCCTGCCCCTGACCCTCTTCCGCTTGAACCCCCAGCACGAGCTGTGCGTGCTGGAGATGGGCATGAACCACTTCGGCGAGATCGACTACCTGACCCGTATCGTCTCCCCCAACGTGGCGGTCATCACCAACATCGGCGACGCCCACATCGAGAACCTGGGCAGCCGGGAGGGGATCCTGAAGGCCAAGAGCGAGATCTTCCAGGCCATGACCGGCGACGACCTGGCCGTCCTCAACGGGGATGACCCCCTGCTGCGGACCTTGGATGGGAAGATCGCCCCCGGTATCCTCTGGTGCGGCGCGGACCACGAGCCGCCCTATGAGGCCAAAGAGATCCGGCAGATGGGAGCCAAGGGGCTGCAGTGCAAGATCAAGACCCCCAAGACCGAGTTCACCGTGACCATCCCCGCCCTGGGCAACCACATGATCTATCCCGTTCTCATGGCCTGCGCCATCGGCGAAAAATTTGGCATGACCGGCGAGGAGATGAAGAAGGGCGTGGAGGCCTTTGTCCCCACCAAGATGCGGATGAACGTGATCCGTCAGGGCGACGTGACCATTCTGGATGACGCCTACAACGCCAACCCCCAGTCCATGCGGGCGGCGCTGGAAGTGCTGTCCCAGACCGACGCGACGTTCCGCGTGGCCGTCCTGGGTGATATGTTTGAACTGGGCGAGCTTGGCCCCGAGCTGCACCGGGGTATGGGCGAGTGCGCCGCGGCCCTGGGCAACATCGACGCGCTGCTGGCCGTGGGCGAGCTGGCCTGGAACATCTATGACGCGGCCCATCAGGCCGGCATGGAAGGGGCCATTTACGCCAAGGACCGGGCGGCGGCAAAGCCCTTGCTGACCAACTTCATCCGGCCTGGTGCGGTGATCCTGGTCAAGGCCTCTCGCGGCATGGCCTTTGAGGAGCTGACCCGCGAGCTGCAGCGCTTGGCCCCCAAGAATTAAACCATAAAAAAAGCGGGGGACAGCCCGGCTGGGCTGTCTCCCGTTTCTGGGTTCTGGTTTGCAGGTTTGACTGCAATTTTTAGGAACCGAAGTCCACGATCATCTTCCGGGGGGCGTTCTTCACCGTGTCCTCCAGCGTCTCCTCATAGGGGGCGCAGGAGATGTTGCGGTCGGTGATCATGCCGGTGATGAGGAAGGCGGGGACCACGTCGTAGGCGGGGGTCCAGCCCTCGGCGTCGCCGCAGGGCAGACCGGCGGTGACGGAATGAGGGTCCCCCTCGGCCTGGCCGAAGGCGCTGCCGTCGGCGGCGCTCAGGTCGATGTCATCGGCGTTCAGCACGGCGTAGAAGGGGATGGAGTGGAAGTAGCAGGCGATGGCCAGCTCATAGGCACCCACGGGGGCCTTCAGGTCGCCGTTTTTGGCGGCCAGCATGCCGTCCACCAGGACCATGTGCGCCCCCTGGCGGGCCAGGAAGGTGGCGGCGGCCTGGTCGGGGATGAGCGTGCAGGGCACGTTGTCCTTGCTCAGCTCCTGGGCCAGCAAGGTCCCGGCGGTCAGAGAGGGGCGGCCCTCGCAGAGGGTGACCTGCTCGATGAGCTTCCGCTTCCAGCCCCGGCGGGCGATGCCCAAGGCCCCGGTGGGGGCGGCGGAGTGGAACGCACCCCGGTCGGTCCGCAGCAGGACGCGGGTGCCCTCGCTCATGAGGTCGGTGCCGTTGCGGGCGGTGTTGCGGTCGGCCACGACCTGCTGCCGCTCAAACGTCACGGCGGTGGCCAAGAGGGTCGTGATGCGGTCTACGTTTCTGGTGTAGGCTTCGGGCGGATCCGCCATGAAGTCCAGGGCCAGCTGCATGTCCCGGCTATGGTTCCGGCTCTCCAGCAGCATGGCGCGGGCCCCGGCCAGGACCTCTTCAAATTGCGGGGTCTGCTGCAAGTCCTGGGCAGCCAGGGCGGCCTGACACAGGCCGTAGGCCCCGGCGATGGCGGCGATCTTTTCCTCCAGGATCGCACCGGAGGAGAGGACCTGGACTGTCTCTTCCAGGCTGGTGCAGGTGAGCCACCGCTCCTCCTGGGGATATACAGACTGGTCCAGCAAAGACAGGACGCTGTCCTGCCACAGAAGTGAAATCATGTTTAGTATGCCTCCTGTTCAGGGAGCGTGTTTTGAGGAAAGCTCAAAGCGTGCTCCGTTGGGTTGGCGTTATCATATCATATTTCGGGGCCACGCGCCACTCCCCCCGGCAAAATTCTGCCGGGCGGCGCTGCGCCCCACAGAGGAAACACATCCATGATCGACATTGCGGTACGCGACTTAGTAAAAGAATATGAAGTGGGTCAGCCCGTTCTCAACGGCCTGACCTTTCAGGTGGACACCGGCGAGCGGGTGGGCATTTTAGGCCGGAACGGCGCGGGCAAGACCACGCTCTTCCGCATCCTCACCGGCCAGGAAGAGGCCGACAGCGGGCAGGTGATCATCCCCGCCGGGAAGCGGCTGGGGCTCATCTCCCAGATCCCCGTCTACCCCGCCGGGTACACCGTGGAGGACGTGCTGCGCACGGCCTTTGACGATCTCAAAGCCATGGAGCAGGAGATGGAAGCCCTCTCCGACCAGCTGGCCGGGGGCGACGCCCAGCTCCTGGCCCAGTACGACCGCTTGCAGGCGGCGTATGAAACGGGCGGCGGCTATGAGATCGAGACGCGCTTAGAAAAAATTTGCTCCGGCCTGGGCATCTCAAAAGACTTTCGGGCGAAAGACTTTGCCCAGCTCTCCGGCGGGGAAAAGACCCGCATCAACCTGGCCCGGCTGATTCTGGTAGATACTGAAATTCTGCTCCTGGACGAGCCGACGAACCATCTGGACCTGCACGCCACGGAATGGCTGGAGGATTACGTCAGCCATTACAAGGGCACGGTGTTGGTCATCTCCCATGACCGCTACTTTTTGGACAAGACCATTTCGCGGGTCGTGGAGCTGAAGGACGGCAAGGCGGAATTCTATTCCGGAAACTACTCCTTCTATGCGGTGGAAAAAGAGAAACGCTACCTGGAGCAGCTGCGCCAGTACAAGAAGGAGCAGGCGGAGCTGCAGCGCCTCTCCGACACCGTGCGGATGATGCACGAGCACAACACGGAGCATCTCAACAAGCGGGCCTTCTCCATCGAGAAGCGCATGGCGAAGCTCAACCAGACCGCCCGGCCGGACCGGGTGAAAAAGCTCAAGGCCAAGTTCGGCCAGGCGGAGTTTCACGCCGACGACCTGCTCTCCCTGCGGGATCTGAGCAAGACCTTTGGGGAGCGGACGCTCTTCCACGACGTGACCCTGCGCCTGGAGGACGGCGACCGGGTGGCCCTGCTGGGCGACAACGGGACGGGGAAATCCACGCTCCTGAAGATCATTCTGGGGGAGGAACCCCAGGACAGCGGCGTGGTGAAACAGGGCATCACCGTGAAGACCGGCTATCTGCCCCAGCAGATCCGCTTTGCCCACCCGGAGCGGAGCTTGTACGACACCATGATCTACGACGCCGGGTGCGACGCGCAGCAGGCGCGGGACAGATTGGGCCGCTTCCTCTTCCAGGGGGAGGATGTGTTCAAGCCGGTCTCGGTCCTCTCCGGCGGGGAGCAGAGCCGCCTGCGGCTTTGTATGCTGATGGACGAAAAAGTCAACTTCCTCATCCTGGACGAGCCGACGAACCACCTGGATCTGGATTCCAGAGAGTGGATCGAGGAAGCCGTGGAGGAGTACGAGGGCGCGTTGCTCTTCGTCTCCCATGACCGGTATTTCATCGACCGGTTTGCCACCCGCATCTGGACCCTGGAAAACGGCGTCATCACCGATTTCAAGGGGGATTACGCGGCCTACCAGGCCTGGCGGGAGCGGCAGAAGCAGCTGGCCCCGCCGCCCAAGCCGCAAAAAGAGGAAAAAGTCAAGAAAGAGAGACCCAAGCGGACCGGGGGCACCAAGCAGCTGAAAAAGGACCTGGCCGCCGCAGAAAAGCGGATGGAAAAGCTGGACCAGCTGATGGAGACCCTGAACGCCGAAAAGGAAGCGGCAGCTTCCGACTATCAAAAGCTCCAGGAGCTGACGGAGCAGGAAGCGGAGTACACCGCCGAATACGACGCCCTCATGGAAAAATGGGAGGTGCTTTCCGAGGCCATTGCTGCCGAGGAAGGCTGAGTATTTTGCACCAACACGACAAAAGGAGAAGAACACTATGCCTGACAACAAGACCATCAACGGCTCTCAGTCTACCGACGAGAAGATGCAGGAGCTGTTTGACCTGCTCAACGAAAAGGCCGAGGCCGGGGAGCTGGACGAATCCGCCGAGCTTCCCCAGAAGGAAGTGGACGACAGCCCCATGAGCAGCTCCGAGACCTCCGCCTATGAGTACAGCCTCATGATGAAGCAGTATGAAGCCATGCTGCTGGACTACCAGCGCCGGGAGGCCGAGGAAGCGGCCGAACAGGAAGCCGCAGAAAAGGCAGAGGAAACAGCTGCCGAGGCCGAGTAATGTGGGCGCAGCTCACCAAGGCCTGCCTGCGCTTGGAAGAGATCGAGACCCAGCTCTCCCAGCCGGAGACGTATGACGACCCGGACCTGGCTGCCAGCCTGAACAAAGAGCAGAAAGACCTGCTCCCCCTCGTGGAAGCGTACCGGCAGCACCAGAAAGCCCAGAGCGACTTAGACGGCCTGGCCGATCTGCTGGACGACCCGGAGTGCCGCCAGCTGGCCAAGGCCGAGGAGACGGCGCTCCGCGCGGAGCTGGACCGGCTGGAAGAGGAGCTTCGTCTCCTGCTCCAGCCCAAGGACCCCATGGACGGGAAAGATGTTTTCCTGGAGATCCGGGCGGGCGTTGGGGGCGAGGAAGCGGCGCTGTTTGCCGCGGACCTCTTCCGCATGTACTCCATGTACGGCGAAAAGCAGGGCTGGCGGCTGGAGCTGACGAACGTCAATCAGACCGAGCTGGGGGGCGTGAAGGAGCTTTCCTGCCTGGTCAAGGGCGAGACGGCCTACGCCAGACTCAAGCATGAGAGCGGGGTACACCGCGTCCAGCGGGTCCCGGAGACGGAGTCCGGCGGGCGCATCCACACCTCCACCTGCACGGTGGCCGTGCTGCCTCAGGTGGACGAGGTGGACTTTACCCTGGATCCCAATGACCTGCGCATCGACACCTTCCGGGCCTCCGGGGCCGGGGGCCAGCACATCAACAAGACCGAGTCCGCCATCCGGGTGACCCACCTGCCCACGGGCACGGTGGTCGAGTGCCAGGATCAGCGGAGCCAGTATAAGAACAAGGACCGCGCCCTCTCCATCCTCCGCGCCCGGCTCTACCAGCGGGCGAAAGAGGAGCGGGAGGAGGCCATCGCCGGACAGCGCCGCAGTCAGGTCGGCTCCGGGATGCGCAACGAGCGGATCCGAACCTATAACTTTCCCCAGGGCCGGGTGACGGACCACCGCATCGGCCTGACGCTCTACAAGCTCGACGCCGTGCTCAACGGCGACCTGGACGAGCTGGTGGAGGGCCTGATCCTGGCGGAACACAGACAACAGAAAGCGAGTGAGAACGAGGATGCGTAAGACGAATCGATACAATATGGAGCAGCTCTCCGACGCCGTGGCGATGCTGCGCAAGGGCGGCCTGGTGGCCGTGCCGACGGAGACGGTCTATGGCCTGGCTGCCGACGCCGAGAACAGCGCCGCCATCTGGACCCTCTTTGAGGTCAAGCAGCGGGAGCGGGAGAAGGCCTTTTCCATCCTGGTCACGGGCATGGACATGGTGGAGCGCTACTGCGAGAACATCCCCTCCGTGGCCTATGCCCTGGCTGAGAAGTATTGGCCCGGCCCGCTGACCATGATCCTGGAGGACAAGGGCGTGGTCTCTGCCCTGGTCAACGACGAGGGCGACACCCTGGGCGTGCGCTGCCCGGACCACCCCATGACCCAGAGCATCTTGCAGGAGGCCGGCGTGGCCCTGGCCGCCCCCTCTGCCAACCCCAGCGACCTGCCCAGCCCCAAGACGGCGCAGGAGGTCCTGGACTATTTCGACGGGCACATTGAGGGCATCGTGGACGGCGGCCCCTGCGCCGTGGGCGTGGAGTCCACCATCGTGGACCTGACCGGCGACGAGCCTGTGATCCTGCGGGAGGGCGGCATCCCGGCCCAGGAGCTCCTGGACTTCATCCGGGAGCACCAGGCATGAGAGTCATCGGCATCACCGGCCCCACCGGGGCGGGGAAGACCACCGTCCTGCAAGCCCTGGAATCCCTGGGCGGCGTACTCATCGACGCCGACGCCGTCTACCACGACCTGACCCGGTCCTCCCAGGCAATGCAGGCAGAGCTCATCGCCCGCTTCGGCCCCGTGTATGACGGAAGCGAGCTGGACCGGAAAAAGCTGGGGGCCGTCGTCTTTCAGGACGAGAAGGCTTTGGCCGATTTGAACCGGATCACCCACAAATACATCGCCCGGGAGACCCAGCGCCGCATCGAGGCGGCGAAGGCCGCCGGGGCCACCGCCGTGGGCATCGACGCCATTGGCCTTTTGGAGAGCCAGCTGGTCGATTTTTGCGACTGCACCCTGGCCGTCACCGCCCCGGAGGAGCTGCGCGTGAAGCGCATCATGGCCCGCGACGGCATTTCCGAGGACTACGCCCGCCTGCGGGTGTCCGCCCAGAAGCCCAGCGCCTGGTTCCAGGCCCACTGCGACTACACCATCGAGAGCACCGAGGCCGACACGGTGGAGACCACCGGGGCACGGGCCAAGGCGCTCTTTGAAGAGATATTAGAGGTGAACAAAACCATGGAAGAAAACAAAAAGACCCCGGCCCAGCAGAAGCGGGACGCCCTGTTTTTCAGCCCCACCAACGGCTACGACCGTCTGGCGGACGGCGAGGAGCAGGCCATTCAGGACTACTGCGCGGGCTACAAGACCTTCCTGGACGAAGGCAAGATCGAGCGGGAGTGCGTGACCTACACCATCGCCCAGGCGGAAGCCGCCGGGTTCCGGCCCCTGGTTCGGGGCGAGAAGCTCCAGGCCGGTGACAAGGTCTACTATAATAATCGCGGCAAGTCCGTTATGCTGGCGGTGATCGGGCAGGAGAGCCTGGCGCAGGGCGCCGTCATCGGCGCGGCCCACATCGACTCCCCCCGCCTGGACCTGAAACAGAACCCGCTGTACGAAGACAAGGAAATGGCTTACTGCAAGACCCATTACTACGGGGGCATCAAGAAGTACCAGTGGACCACCATCCCCCTGGCCCTGCACGGCCTGGTGGTCTTGCAGGACGGGACCTCCGTGTCCGTGCGCATCGGCGAGGACCCCGGCGACCCGCAGTTTACCGTGGGCGACCTGCTGCCCCATCTGGCGGGGGACCAGGCCAAGAAGACCATGGGGGCGATCGTGACCGCCGAGCAGCTGAATCTCTTTGTCGGCAGCCGTCCCTTTGATAAGGAAGCGGGGGCTGACCGGGTGAAGCTGGCGGTCATGGCCATTCTCAACGAGAAGTACGGCATGGTGGAGGAGGATTTCCTCTCCGCCGAGCTGATGGCTGTCCCCGCCGCCAAGGCCGTGGACATCGGCCTGGACCGGTCCGTGATCGGTGCCTACGGCCAGGACGACCGGGTCTGCGCCTACGCCTGCCTTAAGGCCCTGCTGGACCTGACCGAGACGCCCCGCCGCACGGCCATCTGCGTGCTGGCAGACAAGGAGGAGATCGGCTCCCTGGGCGTGACCGGGATGCAGTCTGCCGCCTTTGATACGTTTATGAGCGATCTGTGTGAGGGTCAGGGCGTGCAGCGGAAGACCTGCTATGAACATTCCTTCTGCCTCTCCGCCGACGTGACGGCGGCCTATGACCCCAACTTCGCCGAGGCCTACGAGCCGAGAAACAGCGCCTACATCAACTACGGCGTCTGCATCAGCAAGTACACCGGGGCGCGGGGCAAGTCCGGCGCATCTGACGCCTCTGCCGAGCTGGTGGGCTATGTCCGCCGGACCTTTGCCGAGGCGGGCGTCATCTGGCAGCTGGCCGAGCTGGGCAAGACCGACCAGGGCGGCGGCGGCACGGTGGCCTGCTACATGGCCAACCGCAACATCGACACCATCGACGCCGGGGTGCCGGTCCTGTCCATGCACGCCCCCTTTGAGACCACGGCCAAGCTGGACTGCTACATGGCCTACAAGGGGATGCTGGCGCTGTATCAGCACTGAGCGCCCGAATGAACTAAGAAAGAGGTCAATCCTACATGAGCATCCTATCCTCGATTTTCCTGGGGCTGGTCCAGGGTGTGGCGGAGTTTCTGCCCATCTCCAGCTCCGGCCACCTGTCCCTGTTCCAGCACTTCTTTGGCATGGCGTCTGCCGACGGCAACCTGTTCTTCGACGTGCTGCTGCACCTGGGCACCCTCATTGCTATTTTCGTCTACTACCGGAAGGACATCCTGGGCCTGCTGAAAGAGCTGGTCCATCTCATCCAGTGCGTCTTCTCCTCCCAGAAGCGCAAGGAGATGAAGCGCCTGCCCCCCGACGGGCGGATGATCCTGATGATCATCATCGCCACCCTGCCTCTGTTTGTCATCCTGCCCATCAAGAGCAAGGTGGAGGGGCTGTATGGCAACACCGTCTTCATTGGCGTGGCCCTGCTGCTGACGGGCTTCCTGCTCTTCTGGTCCGACCGGATGGCAAAGGGCAAGAAGACGGCCAAGTCCGCCACCATGCTGGACGCGCTCCTGGTGGGCGTGGGGCAGGCCATTGCGGTGGTCCCCGGCCTGTCCCGGTCCGGCACCACCATTTCCGCCGGCCTTATGCGGGGCTTTAGCCGGAAGTTTGCCGTGCGCTTCTCCTTCCTCATGTCCATCCCTGCGGTGCTGGGGGCCAATATCCTCAGCATCGCCGAGGCCGTGCAGGAGGGCATCGACACCTCGCTGCTGCCCGCCTACCTCATCGGCACCGCCGTGGCGGCGGTGTCCGGCTACTTTGCCATCGGCCTTGTGAACCTGCTGACCAACAAGGGCAAGTTCGGCAACTTCGCCTATTACTGCTGGGGTATCGGCGCGGCCGCCGTGGTGGCCAGCCTGATCTTCCACGGTTAAGACCAGACCCTGGATCGGGAGGAAACTATGTCTTCCACACAAAAGAAACCTGACAACACAAAACGCGCGGCTTCGGGAAAAGCCCCCGGCAAGCCCGCAAAAAGAGCAACTGCCAAGTCCTCTTCTGCCAAGAAGGGGACTTCGGCGCGTAAAAAACCCGCCGCCTACACCCCCGACCTGGTGAGCCGAGGCATCGCGGCGGCGGTGTGCATCTTCCTGGCCCTGCTGGTGGCCCTGGGGATGTTCGGCATCCATGCCGTGGTCCCGGACCTGCTCAAGAAGGGCATCCAGGGGCTCATCGGCTATGGCTTCTGGATGGTGGCCTTCGTGCTGCTGTGGGCGGCGGGGCTGCTGCTGTTCCGGCGGGACCGGCGGCAGACCCTGCGCCTGTGGTGCCTGGGGCTGCTGCCGGTGGTGGGAGGTGCCCTGCTGCACATCCTGCTTTGGCCGGGCACGTATCCCATTGACTTTCATCTCGTGGGCCGACTCTGGACCGACGGGGTCCAGAGCATGGGCGGGGGTGTGGTCTCCGGCTTTTTGGCGGTGGTGACCGTGAAGGGCATCAGCCGCCTGGCGGCGGGCCTGGTCTTTGCCCTGCTGTTTGTGATCCTGCTGGCCCTGGCGGCCCATGTGACTAGGGGACAGGTGAGCGGGGCCGTGAGCAAGGCGCGGGACCACCACGCCCAGCGGGCCGCCCGCCGGGAGAAATACGCCGAGTACGATGATGAAGATGAGTACGAGGACGATTACGACGACTATGACGACGACTGGGACGAGGATCCCGCCCCCTACGCGGCCCGCGAAGCGCGGCGCCCTGCGCCCCGCCCCGCCGTCTCCCTCTGGCCCTTCCCCCGCCGCAAACGGGCGGCGGACGTGCCCCTGGACGACCCGGAGAAGCTCCAGGCCAAGCGGGACGAGGAGAAGGCCCAGCGGAGAAGCCATCGCGCCCAATCGAAGCCCTCAGCCCAAGCCCTCCGACCAGACGAGGGGGAGATGCTCCCTGCCGACACCCTCTTCCACCGGGAGACCGGCGCGGCGGCGCAGCAGGAGCCGGAGCTTGCCCCCGCAGACGATTTCCAGCCGGACGCCCCCATGACCGAAGCCGGGGACGCGCCCATCTGGCAGCCGCTGGAGGGGAGCCCTTCCCCCGCCGGAAGCCCTGGCGTGGCCGCCGGTGCGGCGGGCGCAGTCGCCGGGGCAGCTGTGGGTGCCGCCGCCATGGCCATGGCCGAGGCCAAGCCCCAGAGCAAGGCCCAGCGGCAGGCGGAGATCCATCAAGAGGCCGCCGCGGTGGGCCAGTCCATCCAGGAGACCCTGGACCAGGAGGAGCGGGAGTATGTCTTCCCCTCCCTGGACCTGCTGACTGCCCCCAGCCGGGAGGGCAACCAGGCCGCCAAGGAGGAACTGGACGACACCTTGTCCCGGCTGGCGGAGACGCTGAAATCCTTCGGCATCAACGGCCGGGTCATCGGGGCGGTGCAAGGCCCCTCGGTCACCCGGTATGACGTGAGCCTGGAGCAGGGCGTCCGCCTGAACAAGCTGACCAACCTGGCCGATGACGTGGCCCTGGCCTTGGGGGCCTCCAGTGTTCGGATCGCCCCGGTTCCGGGAAAGATCTCGGTGGTAGGCGTAGAGGTGCCCAACCAGATCGTCACCCCGGTGCCCATCCGGGAGGTGCTGGAATCCCCCAACTTCCAGCGGCATAAGTCCAGCGTGGCCTTCTCCGTGGGCAAGGACATCGGCGGGAACTACATCGTGGGGGACTGCTCCAAGCTGCCCCACATGCTCATCGCCGGTACCACCGGCTCCGGTAAGTCGGTGTGTATCAACTCCCTGCTCATCAGTATGCTGTATAAATCCACCCCGCAGGAATTGCGGCTGATCATGGTGGACCCGAAAATGGTCGAGCTGGGGGGCTACAACGGCATCCCCCATCTGCTCATCCCTGTGGTCACCGACCCGAAAAAGGCCGCCGGTGCCCTGCAATGGGCCGTGACGGAGATGATGAAGCGCTACCGCATGTTCGCCGAGGCGGGCGTGCGGGACCTGGCGGGCTACAACCACTGGGCGCAGGGGCAGGAGGGCTTAGAGCCGCTGCCGAAAGTCGTCATCGTCATCGACGAGCTGGCTGACCTTATGCTGGTGGCGGCGAAGGAAGTGGAAGAATCCATCTGCCGCGTGGCCCAGATGGGCCGTGCCTCCGGGATGCACCTGGTCATCGCCACCCAGCGGCCCTCGGCGGATGTCATCACGGGCCTGATGAAGGCCAACATTCCCTCCCGCGTGGCCTTTGCCGTGGCCTCCTCGCTGGAGTCCCGCATCATCTTGGACACCACCGGCGCGGAAAAGCTGGTGGGCAAGGGCGACATGCTCTGGTTCCCCCTGGGGGCGGGCAAGCCGCTGCGCGTGCAGGGCTGCTTCATCTCGGATGAAGAGGTGGCCGAGGTGGTCGCCAGCGTGAAGCAGAACGCTGCCGCCGACTACGACGACCAGGTCATGGCCGAGATCGAGCAGCACGCGGCCAACGCCGACAAGAAGGGCAAGTCCTCCGGCGCTGCCGGGGCCTATCCCGGCGGGGAGGAGGACGGCGAGGAGCAGGACGAGCGCTTTGAGGACGGCGTCGAGGCCATTCTCGAAGTGGGCCAGGCTTCCGTCTCCATGCTCCAGCGGCGCTTAAAGCTGGGCTATGCCCGCGCGGCCCGGCTCATGGACCAGATCGAGGCCAAGGGCATCGTCGGCCCCTCGGAGGGGGCCAAGCCCCGGCAGATCCTCATCACCAAGGATCAGTGGCGTCAGATGCAGTCCGGCCAGCCCCTTGGGGAGGAGCCGCTGCCCGCCGAGGACCCGCTGCCGCCGGTGGAGGAGGAGATCCTGACCTTCGACCCGGTGCCCCAGGATTTCCTGGAGTGACCCCATTGACACGACTGGAAAGCAGGGAAACCTATGAGAAACAAGAAACCATCGCCCCCCAACCACATGGCCATCCAGTGGCATGACTATGTCCAGCAGGAAGGGGAGCAGAGCATCCTGACGGCCTCCATAACGGCCAAAGCCTCCGTGGTGGGGCGGACGGGGCTGATGCTCCTGGCCTGCGGCACTGGGGCCTGGCGGGTGCGCAGCTCCATGAACGCCATGGCCGCCAAGCTGGGCCTGGTCTGCGCGGCGGACATCGGGCTGACCAGCTTAGAGTACACTTGCTCTGACGGAGAAGCGGGATTTTCGCAGACCTTGACTCTGACCTCCACGGGGGTGAACACCGCCAAGCTCAACCGCTTGGAACGCTTTGTGGAGGAATTTTCCATGAGCGACGGGTCCCTCTCTGGGGAGGATCTGCACATCCGCCTGGACGAGATCGAGGCCCTGCATGGGCTGTATTCTACCCGTCGCCTGGCGATGGCGGCGGCCCTGGCCTGCGGAGCCTTTACGTTTCTGTTGGGCGGCGGCCCGGTGGAGATAGCCTTGGCCTTTTTGGGGGCCGGCATCGGCAATAGCGTGCGCAGTATGCTCACCAAGCGCAAGTACACGCTCTTTCTGTGCGTGGCGCTGTCGGTGGGTGCGGCGTGCCTGGTGTATGCCGGGTGCTTGAAGGGCGCAGAACTGCTCTTTGAAGTGGATCCCCGCCACGAGGCCGGGTATATCTGCGCCATGCTATTCATCATTCCGGGCTTTCCGTTTATCACCAGCGGCATCGACCTGGCCAAGCAGGACATGCGCTCCGGCCTGGAGCGGCTGGCCTATGCGGTGATGATCGTCCTGGTGGCGGCGCTGGCCGCCTGGCTCATGGCGCTGCTGCTGGGGCTGACGCCAGTGGATTTTCCGCCCCTGGACCTGTCAGAGGGAGCGAAGATGCTCTTCCGGCTGATTGCCAGCTTTTGCGGCGTGTTCGGCTTTTCGCTGATGTTCAACAGTCCCATCCCCCTGGCGGCGGCTGCTGCTGGGATCGGGGCGGTGAGCAACACCCTGCGCCTGGAGCTGGTGGACTTGGCAAATTTCCCGCCTGCGGCGGCGGCTTTTCTGGGGGCGCTGACGGCGGGGCTACTGGCCTCGGCCTGGAAGGGCTGGGTGGGTTACCCGCGCATCGCCATTACCGTCCCCTCCATCGTCATCATGGTGCCAGGGCTGTATTTCTACCGGGCGGTGTATAATCTGGGTATCATGGACCTGACGACCTCGGCCTCCTGGATGGCCTCGGCTTTGCTCATCGTGCTGGCGCTGCCCCTGGGCCTGATCTTTGCCCGCATCATGACGGACCGGCGGTTCCGATACTCCACATGAAAAATGTCCTGCCCCCTGATCGGGAGCAGGACATTTTTCTGCGTGGTGTTTGGATCGTTTAGAGGGGCAGAGAGTCGCTCCCGGCCAGGCGGAACATGCTCTCCCGGCAGGCCAGGGCGATGCCGTCAATCTGTTCCAAGTGGTGAAGCAGGCGGTGCTCAAACTCCTTCAGGGGCAGCAGGACGCCCAGCTCGTCGTAGGGCCGTTGGCGCTTATAACCGGTGTCCTGGCCATAGAAGACCAAGGCGGTGGGGCAGCTGTCCTGAATGGCGTTGAAGGCATCGAAGACGACGCTGTAAGCCTGGGCCTCGGACAGGCCCAGCTGGGCCGTGTCAGGCAGGGCATAGAGAGCCAGGACTCCCTGCCGGGCGGGGATACGGACTTCTTTGGGCTGCCCCTCTCGGTCATACTGGTGCCGCAGCTGGCTTCCCTCCGCCAGGTACAGGGCGGAGCGGGGCACGCAGGTGTGGTCCTGGCGCAGCTCAGAGAATTTCCGTAGGGTGCGGGGAGATACGGCCTCTCGGACCTGGGGCAGCACGGCCCCGTCCTCGCTGGTGAGCAGGCGGGGGTTGTCCCCCTCCTTGCCGCCAAATCGATTGGGGATGAGAAAGGCCGCCCGCAGCAGGTCGAACATGGTGTTGCCGCACAGCCCCACCAGAAAGGCGGAGAGGTCTTGGTTTTCATAGGCCCGCAGCAGGCCGTAGGGCATGGTGCGGCTGACCAGCCCCTCGGTATCGGTATAATCTTCCAGCTCTGCGCAGAAAGTCTCATACAGCCGGGCCTTGGCCTGGGGCTGGCTGAGAATTTTTTGAAAGAGGGCTTCCGGGTGAGTTTCCCGTGGGAAGAGAGATGTCATGGCAATGCCTCCTATGATGTGAACAGGAATGGATGCGTTCAAGAGCATGATACACCCGCACAGAAAAAAACACAACCAAACAAATTCCGAATAATTTCTTGCGAAAAGGCCCCCGGAACGATTGCAGTCCTGGGGGCCTGCTGTTATAATAGAACCAGTCACCTGAATCAAACCAGTCACCTGCTGATACTAACGGAGAAGAGGTTTGTGCGATGCCCTTCGACGATCCCATTTATTTAGACCGAGACAGCTTTGAAGAGCTGATGGTCGACACAGACGAACACAGACTCTGCTGGATGTACCACGACCTGCTCTCCAGCGCCAGGATCGCCTGGCTGCTGGACGAATCTGCGGGCAAGGGCAGCGACGTTCACGAGAGCTGGGCCTCCATGGCCTGGGTCGCTGCGGGGCACCAGCCGGGGAGCTTTTACCTGCTCTACAAATGGTATGAGGACTCCTGGGGTCCACCCCAGCGCAGCGACCTGTACTATGTAGAGCCGGGCGGCAGCGCGGGGGACCTGCGTGTGCGGGCCTTGGACCAGTCCTTCCGGGAGAAGCTGAACCGGCGGGAGCTGGCCTGGTGCGACAGCTTCCCGGCCAGGGTGAGCCGCAACGCGGCCTACTTCTTCGGCGACCAGGACTTCTGGATCAGCCAGATGGAGACCCTGCTGCAAGTGGCCCAGAGCAGCCCCGGCCAGGAGCTGGCCGCCTTTGACCGCTACTTTGGCCGCCGCCCGGACGGGGAAAAGGCCATGCTGGGCGGGACCATGTCCGCCTATTTCCGCAGCATCGAGGCCGTCCGCTCCGTGTTATACGGCCTGCTGGAGAGCGACGGCCGCCTGGCCTCGGCGGGCCACTATCTGGGCGCGGAGGCCCTGCTGGCCGCCCTGCGCCCCCTGACGGATGCGGTGGATGTCCGGATGCTGCCGGACCTCACGGACTTTTTCGAGCACCTGGCCCAGCGCTTTTACGAAGGCCCCAGCCTGGGGGCCTATCTCACCCGGCAGGCCGGGCGCATTTTGGAGACCAGGACGGAGTCCGGCCAGCTGCGCTGGCTGCGGCTGAACAACCAGTCCGGCCGGATGCTCCTGCGGGAGCTCTACTGCCGCTGCGCCCCTAGCCTGGCCTGGGACGTGTTCCACCGCTGGAACGGGGCCTTGTATTTCACCGCCCTGCGCCGGCCCTTGGGCGGGGAGCTGCCCAGAGGGGTGTGCGTGCTGGCGCGGTTTGAGGACCAGACGGGGCGGGATGTGACGTCCCTGTTCTGGCTGTCCAACGTGACGGGCGGGGAAGTCCGCCTGTGCGAAGGGGAGTTTCTGGAGGATCTGCTGGACCAGCTGCTGGACAGCTATATCCCCACCGTGGACCTGCCTGTGGGCCGGCTGTGGGAGGCGGGCGATGTGGCCGCCTGCTCCTTCCGGCTCCAGGACGCTTTTTATCACTATTATCGGGGCAGAAGCTAGCCCCGTGCAAGGAGGGTCACCACCGTGAAGACCGCAGTTGTCACCGACGGAAAGTACCGCGCCTCTCTGGCTGCGGTCCGCGCCCTGGGGGCGGCGGGGTTCCGTGTCGTGGTGACCCAGACGAAAGGGGAGGCCGCCGCTGCGCCGGCCTCCTTTCTCTCCCGTTACGCCGCCGAGACACGCTGGATCGACGGCTCCTGCAAGGACGATGCCTACGGGCAGAACTTGCTGGCCTTGCTGGGGGAGTATGATACCCCCGTCCTCTTCTGCACCGGGGCAGACACCTTGAACCTGGTCAGCCGACGGCGGGAGGAATTTGCCGCCGTGGCCCGGTTCCTTGTGGCCCCGCCGCAGGTGCTGGACGACCTCAACGACAAGGAGACCGTCCACCAAAGGGCCATTGAACTGGGCCTGCCGGTGCCGGAAGAATTTGCGGCGGTGCCGGACCGCTACCCCGTGGTCATCAAGCCCCACTGCGGCGAAAAGGTGGGGCTGAAAGCGCGGGAGCGCTATGTCATCGCGGAAAACACCGCCGATTACATGGCGAAATACTCCGCCATGGCCCGGTATGACGCGGACCCCATCGTGCAGGAAAAAGTGGTCGGCCCCGGCGAGGGCGTGAATTTGCTGCTGGATGAACAAAGCCGGCTGATCTGCGCCTTTTGCCACCGGCGGCTGCGGGAGTACCCCGCCAGCGGCGGGCCCTCCACCTGCTGCGTGAGCTTTTACGACGCGGGGATGATCGACCAGGCCTATCGTCTGCTGGCCAGCTTTGGCTTTGTGGGCATGGCCATGGTGGAGTTTAAGGGCGGCAAGATCCTGGAGGTGAACCCGCGGGTGTGGGGGAGCTTCCCCCTCTCCGTCTGCTGCGGCTCGCCCTTTACGGCGCTGTATGCGAACGCGGCGCTGGGGGGACCCGTAGACTATACGCCCCAGGACTTCCGGGCGGGGGTCAAGATGCGCTATCTGTTTAACGACGGCATGGCGGTCTTCGATTACCTGCGCCACGGGAAGCTGCGCCCGGCCCTGGCTGGGATCGCGGACTTCTTCGGCACCCGCGAGGCGCTGAACCAGGCAGACGACAAAGCGGCTTACCGGGCCTATCTGCGCGACACCTTGAGGAGGCATGGCCAATGAAACTGACGCTCGACTTACATGTCCACTCGGACGCATCTTTTGACGGGCGGATGTCCGTGCGGCAGATCGCCCTCCTGGCCAAAGCCAGGGGCATCGACGGGGTGGCGATCTGCGACCACGATGTCGTCTACACCGGCCCCACGGAGGTGGAGGGCGTGCTCATCATTCCGGGGGCGGAGTTCTCCACGGAGCATGGGCATCTGCTGGGCCTGTTCCTCACGGCGCCCATCCAGCACACCACTTGGAAGGAGACCGTCCAGGCCATCCACGACCAGGGGGGCATCACGGTGCTGGCCCATCCGTATCAGAACAAACGCTCTGGCTCATTGGAGCCGTTCCGCCCCATTCTGGACGACATAGACGCCGTGGAGACCTGGAACAGCCGGGCGAACCGGAAATATCCCCACGCCAACGACAATGCCTTTATCCTGGCCCTGATGAGGGACAAACTCTCCACCGGCGGCAGCGACGCCCACGTCCCCCAGGAAGTGGGGCGGGGCTTCCTCACCGTTGATGTGGAGGAGCGGACGCTGGCAGCGGTGAAAGCCCAGATCCTCGGCGGCTACAAACCGGAGGGGGGGCGCTATTGGGGGCACGGCAAGTCCAGCTCCGCCCGCTATGTGGCCAGCAGCCAGCGCACCAAGCTCCGTAAGGCCCACGCGGGGGCGGGGGCCTACGCCAAGTGGGGGCTTTTTTCGCTCAACTGCCTGCGGCAGGACGCGGCCCGGACGCTCCGGGAACTGAAACAAAAACTACCTGCCCGCCTGCCGAAGGAATTTCGGGAGATCGAGAAAGAGCTGGACAACCTGGATGACGGGGACGATCCCCTGCTCTGAGGCGGCGCAGACAACCATATCGCCCCGGTCCCAGAGGGCCGGAGCAAGAAAGGAGATCAGGCTTCATGTCTTTGATCGTGAAAGCCGGGAAGGCAGGCAAACGCGTGCTGAAAAAATTCCTGCCGGAGGAGAAACACCATGTCAGCTACACCCGCCGCATCGAGCGCGTCCAGACCGGCGAGCGGGTGGTGGCCATGACCTTTGACGACGGGCCGATGGACCTGCCATCCAGCCCGGATAAATTTGACGGACGGTCCCTGACCGACATCCTGCTGGACACCCTGGCCGAGTACGACGCCAAGGGGACCTTCGACGTGGTGGGGGACACCAGCGAGAACTACCCTGACGTAGCCGGAAAGACCGGCCAGGCCGACTGGGGCGGCGTGAAGTATGACCACTACCCCGACATCAACCAGGACGACCGGGGCGGCGTGGTGCATAACCCCCGCCTGGTCCGGCGGATCCTGGACGAGGGGCACCAGATCACCAACCACAGCTACCGCCATGTGCTCTTTGGCAAGAAGCCCTTTGTCTACGGCAAGCGGGACCACTTCCACGGCCTGGACGAGGTGGTGGCGGACCTGAGCCGTCTGCACAGCCTGATGCAGAAAACGTATGGCTACACCATGACCATGAGCCGCCCGCCCCATTATGTGGACCGGATCGAAGGGGGCTTTTCCAGCTACGACGCCTACGACCAGATGGGATACCTCTACATGGCTGCCTCCTTTGACGGGGCCGGTTGGCTGCCCCTGCACCACGGCTCGGCCCAGGAGAGCCTGCAGGCGGAGGCGGAGGCCATGGTGGCCCCCATGCGCCACCTGCTGGCCCAGGACCCGGACGCGCTGGCCGGGCAGATCATCTTCCAGAAGGACGGCTATAACATGGCCCGCCGCACCCCCGTGGCCTTTGGCCTGGCCCGGCAGCTGAAGCTGCTGCAGGACTACGGCTATCGGGTCGTGACCGTGCAGCAGCTGCTGGATGCATACAGCCCCTTTGCCGACGTGGGCCAGGACGAGCCTCTGTTTGCCAAGCTGGCCCAGCTGCAAAAAACGCGGGGCATCGTCTACTCCGACAACCGCCTGCGCCTGGACGCCCCCATGACCTGGGGTGAGCTGGCCATGCTCCTGGCCCCCAGGGGCGAGAGCATCCAGCGCCGCATCCAGCGCATCCGGGAGACCGGCACCGCCCAGCACGCCAACTGGGGGGCGATGGACTGGTGCGCCGAGCAGGGCATTCTGAAATACGCCATGGACCCGGACGGGGCTGTGACCAGTTTGCCCAGCGAGTTCTTCGCTTCCTGCACGACTTACACCCGCCGGGCGGTGTACGAGGCCTTCCGGGGATAACTGCCGCTTCGCGCAGGACAACATCATCGTGACAACATAATAATAAGGAGGCACCCCCTATGGAATACATCAGACTGACAGTAGAAGGCCCCATTGCGGTGGTGACCATCCACCGGCCGGCGTGCCGCAATGCCCTCAACAGCCAGGTCTACCGGGAGATCATCGCCGCCCTGCAAGACGTGCGGGACCGGGAGGACGTGCGCGTGGTCCTGCTCACCGGGGCGGGAGACAAGGCCTTTGCCGCCGGGGCGGACATCGCCCAGATGGTGCAGGAGTCTCCCCAGTCCGGGCGGCGGCTGTCTGCCCTGTGTCACGAGGCGGCGGAGCTGCTGGAGACCATGCGGCAGGTGACCATTGCCGCGGTGAACGGCTACGCCCTGGGCGGCGGCTGTGAGCTGACCCTGGCCTGCGACCTGCGCATCGCCAGCGACCGGGCCAAGTTTGGTCTGCCGGAGGTCACCCTGGGCATCATTCCGGGGGGCGGCGGCACCCAGCGCCTGCCCCGGCTGATCGGGGTGGCGAGGGCAAAAGAACTGATCTTCACCGGCGGCGTGATCGACGCGAAGGAGGCCGACCGCATCGGGCTGGTCAACCGCGTCGTGCCCCACGACGACCTCATGGACACCTGCCGGAGCCTGGCCAAGACCATCGCCCAGAACGCCGGTTACGCCGTCTCCCTGGCCAAGGAAGCAATCAACGCCAGCGGCGACACGGACCTGAAAAACGGCCTGCGCCGGGAGGCCGACCTGCTGGGTCTGGCCTTTGCCACCCACGACAAACAGGAGGGCATGACGGCCTTTTTGGAGCGCCGGAGGCCGGAATTTACGGATTTTTAAGCGCTCGGAAAAAAGATGACAAATTGATAAACCCTTGCGCCCCAAGGGTTTGCGGGTGTTTTGCAGGCTGATTTGTAGAAAATCAGCCTGTATTTTTGTGCAATGGTAACGAAATTGTGGCAAACTATTAACAAATTGGTTACAAAACGGAACGAATTGATAACGAATCGGATAAAAAACAGCAACAAACCGAAACAAGATTTTAGGAAATTCTCACAAACCGGCCGCAGAATTCGGCCGGTTTTCCGCCGGGAGGGCGATTTGCCAAGGGGGGCGGGCTTCGTGTATAATGCCCCCAGCAAGCGCCGCCGGGGCGAAACAGAGAGACGTTCCCCGGCCCGACGAGAAGCCAAGAAGGCCGTGCTCGCCTGTCCCTTTCGGGCGTTTGCAGGTGGGACAGCGGAGCAGAGCCTTCCCGATGACAGGAGTTCCACATGAAAAAAATCTTGATCGTGGCGATGCTGTGCATGGCCCTGGTGGCCACCATGGCCCCCGCCGCTGCCGCCGCCGACACCAACTATGCCCAATGTATGGCGGCCATCCAGGAGCAGAAGACCATCCAGGCCCAGGCCCACAAGACCGCCACCGGAAGAAGGGCTATAAAGACAGCAGCGCCTATGTCCAGGCCGCCAAGAGCACCTGGAACGAGGCCCAGGCCGCCATCCAGGGCTACCAGAAGCTGGCCAAATACACCGACGAAGACATCCGCATCCTGACCACCACCGTCTTCCACGAGGCCGGCCACACCACCGAGCAGCTGCGGCAGTATGTCGCCCAGGTGGTGCTCAACCGGGTGAAGGACAGCCGCTTCCCCAGCACGGTGAAGGCCGTCATCACTCAGCCCGGCCAGTACGCCACCAAGTACGCCGATGCCTCCACCACCCAGTCCGTGAAGAGCAAGGACGCGGCCAACGGTACTTACTACTACGCCATGTGCGAGAACGCCGTGAAGACCGCCATGATGGGCCAGGTGAATATGCCCTCCAACGTCCTCTATCAGGCCAACTTCTCCCAGGGCAAGGGCGTCTGGAAGTCCGTGAGCTTCAACAGCGGCTGGTATTCCAGCACGAGCTACTTCTGCTACGGATAATGAAACCCTGACAACAGCACAAGGCCCCCGAACCACTCGTTCGGGGGCCGATTTTTTTGCCTTGTTTCCGTTGGGCAGCTTACAATAATTTTTCCAGGCAGACCAGCCGGACGCCGGGGATGCCGTTGAAGTCGCAGGAGACGATGCCCACCTCTTGGTAGCCCAGACCGGCGTAGAGGGAGCGGGCGGCGGCGTTGCGCTCGTTGGTGTCCATGCGCAGGGCGGTGCAGTTTCGTTTGCGGCCCAGGTCCTCGTAGAAGTGCACGAAGCGGGTGGCGCAG
>OGDF01003024.1_pt1 | contig 21389 bp, 20 predicted proteins | sample 1570141 | NCBI WGS metagenome assembly OGDF01 (sample SAMEA4370581, study PRJEB24528) | human gut metagenome | reverse complement strand
AATTCATCTCACCGCCTAAAGAGGCGGGAGACTTCTTGCAGAATCAGGTTAAACTCCCAACGCTTCCCGCACGATACGAGAGGCGTCCTGGAGTTCGTCATCGCCGAGGGTGCGCAGGGACAAAACAACGGCGTTGTACTGGACGCGGACGATGACGGGCAGGTCGGCGTGACGCAGGCGGCGTTCCATTTCTTCCGGGGTCATGCCATCGGCTTCTATGGCCAGGGCCCAGCCCGGCAGGACGACATCCGGGCAGGCACCGCCGCCGATGCAGTCGTCTATCGGACGCAATGAGACACAGGCCGGCAGGTCATCGGTATGCAGGAATTGTAACAGCCGTTCCGCCCGTTCCTTTATCTCGTCCTCTGTCTGGGCCAGGCAGCACAGGGTCGGGATCTGACGGGCCGCCGTACCGTCGCGATAGGACTGGAGCGTCCCTTCTAAACCGGCCAGGGTCATCTTATCGACGCGCAGGGCCCGCAGTAAGGGGTGGTGTTTCATGGCATCCAGATAGGCAGATTTGCCAACGATGATACCCGCCTGAGGGCCGCCCAGGAGCTTGTCGCCGCTAAAGGTCACGACGTCACAGCCAGCCGCCAGGACTTCGCCAACTGTCGGTTCATGAGGCAGGCCAAAGGTTTCTAAGTCCACGAATAAGCCGCTGCCGGCATCGTAGAGACAGGGCAGGCCGTGGTCATGGGCCAGTCCGGCCAAGGCTGCCGGCGAGACGCTTTCCGTAAAACCGATGATACGGTAATTACTGGTGTGGACTTTCATGAGGGCCGCCGTATCCTCGCCAAGGGCCCGTTGGTAGTCGGCCAAGTGGGTCTTATTGGTCGTCCCGACTTCACGGATACGGCCACCACTTTGCTCGATGACGTCGGGGATGCGGAAAGACCCGCCGATTTCAACGAGTTCCCCCCGCGAGATGATGACTTCCTTCCCCGCAGCGAGGCTGGACAAAGTCAAGAGGACGGCAGCGGCATTGTTATTGACGACCAGGGCATCTTCAGCGCCGGTCAGGTCACAGAGGAGCCCCCGGACATGGTCGTACCGCGACCCCCGCCTGCCCGAAGCCAGGTCATATTCCAAGTTACTGTAGTGGCAGGCCAGTTCGCCAATGTGCCGGGCCAATTCCGGGCTGAAGACAGACCGCCCGAGGTTCGTATGCAGAATGGTCCCCGTCGCATTGATGACCCGGCGCAGATGGCCCCGTCCTTCAGCCTGCAGGCGGGAAACGACAGCCTGGTCGAAGACTTCGCCGGAAAACGGCTGGTCCCACTGGCCGGTCAAGATGGCATGGCGCCGTTTATCCAGCTCAGCCCGGACGGCATTGCGGACGGCCTGACGAGACTTCCGTTCCTGCCAGATCTGTAAGGCCGGCCGCTGCAATAAATGATCTACATCCGGCAGCTGACGCAGCAGCTGCTGCCGTGTTTCATCCATGGTCAGATTCCCCTTTCCCTTCATATCTCCGAGCCTGCGGTCCGGCCAGGCGCCCGTCACGGACGCGGCAGGTGATTCCGCATCGGTCCATATACTCCAGGATGAGCAGGGCCTGGCTGCGGCTGATGGCCAGGGCATCGCGGAAATCACCCAAAGTCAGGAGATTCCCGGTCTGCAAAGACTGGCAGGCCTTTCGGGCAGCTTCCGTCAGGAACCGCTTGGACAAGACGAAATCTTTCGATAAAAAGACGAGGCTCTTGCCACTCAGGGCGTCGGCAACAGCAGGCGCTTCCTTGCCCAGCGCCAGGATTTCCCGTACAGGGACCGGTACATAGCCGCTGTGGTCCAGCTTCTTTTCAATAGCCGACTGCAATTTCCGCTGGGACGGGGAAAAAGTAATTCGGAATTGTTTTGCCGCCACGCATTGTCGGGATAAACGGCAGACGCCGCCAGCCGTCAACAGCCGCAGCAAGGCCGTCCCGTCATTTTCATCGAGCCCCAGGCGGCTCCGGAAGACCGGCTGGGGAATCCCCGGCTGTAACGGTTTCTCCTTATGATAGGCCAAGAGGACTTGCAAGGCCTTGGCCTGCCAGGCCTTATAGACGTCACGATGGATATAGCCTTGACGGGTCCGGCGGACTATCCCGGCTTGGCGTAAATGGTCCAAAGCGATTTCCACCTTATCCAAAGGCAGGTCCACCGCTCCGGCAATGACGCCGGCCTGTGTAAAGGGGACCTGGCGCAGGCACAGGAACCCGGCGACGACGTCATCGATAAGACCGGCATCGCGGGCTTCCAGGCTGGTCACAACATCGTCCTTGAAGCGGCGGTGTTTTTTAGGATGGGCGTCGAGGATTTCCCCGCCGGCTACGGTATGCATAGGCGAAAAAGTCCGCAAAATGAAGCGGTCCCCGGCCTTTACATAGATTTCATCCGCTTCCAGGCGCAGCTGTAAAAAGCCATCGGTCCCAGGCGCAATCTGTTCGGCCCCTAAGGGCACGATACGGGCCATGACTTCCCGCGTCCCTATGAGGAGGCGCATGCGCTGCCATAAAAAGAGTGGCTCTGCATCGGCCAGACAGGTCACTTTGGCATCGATCATCCGCGTCGCAGCAAAATCCGCTGCCGTACAGAGGACATCGCCGCGATGGATGGCTCCGCTGGAAATGCCCGCCAGGTTCAAGGCCGTCCGCTGCGGCGGCTCTGCCTGCCATACATCCCGATCATGGACCTGCATGTTGCGGATACGCAGGCGACGGCCGCCAGGATAGAGCCAGACCTCACCACCATTAGTCATGGGACCGTCGATGAGAGTACCCGTGACAATCGTCCCGAAGCCCTTGATGGAAAAAGACCGGTCCACATTGAGGCGCCCTGTCCCCTGGGCTGTCTCGCCAGGTAAAGACGCGGCCATTTCCTGGATTTCAGCGACCAGTTCTGTCAGCCCGCGGCCGCTGATGGCATCAGTGACGACGATAGGCGCGTCTTCCGCTGCCGTATCGGCCAGGTTCTGGCGGATATCCTGCAGGGCCAGGCCGAGCAGGGTTTCATCGACGGTATCGGCTTTAGTGACGACGATGATGAATCGATGTACGCCAAGAAGGGTCAAGATGTCGAGATGTTCTTTCGTCTGCGGCATGACCCCTTCGTTGGCATCGACGACGAGCAGGACCAGATTGAGGCCCGGCAGGCCGGCGACCATATTCTTGATGAACTTTTCATGACCGGGTACATCGACGATACCGGCCCGCGTACCATCTGGCAGGTCGAGCCAGGCAAAGCCCAGGTTGATCGTCAATCCCCGTTTCTTTTCTTCGGCTGTCGTATCCGTCTCGATCCCGGTCAGGGCACGGACCAGCGTCGTCTTGCCATGATCGACATGACCGGCTGTGCCGATAACGATATGTCTGGCCATCTTATCATCCCTCTTTACATTTAGTATAGGTGACGCGCAGCCCCCGGCGGCAGGCATGATATAAAGCGGCCCATGCCAGCCCCTTCTCATCGAGGAGGGCTGTCAGGGCCGCTTCATCAGCTAGTTCATAGCGCAGGGAAAAACCGCACGATGCGTCGAGCTTCCCCGGCGTCGGAATGATGCGCACGGCTAGTCCGGCGGCTTTGGCAAGCGCTTCACCTTCCATGGCCTGCCGCGTCGACGGGACCAGGGCGATGCCATACGTTTCCCCAGCCATCAGGCGCCCTGTTTCAGGGCCTGTTCTACGGCGATGGCCAGCTGATCGGCGCAGGAGGTCCCGCGATCGCCACAGGGATTCCCTTTCAAGAGCTTCACAGCCCGGGCCGCATTGGTATCTTCCAGCAATTTGCTCAGGGCCAGGGTATTGCCGGGACAGCCGCCTGCGAAATGGACGTTATGCAATTTGCCATCTTCCAGGCTGAAGGTAATCTGACGGGCACAGGTTCCCTGTGTCGTATAGGAATAATTTTTCATGAGAATCCTCCTCTGGCGCCGCTCCTTATCTGAGCAAAGCGTCTAACTTTTCTTTCAATACATTATCCGGAACGACGCCGATGACGCGGTTGACGACTTTCCCATCTTTGAAAAAGACCAGGTTCGGAATCGTGGCTACATCATACGTCTGGGCTACGCCCGGATTTTCATCGACATTGATCTTGCCGATCTTGATTTTGCCGGCATATTCTTCGGCCAAGTTGGCGATGACCGGTCCCATCATCTGGCAAGGGCCGCACCAGTTAGCGAAAAAGTCGACCATGACCGGCTGACTGCTGTTCAAGACTTCCTGCTGAAAATTATCGGCTGTGAATTTATATTCCATAAGAGATTCCACCTTTCATTTTGACTATTTGCCTTTTATGACTAATTCCATTATATATTACTATACCAAAGTAGTCAAGTTTTCCCGGCAAATTGCGAAAAAAGCTTACAGCTCTGAAATGTCCTGCAAGGCCTGCACAGCGGCCCGGACATCTTCTTTCGTCGTGAATTGGGAAAAGGAAAAGCGCACCGTTCCCTGGACGGCCGTCCCCAGGGAACGGTGGATGAGGGGCGCACAATGGTAGGCCGGACGCGTCGCCATGTGGTACGTCTGCCAGAGGACGTCGCTGACGACAGCCGATTCTGCCTCGCCCACATTGAGGCTGTAGACGCCGACGCGGGGGCCGGAAAAATCGCCATACAGGCGGATACCGGAAATCGCCTGGACGGCGGGGACGAAAATCCGGGCCAGCTCCTGCTGATGTGCGGCGGCAGCGGCGACGCCTTTGTCCAGGATATATCGAATCCCGGCATCGAGACCGGCAATGCCGGCGACATTGGCCGTCCCCGCTTCAAAGACGCCAGGGATAGCCCCTGGCTGTTCCCGTTCAAAGGAATGGACGCCGTCGCCGCCGGTGATGTACGGCGTCACGACGGCATCGCGGCGGATGACAATGCCTCCCGTCCCGCCGGGACCATACAGCGACTTGTGGCCCGTAAAACAGGCCGCCGTCACGATGCCGTCGGACAAGTCGACGTCAATGGCACCGGCCGTCTGGGACACATCGACGATGAGTCCCAGATGGTGGCGCCGGCAAAAGGCCTTGATGCGGGGCAAATCGAGGACATTGCCGGTGACATTGGAAGCGTGGTTGCAGACGAACCATTTTGTCTGCGGCGTCAGCAGGGCTTCCATCGTATCGTACTGCAAGGCCCCGCTGGGCTGGTCGCTGCCGATGAAAGCCAGGGATACGCCTTCTTTTTCCAGCTGATACAACGGCCGCAAGACGGCATTGTGCTCCCACGACGTCGTCAAGACGCCATCGCCCGGGCGGATGAGTCCTTTGAGGACCATGTTCAAAGCCGCCGTCGAGTTGTGCGTGAAAGCGACGTCGTATTCCGGCCCGCAGTGAAACAAGGCCTTCACGTCGTCCTTGGCCTGCAAGATGAGGCCATAGGCCTTGAGGGCATATCCGTGGGCCCCGCGGGACGGGTTGCCGACAGTCCCTGAAGACAGGACCTGGTAAACAGCCTTGGCAACACAATCCGGTTTCTGCGCCGTCGTCGCCGCATTATCGAAATAATACATAAAATCACCTCCCGTGGGATTTGTGGTCCATGGTTCGTGGCTCGTGGTTCGTGGTTCGTAGGGGCCGCCCAAAGGGCGGCCCGCCTCTCCTATCAGGAGAGACTTTCGTTGATGCTGATTTCCGTGACAGCAAAAAAGGGCTTGTCGCACAACGGCAAGCCCTTTTCTGTAGGGGCTCGCCACGTGCGAGCCCCTACAATTGATTCTTAAATTCCGAAACGTGCGAAGATGGTGTCGACGTGGCTGAGCATCTTCTTGACATCGAAGCAGCCTTCGATTTCTTCTGCCGTCATGTATTTCGTGACGTCTTCGTCTTTCTTCAGGTTTTCCAGGAAGTCTTCCCCTTCGAGCCAGCGTTTCATGGCATTGCGCTGTACCCAGCGGTAAGCCTGTTCGCGGACAGCGCCCTTTTCAACGAGTGTGTTGAGGATGATCGGGCTGTAGATGAGGCCGCCTGTGAGGTTGAGGTCTTTCATCATCTTGTCCGGATAGACCAGGAGCTTGTCGATGACGCGGGTGAAGGTCTGGAGCATGTAATCCAGGGCGATCGTGCTGTCCGGCAGGATGACGCGTTCGACAGACGAATGGGAAATATCGCGTTCGTGCCAGAGGGCGACGTCTTCCAGGGCTGCCTGGGCATTGCCGCGGATGACGCGGGCTAAGCCACACATGCGTTCACAAGTGATAGGATTACGTTTGTGAGGCATGATGGAAGAACCTTTCTGCTTGGGGCTGAAATATTCTTCGGCTTCGCGGACTTCCGTGCGCTGGAGATGACGGATTTCCGTAGCCATTTTATCGATGGAGCTGGCGATGACAGCCAGGGTCGTTACGTATTCGGCATGGCGGTCACGCTGCAAGGTCTGGGACGAAATCGGCGAAGGAGCGATGCCGAGGTGTTCGCAGACATATTTTTCAACAAAGGGATCAATGTCGGCATAGGTACCGACAGCACCGGAAATCTTGCCGACGGAAATCGTTTCCTTAGCATGTTTCATGCGGTCGATGTCGCGTTCGATTTCAGCCATCCAGTTGCACAGCTTGAGGCCGAACGTCGTGGCTTCGGCGTGGATGCCATGAGTACGGCCGATGCACGGCGTGTACTTAAATTCAACGGCACGGCGGCGCAATACGGCATGGAAGTTTTCCAAGTCCTTGATGAGTATATCCGAAGCCTGTTTGAGCATGTAGCCAAGAGCCGTATCTTTGACGTCTGTCGAAGTCAGGCCGAGGTGTACATATTTGCCGGCTTCACCGATGTTTTCCGAAAGCGTCGAGACGAAAGCCGCAATGTCATGGTGTGTTTCCGCTTCGATTTCATGGATACGGTCGACAGAAAAAGCAGCTTTTTCGCGAATTTCTTTAGCCGCTTCCTTGGGGATGTTGCCCAGTTCGGCCTGTGCTTCACTGGCCAGGATTTCGACCTGTTTCATCGTATCCCATTCATTGTGTTCTGTCCAAATATGACCCATTTCCGGTTTCGTATAGCGTTCAATCACAGTTGATCTCTCCTTTGTAGTTGACATGAGTACGGTAAAAAAACTCACCAGTTTTATTATACACTATCTATGGCGTCGAAGGTAGCCGTTTTTATAAGTTTTATTCAATGACGATGGCCCATTTGTCCCGTTCCGTCACGCAGCCGACGACGGCCGCACAGGGAATGGCACCGTTCAAGGCTTTTTCCAGGGCCGGTGCGTCCTTTTCAGCGACGGAAATGAGCAGGCCGCCTGAAGTCTGCGGGTCATAGAGGACGTCCATGAAACGCTTGTCCATATCCTCTGCCTTGACGCGTCCCGCCGCAAAATCGCGATTGCGATAAGCCCCGGCCGGGATCAGGCCCATGGCGGCCATCGCCAAGGCTTCTTTATGGTAGGGAATGGCATCTTTCTGAAAATGGATCGTCGTTCCGCTGCCATCGGCCATCTCGCAGGCATGGCCGAGCAGGCCGAAGCCGGTCACATCGGTACAGCCGTGGACGTCATAGCGGACCATGATGTCCCGGGCCGTCTTATTGAGCTGGGCCATCTGGTCATAGAGCTGCTGCAGGAGCGGCGCTTCGACGAAATCGCCCTGGGCAGCTGTCATCAAGATACCCACGCCTAAGGGCTTGGTCAGGATGAGGACATCGCCAGGCCGGGCCGACGAATTGCGCAATAATTTCTGCGGATGAACGAAACCGGTCACGGACAGGCCGTACTTCGGCTCCTTATCTTCTATGGTATGGCCGCCGGTGATGATGACCCCGCCTTCATAGGCCTTCTGGTATCCCCCTTCGAGGATAGCCCGGATGGCCTCGCGGCCCATGGACAAATTGACGCACATGATGTTCATGGCCAGTTTCGCCTCGGCCCCCATGGCGTAGACGTCGCTCAGGGCATTGGCCGCTGCAATCTGACCGAATAAATAAGGATCGTCGACGATAGGCGGAAAGAAATCGACCGTTTGGACGACAGCCAGATCATCGCTCACCTGGTAGACCGACGCGTCGTCGCTCTTATCATAGCCAACGAGGAGGCGGTCATCTTTATGTGTTGGAAGCCCGTCCAACAATTGAGCCAGTGTCCCTGGCCCTAACTTAGCGCCTCAACCGGAGCAGGACGCCATTTGAGTCAATTTCAAACGTTCATCGTTCATGATCGATACCTCACTCTCTATTATATAAAACATGGCGGACTCGGCGGGCGCCCCACATGGGCGCCCCTACAGCCTGCAAACTACAAACTACAAACTACAAACTACAAACTACAAACTCATTATACAACATTTATGTAATTCTTACGGCCTGGTTTAGCTCGATTTTAGATTTATCCCTTATACTGTCTTCGTAGTCAAGAATCAGTGATTGAAGACAGGAGGAATTTATCATGACCCAGGAAAAATGGCAAGATACACTCATTTCGATCAAACATAAAGTCTGCACGGCCCGCAATGCCAAAATCGCCGCTGCTTTCTGCGTCGTCTGCGTACTGGCGACGGCAGGCGGCCACTACTACCTGTACCGCCAGCACACAGCCCGTCACGCCGAACGGGTCGAAGCCATGGCCCAGATGACCAAAGCCCAGGCCGAACAACGCAACGTCTCCCTCATCAGCGAAGACCAAGCCTGTGCCGCCGCAGCCCAGGCCATCGGCAAGGACGAAAGCGACCTGGATTTCAAAGAAGTGGCCCTCTTCGATATGAATAGCGCCAAACACGGTCCTAAAGACGGCCGCAAAGGCGACCGCAAAGACAAAGTAAAAGAGAGAGACCGCAAAGACCATGAAGCAGGACGCCCGCAGGGACCGGAAGGCATGAAGCCCGGCCGTCCGGGTGAAGAAAAAACCGATGCCGCTGCCGGGGCTACGGCCAAAGCCGCTCCGAATGGCCAGGCCGATACACAAGGCGTCCCCCCCATGGCACCGCCCCAGGGCCAGCCTGACATGAAAGGCCAGCCGCCGCAGGGCGCTATGCCGCAACGCGCTTTCCACCCCATGTATAAAGTCCGCGTCACATCGGGTTCCGTCCGCTACGACGTCTTAGTAGACGCCACCAACGGCTCCGTCATCCATACAGAAATAGAAGAATAGGCCTCCTTTCAAAAGGGCTTGTCGCACGTGCGACAAGCCCTTTTAAGTAGTTAGGGGCTAGCAGTTAGTGGTTAGCGGATGGTTTTAAATTTAACCACGAGCCACGAACTACTAGCCACTAGCCACGAATCACTCTATAATAAAACTATCACTATGAAAGGATGTCCTGCTTATGCTGCGTATACGTGACATTTCACTGCGGCACCGCCTGCTCGTTGCCAATTTCACGATGGTCTTTGTTCCCATCGCCATCTTGACGGTCCTGGGTTTCCTGCTCATCTCGGGTCTCCGTTTCTCTTCGCCCCACAATGACTTGACGACGTTGTGGCCGGAAAAAGGGCCGGCCCTGTCCATCCAATATACGGTCAGTTCCCTGCGCGTCAAAGCCGAACGGCCCGGGCCGTTAAAGGTCAAGGATATGCGTGAAGACTGCCAGGTCCTGGAGGAGCTGGGCATTGCCACGGCCATCGTCCGCAACGACCAGGTCGCTTATGTCACGCCGGGCATCGACTTCCGCAGCCTGGCCGACCGGGTCTTGTGGAAGGCCCATGGCCAGCAGACGGTCATGACCTGGGACGGCGACGGCTTCTTCTTCCGCTATACGTCCCCCCACAGCGGGACAACGGTCATCGCTGCCGGCAACACGCCGTTCATCGCCAAGAGCGGCATCCGTGAAGGCATGGCCAAAAGCGTCATCCAGACCCTGCTCCTCTTCATCGTCGGCACAGCCAGTGCCATCATCATTGCCTGTGGCCTCATCGTGTCCCGCGTCCTGTCCCGTCAGATACTGACGCCTTTGGCAGCACTGCGGACGGCGGCAGCCGAAATCGAAAAAGGCAACCTCGACTATGAACTCACCCTGTCATCGCGCGATGAGCTCGGCCGGACCTGCGAAGCCTTCGACCACATGCGCCGCCAGCTGCGCTCGGCCCGCCTGGCCCAGGAAAAGTATGAGCAGAACCGCAAGGAACTCATCGCCGGCATTTCCCATGACCTGTCGACGCCGCTGACCCTGCTCAAAGGCTATGCCAGCGGGATACTGGTCGGCATCGCCAAAACCGCCGAAAAGCGCCATCATTATGTCGAACTCATCTACCAGAACGCCTGCACCCTGGAAAAACTCGTCGACAGGCTGTTCCTCTTTTCCAAGCTCGACTTAGGCCAGGTTTCCTTTACCATGGAATCCGTTTCACTGCGCGATTATTTCGCCGACTTCACCGCTGAAAATACAGCCCGCCTGGCCGAGCGGGGCCTCATCCTGCATTACACGCCGCCATCCGGACCGGCCCGGACAGCCATCGACAGGATGCAGTTCCAGCGGGTCCTGGACAATCTGCTGGAGAATGCATTGAAATACAAGCAGTGCCCTACAGTGAACCTGGACCTGCGCCTGGCCGAAACAGGGCAGTCCGTCGTCCTGACCGTTGCCGACGACGGGCCCGGTGTCCCGGCAGCCGACCTGCCCCGCCTATTCGACAGTTTTTACCGGACCGATGCTGCCAGGACGGATGTCAAAAAAGGCAGCGGTCTGGGTCTGGCCATTGTCAAACAAATCATTACGACCCTGCACGGCCAGATCCATGCAGAAGAAACGCCAGGCGGGGGCCTGACGGTCGTCATCACCTTGCCACAAATAGAGGAGGCCTATCATGAAACGCATCTTGATCATTGAAGATAATATAGAAATTGCTGAACTGGAACGGGATTTTCTCGAAGCCAGCGCCATCGAAAGCGTCATCGAAACGGACGGGACGAAAGGGCTGGAACGGGCTTTACAGGAGGATTTCGACCTCATCCTGCTGGATATCATGCTGCCCGGCATCGACGGCTTCCATATCTGCCGCCGCATCCGTGAAGAAAAGGAAGTCCCCATCCTGATGGTATCGGCGAAAAGGGAAGACATGGACAAGATACGCGGCCTCGGCCTCGGTGCCGATGACTACATCATCAAGCCCTTCAGCCCGACAGAGCTCGTCGCCCGCGTCAAGGCCCACATCACGCGCTACGAACGGCTGACGGGAAAGGCCCAGCAGAAAGCGGCCGACGGCGAAGTCCTCCGCAGCGGCGACCTGGAAATCTACGTCGACAAACACCGGGTCTACGTCAAAGGCCAGGAAATCTCCCTAACCAACCGCGAATTTGAGCTCCTCGTCTTTCTGGCCAAGCATCCCGGCCTGGTCTTCAGCCGGGACCGCCTGTTCGAACGAGTCTGGGGCCTCGACGCCGAAGGCGATACGGCGACGGTCATGGTCCACATCAACCGCATCCGCGAAAAAATAGAACCGGACCCGGCCAAGCCGATCTACATCGAGACCGTCTGGGGTGCCGGATACCGGTTCAAAGAATGACAGATTACGTTTCTTCCCGCCGCAAAATTTCCTGACCGACAGTTACACCTGCTGCCGACGCCTGTACCAGGCCGCGGGTGATGCCGGCGCCGTCGCCGATGGCAAAGAAATTGGGAATCTTCGTTTCCAGTACGTGGCTCAATTCCAGGCGGTTGGAATAGAACTTGGCTTCTACGCCGTACAACAAGGTATGGCGCGAGTTGGCCCCAGGAGCGACGGCATCGAGGGCTTCCAGCATTTCCTTGATGTCCAGCATATGGCGGTACGGCAGGACCAGCGATAAATCACCTGGTGTCGCATCGGGCATGGTCGGCCGGACGAGGCCCCGCTGGATCCGTTCCGGCGTCGACCGGCGGCCATCGAGGAAGTCGCCCAGGCGCTGGACGATGACGCCGCCGCCGAGGATGTTGGCCAGATTGGCGATGTACTTCCCGTATTTAATCGGTTCATGGAAGGGTTCCGTGAACTTCTTGGAGACGAGGATGGCGAAGTTCGTATTTTCACTCTTCTTGTGGGCATAACTGTGGCCGTTGACCGTGAGCAGGCCATCGTTATTCTCTTCGACGACGAAGCCATAGGGATTCATGCAGAACGTGCGGATCCGGTCGTCAAAGGATTTGCTGAAATAGATGAGCTTCGATTCATAGACGACGTCGGTAATCGTTTCCAGGACTTCTGCCGGCATTTCTACGCGGACGCCGATGTCGACGGCATTAGACGTCAGTTTAAGGCCCATCTTTTCGACTTCGTGGACGAACCATTCCGACCCTTCCCGGCCGGGAGCACTGACCAGATAACGGCAGGCATAGAACTGGTCATTGATGAGGACGCCTTTGATTTCGCCTTTCTCTTCCACGATATGGTCTACAGCCGTATCGGCCATGATGTCGACTTTCCCTTCCAGGAAATCGCGCATGTTAGTCAGGATCTGAGCGTTGACGTCGGTCCCGAGATGGCGGATACGGGCCGGGATGAAACGCAGGTCCGCTGCGGCAGCTTTGCGCTTGATGTCGCGGATGCGGTCTTTGTTTTCATCGCCATAGACTTTACGGTCAGCACCGCCGAAGCGGCAGTAGACGTCATCGACGTAACGAATCTTGTCCATGAGGTCGGCCTTGGACATGTAGTCGTCGAGGTTGCCGCCGTATTCCGTCGTCAGCGTCAATTTTCCGTCACTGAAGGCACCGGCACCACCCCAGCCACAGACGACATTGCGCATCCGGTCTTTGGGCAGGGCCTTCTTGTTCAGGCTCGTCGCAATGCGCTCCCGTATGTCCTGCCCCTTTTCGACCATGAGAATCTTAAATCCTTTATCGGCCAGTTCCAGGGCCGTAAAAATACCGGCCGGACCAGCCCCGATGATAATGACATCATATGTCTTTACTGCATGCATAATCACACATCCTTTCCAAGCAGACCACCTACGAATGCGGCCTTACCTCCCCACGCTATCATAATGTTGAAAGAAAGTCAACCTATGCTATAATGAGGACATAATGCTATAGAAAGGATGATGACTTATGTCTCGCCGTAACCGCCCGGCTGTTGCTGATGATTCCAGCCGAGATTTGAAACGCCAAGAAGGGATTTTCCTCAGCACTTTCGCCATCATGATTCTCTTTCTCGTATCTTTATATCTTCCCCTTCCCCTGGCTGTCCCCATCGTACTAGCTGTCGTCCTCGTCGCCTGGACCATCGCCATGTACGTCAAATTCCACGATTTCTATAAGATGCGCGACCGCGGCCAGCGGACGTGGTGCGTCACCATTTCCATGTACGCCAGCCTCATCTTGACCCTGGCCTGTGCCTGGTATTTCACAAAAGACGCGCCCCTTACCGACGAATACGCCTTGGTCTTCCTCTTTGGCTTCATGTTCTTCACTTATATGGTTTACCGGACCTTGAGTCCGACCATGGTCGTCGGCAACCGCCGCGTCAGGTATAAATGATCGTTCGTCGTTGGTCGTTCATCGTGCATCGCTGTAGGGGGCGCCTTTCACTACAAAAAGGGATTGTCACACGAAGGCTTTTGCCATCATGCACAATCCCTTGGTTCACGTCGTTTGCCGTGGGTCGTGGCTCGTTTGCCGTGAAGGTTTAAAATTTTTAACAATCTGCTGTATGCAGATATCATTTTTCTTGCAGCTGCGAGAATTTTCAGCAAACGGACCACGCCAAACGAACTACAAAAGGGGCTGTTCGCTTAATGCGACAGCCCCTTTTTTAATTCAGCCAGCAATTACTGCTGCTGAGCACGTTCTTTTTTGTAGAGGTCAGCTGTGATGGCATCGGAGCAGCATACAGCGACGACGTCAGCAACGTCTTCAGACGAGCAGCCACGGGACAAGTCGAGGATAGGTTTATCCAAGCCCTGGACCAAGGGGCCAAGAGCCGTTGCGTTAGCGAAACGCTGAACCATCTTGTAACCGATGTTAGCAGCATCGAGGTTCGGGAAGATGAGGACGTTAGCATGGCCGGCAACTTTGGAGCCCGGTGCTTTGTGTTCGCCAACTTCCGGTACGAGAGCAGCGTCAGCCTGGAGTTCGCCGTCGAAGTCGAAGTCGACGTTGCGTTCTTTCAGGATTTCAACAGCATGGCGTACGTTGTCGACGGATTCGCCAGCGCCAGAACCTTTGGTGGAGTAGGAAAGGAAAGCAACTTTCGGATTGAGGATCTGAACGGTACGACGAGCACGTTCTACGCAGATGCAAGCGATATCAGCGAGCTGTTCCGACGTCGGGTTGGGGATAACGCCGCAGTCACCGAGTACGAGGATACCGTTATCACCATACTGCGGAGTGTTGGTCAAGAGAATGAAAGCGGAAGATACGGTTTTGTTGCCAGGACGGGGGCCGATGACCTGAAGGCCAGCGCGGATAACTTCAGCAGAAGTCGTAGCAGCACCGGATACGCAGCCGTCAGCTTCACCGAGAGCAACGAGGCCAGCTGCGAAGAAGGTGTAGTTGTTGAGCATGATTTCACGAGCTTTTTCCAGGGTCATGCCTTTCTTTTCACGACGTTTTGCGAAGTAAGCGCAAAGTTCGTCCATACGATAGTAAGTTTCAGGGTCGACAACTTCGACACCGGTGAGATCGATCTGGAATTTAGCAGCATCTTTCTTAATCTGTTCCAGTTTACCTACGAGAACGATTTTAGCAAAACCATCAGCCAAAACGCGTTCAGCAGCTTTCAATACACGACGGCTGTTCGTTTCCGGAAGGACGATTTTTTTCTGTGCTTTGGAAACGCGGGCTTTCAAATCTTCTGTAAATCTCATTTGGGTACCACTCCTTGTAAGTTCTTAGAAAATAATTAGGAATATGTCCTTAGGCTAAGGAAAATATCCTATCGCTACCATCCATTATAATACAAAACTTATAGGAATCAAACATATTATTACGCATATATAAAATGAGCAGAAGAAATAGATTATGCAAATTGTGCAATCCGCAGGCCAATGTGATACGTATTTTATATTGTTCACTGTAGGGGACTCCCAAAGGGCGGCCCGCAGACCGCAGGCCGCAGGTCGCAATCCGTGGCGGCAAATCACTCGTCATGGGCAGAACCCCTCAGACGCCTGCGGCGCCAGCTCCCCTTCACAGGGGAGCCACTAGCCACTAACAACTAACAACGCAAAAAGACCTGTCACAAAGTGACAGGTCTTTTTTTCTGGTGGGCGATAACAGGATCGAACTGCTGACATCCTGCTTGTAAGGCAGGCGCTCTCCCAGCTGAGCTAATCGCCCATGATGTGGTGACCCCTACGGGATTTGAACCCATGTTCTCGCCGTGAAAGGGCGATGTCTTAGACCGCTTGACCAAGGGGCCACGTAATGTGGAATGTGGTGATCCACCCGAGATTCGAACTCGGGACACCCTGATTAAAAGTCAGGTGCTCTGCCAACTGAGCTAGTGGATCATAATGGCAGGGGTAGTAGGATTCGAACCTACGGATGACGGAGTCAGAGTCCGTTGCCTTACCGCTTGGCGACACCCCTGTATGGCTCCTCAAGTAGGACTCGAACCTACGACAAATCGGTTAACAGCCGATTGCTCTACCAACTGAGCTATTGAGGAACAATAGCTTCCCGAAGGAAATGGAGCGGAAAACGAGACTCGAACTCGCGACCCCCACCTTGGCAAGGTGATGCTCTACCACTGAGCTACTTCCGCATGACGACTTGTTAAGTATATCATATCGGGATTGATATGTCAACGCTGTATTCCGGCGGGCCTTGCGCCCGTCACAGTGCTTAATTATAATACCATGACGTCAGAGATTTGTCAAGAAAAAAAAATGCTGGCCGCATATGCGGCCAGCATTTTTTCTGTAGGGGACGCCCAGAGGGCGTCCCGCCATGGCAGCGGAATCAGGCGGCCGCCCTTTAGGACGGCCCCTATGATGAACGGCGAACGATAAACGATAAACGACGAACGAACTACGAAATCTCTTCCGCCTGTCCGATGAAGCCGCGGACTACGTTGGGGATGGTCAGGTCTTTCGTACCAGCCCCGTAAGCTACGGTATCATAAACGAAATCTTTCGGGCGGACGCCTGCATGGGCCAGGACTTTCACTAAGGCCGCGCCGGTCGGCGTGACCAGTTCTCCTTTGATGTCCGTAGCGTACCAGGGAATCCCGGCCAGGAGTTCCGCCGTTGCCGGTGCCGGTACGGGCATGATACCGTGCGCGCAGCGGACAAAGCCGCTTCCCGCATGGATAGGCGATGCGGCAACCTGTTCGATGCTCAAATACTTCAAGCACCACACCGTACCGACGATGTCCAGGATGCAGTCGATAGCGCCGACTTCATGGAAATGGATCTGGTCGACCGGCACGCCGTGTACCTTGGCTTCGGCTTCAGCCAGGGCCTGGAAGACGGCCAGGCTCTTGGCCTTGATATCTTCATCGATAGGGGCGCTTTCGATGATCTTCGTGATTTCCGGCAGGCCCCGGTGCTGATGGTGGTGATGATGGCCTGTCGTATCGACGAGGTGGCCCTGCCCTTCATCATGATGCTCAGGGTGTTCATGATGGGCGTGTTCATGGCCGTCATGGTCATGATGATGGTGATGTTCGTGGCCATGACCTTCTGATTCGAGGAGAACATTATAATAGATAGATTGGATTCCCAGCTTATTGACGCTGCGGCATACGAGATCATAACCCGTCAGATTCAGCGAAGCCATGGCCTGTTTAAAGGCTTCAAAGGGTACGCCGGCCTGGATGAGCATACCGATGAACATGTTGCCGCTGATGCCGGAAAAACAATCAAGATATAAAGTTTTCATGGAAATCACTCCTCACTTTAAATTTTCATTCATCATCTGGACCGATGCGTCGAGCATGGTCAGTCCCATGGCCGAACCCATGCCCTGGTCGAGGTTCTGGTCCATTTCGACAAAAGGCTTGAGGCCCAGCTTTTTCATCTGCATCTGATGGACCGGTTCCAGATAACGGGCCGAAGCACAGACATAATCATCGATTGTCGGGCATAAGGCGCGGGCGATGAGGACGGCCGAACCCGTAACAGCATTGTCGAAGATGACGAGCAGCTTACGTTGGGCCGCCGAAAGGATGAAGCCGACCATGGCAGCGATGTCCGGAGCCCCGGCGCGGCGCAGGAGGTCCAGCGGATCGGACGCATCGAAGTGGCGCTGGTCGATGATTTGCTTTAATTTCTCTAATTTCTGACCAGACTTCATGTGTTCCGGCAATTCTTCCAGCTGATCCCGGAAAAAGACAGCCGTCAAAATGAAAGCCGTCAGCAAGCCCCGTTCGCCGAGGTTCCCCAAGCCTACAGCCGTATAGCCTTCATCGGCCAGATTCTGGCCGATCTGGAGGCCGCTGAAAAGGGCATCCATCATTTCATCTTCGCTCATGGCATCCTGGCGGGCCCAAAAATGGCTCCCGTGCATGACTTTGAGGTCCTGGACGCCTTGGGATTCGGGAATGTCTTCTTCCAGTCCCATGTCGAGGAGCATGACGCCGGCGCCGATGCGGTGAGCCACCTTATTGATGGGTCCCCGGCCGGTAGCAATTTCCAGGGCATCGGCCTTGCTGTTCTTGCCTTTGGTCTTGTTTTCCCCGCCATCGACAGCGTGGTCGGCAGCAAAGACGACGACAGCTTTCTGCAATTTTTCCGGATGCAGCGTCCCCTGGACGCCGGCGATACGGCCGGCCAGGTAGGACAACTTGCTGTCCTGGCGAATCGTCAAGCTGGCCAGGCGCTGGTAGCACTCTGCCGTCTTCGCCAAATCCATCGGTTCGATGGCACTGATGATTTGTTCTAATACTTGATCCATAATCCCCTCCGTAAAAGAGTTGAAAAGGAGCTGTCGCAATAAGACAGCTCCTTTTCGAGTTTGTAGTTTATAGTTTTTAGTTCTTTTACTGCAAACTACAAACTCTATTCTACAAACTATATCTTATATAAAATTCATTATACACGAAAATGTCCAGCATATAAAGTATTATAACGAACGGCCAAATTCGTCTGCATCCATGATGGCCTTTTTGAAGACCTCTTTGGTCATCGGTTCAGGGACGCAGGTCCATTCGGTCAGGGCCGGTGCAGCATCGACGATGGAGTCGACTTCGTCGGCTTTGATGTCGAGGTCAGCCAGGGTCGTCGGGTACTGGCACTTCTTATAGAGAGCCGCTACTTGGTCGCGCAGTTCGAACTGCTTGTCGTATGTCAGCAGGACCAGGACGCCAAAGGCGACGATTTCGCCATGGAGATGACCTTCGACGACTTGCGGCAGGACTGTCGAAGCATTGTAGAACATGTGGGCCAGGGACGAATTGTAGTAGTACTCACTACCACCGGTCGTGCAGTTAGAGACGAGGCCCGTACTGATGATAATGTCCAGGACGACCTGCTGCAGGGCATAGGTGATTTTATTGGCCTTGAAATCGTCCAAAGCCTGTTCGCCATACTGCAAGAGCGGTGCCGTGCAAGCCTTGCCGATAGCCCGGCCGAGGAGGACCGTGTGGAAATGTTCAGCTGCACGGCTGGCCAATTCCGATTCACATTCCTTACTCATGGCGTCGCCAATACCAGCCCAGAAGAATTTAAACGGCGAATCGGCAATGATGGCCATATTGATGAAGGTATGGACCGGCGGCTGATCGAGATAATAGTAGCCAGCAAAGGATTTATCGGCCTTGTACATGACTGCCAGGGCTGTCGACGGCGCACAGTTGGAAGCCAATGTCGGGAAGGCAAATAAAGCCTTATCGGCCCGGTCGGCTACGACTTTACACGTATCGATAGCACGGCCGCCGCCGACGCCAAAGATGAGGTCTGCATCCTGGACGGCCTGTTCACGGAGCAGGCGGTCGACGTGTTCATAAGTAGCATCGTCGCCATACCAGAGCACGCCGAGGACTTGCAGATCCGTCTTTGCAATGGCATCGAGGAGCGGCTGTTTGGCTTTTTCCAGGGCCGTCTTGCCGCCGATGATGACGACTTTCTTACCAAAATGCCGGGTAATCTTGCCGATGGCATCATAAGCATGGACGCCAATGGTAAAAGCTGGCAGAACCAGAGTATAGTCAGATTGAGACATGATAAAAACCTCCTGTGATAATGGAAAAAGATGAGTTCAAATGCTATGGTTATTATAGCATTGTCCACTGTCCGTGGCTAGGGTAAAAGGTTTAACTTTTCGATTCGCAATACCTATGAAAAATCGCTATGTCGGTATTTATTTATATGACTTTTAGTAATTAGATACATCATTTAGTATGTAATCTAAACATTTATCTCTATATATAGTATGAAAACGCTTACTATAACAAATTGTAATTTAATAATGCATCTTGAGTTATAGTAAATCAGTATACTATGCTGGGTGTACATCTTGCAATTCAGAGAAAGTGCTCTATAATAAGGGAGCGTAATGTAGTGTATACCATTTCCAAGCATTGTACGTCGGTATCATTTTGTTTCATACGGAAAGGGTTGCACGCATACTATTTCTCAAAGGAGGTTCTTTTTGTATGAACGGTTTGTATCTCGTTATTATTTCAGCCTTAGTGTTCGTACTGGCTTACCGTTTTTACGGTGCGTTCATCGCTGCCAAAGTCTTGACGCTGAACCAGTACAAAGTCACACCGGCCTTCCGCTTTGAAGACGGTCACGACTACGTACCGACCAACAAGTACGTCGTCTTCGGCCATCACTTCGCCGCTATCGCCGGTGCGGGCCCGCTCGTAGGCCCGGTCATCGCCGCCCAGTTCGGTTATCTGCCCGGCGCCTTATGGATTCTCATCGGTGGTGTCCTCGCCGGTGCTGTCCATGACATGGTCATCCTCTTCTGCTCCATGCGTTACGATGGTAAATCCATCGCCGAAATCGCAAAAGCACAGATTGGCCAGAAGACAGGCGTTGCTACTTCCTTCGCCGTCCTCTTCCTGAATATCCTCTGCATGGCTGGTATGGCCGTCGTTATCGCCAACGCCCTGGCTAACAGCCCGTGGGGTACTTTCACCATCGGCATGACCATTCCTATCGCTATCTTCATCGGTCTCTACATGCAGTTCCTGCGTCCTGGCAAAATCAAGGAAGGCACCATCATCGGCGTCGTCCTCACCTTGCTGGCTGTCGTCGCTGGTCCTGCCGTCCAGGCTTCGCCGACGCTGGCTCCGCTGTTCACGATCAGCCACAACGGCATTTGCATCGCCTTGATCATCTACGGTTTCATCGCAGCTGCCCTTCCGGTATGGCTGCTCCTGGCTCCGCGTGATTACCTCTCTACGTACATGAAAATCGGTACTATCGGTGCCCTGGCTCTGGGCATCCTCGTCGTAGGCCCGCAAATCCAGATGCCGGCAACGACACAGTTCTGCGCTGGCGGCGGCCCGGTTATCACTGGTGCAGTCCTTCCGTACATCTTCGTTACCATTGCCTGCGGTGCTATTTCTGGTTTCCATTCCATGATTTCCACCGGCACGACACCGAAGATGCTCATGAACGAACGCTCCATCCTGCCTGTCGGCTATGGTGCTATGGTTACTGAATCCTTCGTTGCTATGATGGCCTTAATTGCAGCCTGCGCCCTCGTACCGAACGATTACTTCGCTATCAACTCGTCGGCTGCACACTTCCAGGCCTTGGGCATCCAGGTCGTCGACCTGCCGCATTTGAACGAAATGGTCGGTGAAAACGTCGCTCATCGTCCGGGCGGTGCTGTTTCCCTGGCTGTCGGCATGGCTTACATCTTCTCGAACCTGCCTGGCCTCGACCACCTCATGAACTACTGGTATCACTTCTGCATCATGTTTGAAGCCCTGTTCATCATGACCATCATCGATGCTGGTACCCGTGTCGGTCGTTACATGCTCCAGGAACTCGTCGGCCATGTATGGCCGAAATTCGGCGACCCGAACTGGAAACCCGGCGCTATCCTCGCATCGGCTTTGATCTGCGCAGCATGGGGTTACCTCGTACTGAACGGCAACTTGTCCACGATTTGGCCGATTTTCGGTGTATCCAACCAGCTGTTGGCTATCATCGCCCTCTCCATTTCGTCGGTTGTCATCTGCTCCATGGGCAAAGCCCGCTACCTCTGGGTTACTGGCCTTCCCTGGATTTTCCTGGTCGTCATGATTTTCTGGGCCGACTTCCTGAACATCTTTGAAATCTACCTTCCGAAAGGTGAATGGACCATGTTCACAGTCTCCATCATCATGGCGGTCCTGGTCATCATCGTAGCTATCGGTGCTATCCGTAGATGTATCTACTTGGCTAAGACCGTACCGGCCAGCTATGATACGACAGAAACTGTCGAAGCAGAAGAACTCAAACATCTCCAGGAACTCGTTAAGACGGATAAAGCCGCTCAGCGTTTCCAGGAACTGACGATTGCTCATCACTAAGAGCGAGTATAAAAAGGCTTGTCGCGTATGCGGCAAGCCTTTTTTAGTGGCTAGTGGCTAGTGGCTAGTGGCTAGTGGCTAGTGGCTAGTGGCTAGTG
>OGDF01003019.1_pt1 | contig 21421 bp, 17 predicted proteins | sample 1570141 | NCBI WGS metagenome assembly OGDF01 (sample SAMEA4370581, study PRJEB24528) | human gut metagenome | reverse complement strand
CTGGGAGAGCATGCCCGCCTCTGGAAATTCCCCGCAACTCGGGGGAAGGGAGCTGGACTAAAGAGTCTGCCTACAGGTTGCGTTTAACCTCTGCGCTGAGTTTCGCTTTGGGCATGGCGCCCACGATGCGATGGGCCTCTTGACCGTTCTTGAATATGATGAGCGTGGGGATTGACATCACCCCGAACTTCATGGCGAGCTCTTCGTTTTCGTCTACGTTGCATTTGGCGATCGAAAGTCGTCCTGCGAGCTCGTCGGCAAGTTGGTCAACGAGAGGCGAAAGCTGGCGGCAGGGGCCGCACCACGGAGCCCAAAAATCGACAAGCACGGGCGTCGGCTGATTGACGACGTCTGCAAACGTGCTGGCGGTGACAGTTGCAACGGTTGCCATAACGGCCTCCTTTATTGCGAGCCCAAAGGCGGGCGAATCAACATTCGCTTGGGTTATACCCACGTGCGGCTCATGATTGCGGGAGAACTTGCGTCGGCGGCGTCAACGACTGCAGCGAACGCGCTGCGCTATCTCGTGTGCGAGTCTCTCTTCGTGCGGGAGGCGGGGTAGAATGATGCAGATAACGCGAGGGGAATGCTCATGCGGGTTCCGGGTTCAAAAATAAAGGAGGCCCTTGTGGCGGCTCAAAAACAGCAGGTGCAATCGTTGCTTGCGCGTGGTGTGCGCATGGTGGGCGAGGCGACATCTCCGGTGCTGCTGATTAAGGGCGAGCTGAACGATGCCGAGCGGGCGGGCGGTGAGCTTTTGGCCGGCGCCGACGGTAAGGCACTGCATGCGGCGTTGGGTGCGGTGGGCTATAATCCCGAGGACTTCTGCGCTCTTGCGTGCGTGCTGGGCGGTGCTCCTGCAAGTGGCGCCGATGGCGATGCCGCCGCCATCAATGCGGAGCAGGCCGGGGCGCAACTTTCTTGCGACTTGTTTCGCGAGGCCGTCGAGACCGTGGATCCCATGACGGTGATTCTGCTCGACGGGGTTGCCGCGGGGTGCATGCGCGAGGCGTATGCCGACGCTCTTGTGGCGATTGAGGATTTTGATGAGGCAATGCTTAAGCCCGGCTTGGTGACGCACGTACTCGGCAAGCGCGTTCTTGCGTTGGACGGGTTTGAGGCTGCGCTTTCCGATGGTGCCGCCAAGCAGCGCGAATGGGCATATATCAAGCAGCTTAAGGGTTCGCTGTAGCGCGCGAGTCTACAGCATTGCCGAGCGCTGACAGGTGAAAACGCCAAAGGCGCCCATGTGATTTTAAACAACGGCACCTTGACGCTTACGGATTCAAGTGCAGGCAAAACCGGCGCTGTTATTGCTAGCTGTTCTAAGACTTCTGCTTTGCGAAACGGCGACAATGCGACGTGCGTCGTCAACGGCGGTACGCTTACGCGCGCAAAAGCTGACGGCAACACGTGGCATACGGTTGAAAACTTCGGAAATATGACGCTCAATACCTGCAAGATCGAGAACTTCGACGGAACGTCTTTTGCGGTTACAAACGGTTGGAACTATTTCAACCCTGCTGCAAATAACCCTTCGGCAAAGCCGTCGGCAACGATGACCGTCAACGAGGCTGTTGTTATCGATGCCGGTACGAATGGTCTTAAAAATTGCAGGTACGGTACGCTCGTCATTAACGGCGGCAAAATTACCGCAGATGAGTACTGGGCGCTTTCTAATGAAAACCCCTCTGATGTCGGGGGCTGCACCGTCAAGGGTGGAACGATTGAGTCCAAGAAGCATATTGCCTCTTCCAACGGCGGAAATATTGACATTCAGGGCGGAGACTTTAGGGGTCCGGTGGGCTCGGTTTGCGCTCAGAACTGGAGCAAGAAGACGGCAATCGCCGGTGGTACGTTCCAGAATGAAATTGTCGGTGGACAGGACGGAATCGGAAAATACGTCGTCGACGGTAAGGCATTTGTGAGCGAGGATGGTGCGACCTTCACTGTTGCGCCTGAAGATGAAGCCAAGGCCGCCTCGATGTATAAGGTTGCCGTTGAGGGCAAGAACGTCTATCTCAAGGGCGACAAAGCCAAGGATGCTGCAGACAAAGTTGCGGAGAAATACAAGGGCACCGTCGATCAGACTAAGTTCACCGTCACGTTTAGCACCAACGGAAACGGCTCCGTTGACCCTGTAACCGTTGAAGTCGGCAAGTCGCTTACGCTTCCTGCGGTTCCCGAGGTTGCAGGCTATACCGACGGCGCTTGGTACGATGGCGATACCAAGGTGACCGGTGAATACACCCCCCGCATCCGACGTGATGCTTACTGCCAAGTGGATTAAGAAGACTGAGCCCGCAAAGCCGGACGATACCAACAAGCCGTCCGACCAGAAGCCTGGCGACCAGAAACCGTCTGACGCGGATACTCAGAATCCTGCCGCCAAGCCTGCTGATACCAAGAAGGCTGCAAAGCCCGCTAAGGGCGGTATGCCCGCCACGGGTGACAATGCTGCTGTGGCAGTCGCTGCCGCTGGAGCCGCTGGCATCGTTGCCGTTGGCGCTGGCATCGTCATCAAACGTCGCAACAACGCCTAGCTACTCGACTGCGCTCCCCGGATTGTCCGGCAGCGCAGCATTTACTAGCTCCCCTTTATCGGCTGGGTCCCATGCGGGTTCCAGCCGATTTTTTGTGGGCGTTGGGGCATTTGGTGCGAGCGCGCGCTTTTCTGTCGGAAACGCATGGAGTGCGCGAGCGCGGGACATCTGGCGTGCGTTGGGGTGCGGGGCTTCGTTCGTCGTATTCCGTTGACTTGACACATGTCTTTACAGCTGTCTTGTCACCTGTCTTGACAAGTGTCATACTGTCGCTTCAGATATAGCCAACGTGAGGGGGGCCTTTATGGCTGAGGCGGTTAACGATAGCGCGGCGGAACTCGCGCGTGACATTGCGGAGGGGCTTGCTTCGGCAACGACGGCGACCGAGCGTGCGGCGCTTGTGCCTGCAGAGCTTGTTGCTGCGATAAAAAAGCTCAAGGCCGAGCGCGATGCGGTGATTCTTGCGCACTACTATGTCGCACCCGAGGTGCAGGCGGTTGCCGATTATGTGGGTGACTCGTTCTATCTCGCCAAGCTCGCCAAGAGTTTGCCCCAACAGACCATTGTGCTCTGCGGCGTCGAGTTCATGGGCGAGAGCGCTAAGCTGCTCAATCCCGAAAAAACCGTGCTTTTGCCTGAGCCGTGCGCGGATTGCCCCATGGCGCATATGGTCAAACGCGAGACGGTCGATGCCGCCCGCGCCGAATACGGCGATGACCTTGCTGTCGTGTGCTATGTCAATTCGACGGTCGAGATTAAGAGCTGGTCAGACGTTTGCGTGACGAGCTCCAATGCCGTCAAAATCGTGAGCGAGCTACCGCAACACAACATTCTGTTTATCCCGGATCAAAATCTTGGCCGCTACGTAGCCGAGCAGGTGCCAGATAAAAACGTGCTGCTCAACAAAGGCTATTGCCCGCGCCATCACATCATTACGCCCGAGCAGATTATCGATTCCGAGGAGGCGCACCCCGATGCGTTCGTGCTCGCGCACCCCGAGTGCAAGGCAGACGTCCTGGCAGAGGCAGATTACATCGGCTCTACCGCCGGCATTATCAAATATGCCGAGGAGTCCGATGCAAACGAGTTCATTATCGTGACGGTTGCAGGCGTGCTGTACGAGCTCGAGCGCCGCTGCAAGGGCACGGGCAAGAAGTTCTTCTTCCCGGCAACGCGTCCTACCTGCATCAACATGGATATGATCACGCTCGAAAAACTCGTGCGCTGTCTTGAGACAGGCGAGGGAGAAGTCGAAATCAACGTGACGCCCGAGGCGGCGGATCAGGCAAAGCTTACGCTCGACCGCATGCTCGAGTACGCGGCATAATAGGGAAGGTGCATACGATGGAGCCAATCGATATGGCACAAGGCGAGCTTGAGGACATGACCTGCGACGTCGTGATCGTGGGCTGCGGCGTTGCCGGTCTCTATGCAGCGCTCAATCTGCCCGAGAGCAAGAACGTCGTCATGCTTTCCAAAGGCAATGTTGACGAATGTGATTCGATGCTTGCCCAAGGTGGCATCTGCGTGCTCCCCGAGGCGGGGGATTACGAGGCGTTTTTCCGCGATACGATGCACGCTGGTCATTGGGAGAACCGTCGCGAGAGCGTCGATATCATGATTCGCTCGAGCCGTTCGGTTATCGATGATCTTATTGCCCTCGGTGTTGATTTCGAGCGCAAGCCCGATGGCAGTCTCGACTTTACGCGCGAGGGCGCGCACAGCCGTTCGCGTATCGCATTCCATGCCGACATCACGGGCAAGGAGATTACGACCAAGCTGCTTGCCGCTGTCAAACGCTTGCCCAACGTGCAGATTCTCGAGCACGTTGCCATGGTCGATATCCTTGAGGAGCCGATAGACGAGGGAAGTCACTGCTGTGGTTTGCGGGTCCGCAAGGTCACCGAGGACGATTCGACCGCTCCCGCAGATGAACTTGCCGAGGCTCCCGAGACATTTGAGATTCGCGCTGCCTCCACGTTGTGGGCAACGGGCGGTATCGGTGGCGTCTACGATCACTCGACCAATTATCCGCAGCTCACGGGTGATGCCTGTTATATCGCCGCTAAGCATCACATCAAGTGCGAGCACCTCGACTACGTACAGATTCACCCCACGGGACTGTTTTCTCCGCAGCCTGGTTGCACGTTCTTGATTTCCGAAAGCTGCCGCGGCGAGGGCGCTGTGCTGCTTAATAAGTCAGGCGAACGCTTTACCGATGAGCTGCAGCCGCGCGATGTGGTCGCCGCCGCCATCAAAGAGCAGATGAAGGCAGATGGCACCGAGCATGAGTGGCTGAGCTTCGAGCCCGTGCCGCGCGACGTCGTGCGCGAGCACTTCGTCAACATCCGCGAGCGTTGTCTCGAGGACGGGCGCGACATTCTTGAAGAGCCGATTCCCGTGGTGCCCACGCAGCACTACTTTATGGGTGGCGTTTGGGTCAACCGCGATGGCAACACGTCGCTGCCCGATTTGTACGCAGCGGGCGAAACGGCGTGCAACGGCGTGCACGGCAAGAACCGCTTGGCGTCGAACAGCCTGCTCGAGTCGCTTGTTTGGGGGCGCCGCGCAGCTCATAAGATGCTGACGGGTTCGAGCCTGCCCGTTGAGGTCGCGGGCGAACCTCCGCTTGACGGTGTGCACCGCGTGCACGGCGAGGGCAACCTTGCGATCGATGTGCTCTGTACCGCAGACGGAACCATCGATAGCGGCGCTGTCGTTACGTACGGCGATGCTCCGGTGGACATCAACTCAATCTCCGAGGAGGCATAGGACATGAATCCCATTACTATGAAGCTCGTAGCGGACGATTTGATTCTGCAAGCGCTTCGCGAGGACATTACCTTTGAAGACGTGAGCACGGCGAGCGTGTGCCCCGATGCGCGCACGGCAGAGGTGCAGCTTATCGCCAAGGCCGATGGCATCATTGCCGGCCTCGATGTGTTCGCGCGCACATTTGAACTGCTCGATTCCGCAACGAAGACCGAGCTATCCGTTAAAGACGGCGACGAGGTCTGCGCCGGTCAGCATTTGGGAACGGTGCGCGGTGACGCGCGCGTGCTGCTTTCGGGCGAGCGCGTGGCGCTCAACTACCTGCAGCGCATGAGCGGAATCGCTACATATACGCATCGCATGGCGTCGGCGCTTGAGGGCACCAACACCAAGCTTGTCGATACGCGTAAAACCACGCCGGGCATGCGCGTGTTCGAAAAGGCGGCCGTACTCGCGGGCGGTGGTTTCAATCATCGTTATAACTTGTCGACCGCTGTGATGCTCAAGGATAACCACATCGATGCGGCCGGCGGTGTTACCCGTGCAATCGAGATGGCGCGTGCTCACGCATCGTTTACCACCACGGTCGAGATCGAGTGCGAGAACCTCGATATGGTGCGCGAAGCGGCAGACGCCGGTGCCGACATCATTATGTTCGACAATATGGATCACGATGCCATGGCCGCTTCGATCAAGGTAATCGACGGACGTGCCAAGGTAGAGGTATCGGGTAACGTCGATGCCTCGAACATTCGCGCGCTGGCCGACCTTGGCGTTGACTACATCAGCTCGGGTGCGCTTACGCACTCCGCGCCGATTCTCGATCTTTCGCTCAAGCACCTGCGCATGTTGGACGGTGAATGATGACCGGTGACGAGCGCCGCCGCGCGATTATCGACGAGCTTGTTCGGGCGGGTAAGCCCGTATCGGGTAGCGCTATCGCCAAGGCTGTCGGAGTGAGCCGTCAGGTGGTCGTGCAGGACATCGCTTTGCTGCGTGCCGACGGCCACGATATCGTTGCGACCAATCGCGGCTATGTTCTGCGTGAGGGTGCCGGCCATGCGGATGTGCCCACGCGTATGGTCAAGGTGCATCACGGCGTGGAGGATCTGGCGGACGAGCTCAACACGATAGTCGATCTGGGCGGTTCCGTGCTCAACGTTATGGTCAATCATCGTGTGTACGGCAAAATCACGGCCGATCTCGATATCCGCAACCGTCGCGACGTCGAACGCTATCTTGAGGGCATCAAGACCGGCAAGAGCTTTCCGTTGATGACGGTGACGAGCGGGTATCACTTCCATCGCATTGCGGCAGACGCGGTTGAACAGCTCGATGAGATAGAGGAAGCGCTCAAAGCCAAGGGCTATCTTGCTGAGATTCTTCCTTACGAGGACGATTTGGCGTAGCGATCGGTTAAATGGTGACTTTGTACCCGGCGGTGGTGGGCGCATGGTGACATCGCACGGCGCATATCCGATAGCCCTGTGCGCCGATACCTCTGCATCTTATATAAACAGAGACGAAAAGGCGCCGCGTATATCGCAACGCATATCGTTAAAAGCGAAGGACCCGCTGCGGCGATGCGGCGGGTCCTTTTATGCACGGTGTATTTGTGCGAGCTCGCGAGATGCGAGAGCTGGAGTCTGTTACTCCTCGGCGATCTCGGTGATGGCGCCGGCAGGGCAGGAGTCCTGGCAGACACCGCAGCCGATGCAGGAATCCTCATCGGTCACGGTAGCGACGTCCTGAAGCTCCAGGACGCCCTGAGGGCAGGAGTCAACGCAAACGCCGCAGGCGATGCACTCGTCGGCATCAATTACAGGATGAGCCATGATAGTTTCCTCTCTTTAATGTCCGGCGCAAAAGGCGATACGCGCCGGTGCGATTCGCGACAAAACATAACACGACTAAACGCGTTTGCAATACCCTTTGGGCCGCTTCTTCATACCGTTCGCCGAGTAAGCTACGGCTTACTCGTAAAAGTGCAGTTCACGGGCGAGCCTGCAACAATTGTTAGTGAGTGCTTACTTGTAACGAGTGTGGTTTTCGTTGCCCTGCGATGCGTGGGGCGTCAACGGCAGAGCTGCCCGCGCGGGGCTTCTTCGCGCGCTTTTATTGCTCATTGATGTGCAGGGTGCAAGTTCAAATGAAATGTGCGACAGACCTTATGAGTGCCATTTGATTGTAAATCTCGCTGTTTATCTGGGATTTTTCTAACCTAAACTCCAGACGATAAAAAATCTTATATGGATTGACTTAGATTTTGTATATTCGAGCCCATAAGGGGATACACTACAACTCGAACAGAAAAGGCAGAGCGCCGTCCGCTGACGCTGGCGGCGCAAAGCACGTAGAAAGGACCTATCTCATGGGCAAGATTCTCGGTATTGACTTGGGTACCACCAACTCCGCCATGGCCGTTCTCGAGGGCGGTTCTCCGACCATCATCGTAAACGCCGAGGGCGATCGCACCACCCCGTCTGTTGTCGGCTTCCGTGCCGACGGCGACCGCGTTGTGGGCAAGGCGGCAAAGAACCAGGCCGTCACCAACCCTAAGAACACCGTGTTCTCCATCAAACGTTTCATGGGCCGCAAGTACACCGAGTGCACTTCTGAGCTCAAGACCGTGCCGTATGAGGTCAAGGAGGGCCAGGGTGGCCGTGCCGTCGTCTCCATCGAGGGCAAGGAGTACACCGCTGAGCAGGTCAGCGCCATGATCCTTTCCAAGATGAAGGCCGATGCCGAGAAGTACCTCGGCGAGACCGTCACCGATGCCGTCATCACCGTTCCTGCTTACTTCAACGATGCTCAGCGTCAGGCTACCAAGGACGCTGGCAAGATCGCCGGCCTCAACGTCAAGCGTATCGTCAACGAGCCGACGGCTGCAGCCCTTGCCTACGGTCTCGATAAGCAGGGTTCCGACCAGCGCATCCTCGTCTTCGACCTGGGCGGCGGCACCTTCGATGTCTCCATCCTCGACCTTGCCGACGGCGTGTTCGAGGTTCTCTCGACCTCCGGCGACAACCACCTGGGCGGCGATGACTGGGACCAGCGTGTTATCGACTGGATGGCCGACAAGTTCCAGAAGGAGAACGGTATCGACCTGCGCAAAGACCCCATGGCACTGCAGCGCCTCAAGGAGGCGGCCGAGAACGCCAAGAAGGAACTCTCCGCTGGCCAGCAGACGCAGATCAACCTGCCGTTCATCACCGCTGACGCTACCGGCCCCAAGCATCTCGATTACACGCTGACCCGTGCCGAGTTCGAGAAGATCACCCGTGACCTGCTCGAGCGCTGCAAGCAGCCTGTGACCAACGCACTACGCGATGCCAATCTCAAGCTTTCCGACCTGACCGAGGTCATCCTCGTCGGCGGCTCCACCCGTATGCCCGCTGTCCAGGAGCTCGTCAAGACCATGACCGGCAAGCAGCCCAACATGTCCGTGAACCCCGACGAGGTCGTTGCCGACGGTGCTGCCGTCCAGGGCGGCGTGCTCACCGGCGACGTCGAGGGCATCCTGCTGCTCGACGTTACCCCGCTGTCGCTGGGCGTCGAGACCATGGGCGGCATCATGACCAAGATGATCGACCGCAACACCACGATCCCGACGTCCAAGACCGAGATTTACTCCACCGCTGCCGACAACCAGACCAGCGTCGAGATCAACGTCCTGCAGGGCGAGCGCGAGCTTGCACGCGACAACAAGTCGCTCGGTAAGTTCCAGCTCACCGGCATCCCGGCAGCTCGTCGTGGCGTGCCTCAGATCGAGGTCACGTTCGATATCGACGCCAACGGCATCGTGAAAGTCTCCGCTAAGGATAAGGGCACCGGCAAGGAGCAGCAGATCACCATCTCCGGCTCCACTGCGCTTTCCGACGACGAAGTCGACCGCATGGTCAAGGACGCCGAGGCCCATGCCGAGGAGGACAAGAAGCAGAAGGAAGAGGTCGAGGTCCGCAACCAGGCCGACTCCCTCGTGTACTCCACCGAGCAGACGCTCTCTGAGCTGGGTGACAAGGTGAACGCCGACCTCAAGGCTAAGACCGAGTCCGCGATTGCCGACACCAAGAAGGCGCTCGAGGGCCAGGATATCGACGCCATCAAGTCCGCGACCGATGCTCTGCAGTCCGCTGGTTACGAGCTCGCACAGATTGTCTACGCCGATGCACAGCAGCAGGCCGATGGCGCAGCCCAGCCGGGTGCCGATGCATCTAGCTCTGACGACGACGTGGTCGATGCCGACTACGAGGTCGTCGACGACGAGGACAACAAGTAATCATGTCCCGCGAGAACGCTCGTACGGAGGCGGCAGCCGACAAAGGTGCCGGCGCCGCCCCCGCAGACTCCAAGGAGAAGGACGTGAAGATTCCCGTTGAGGCCGCCGACGAGGTGGAGGTCGACAAGACCGATGCCAAGGCAGGGGCCGATTCAGAAGAGAAGCAATCGGAGGAGGCGACCATGACCGACGACGAAATGGTCGAGGCCGCTATTCGCGCGGGTGAGCAGGCTGCCGATGACGATTTCAAGCTCAAGCTTGAGGACGCCAAAAAGGAGCTTGCCGACATGCGCGCCGAGCTCGATGCTGCCACGGAGGCTCAAAAGGCCGCCGAAACCAAGGCAAACGATGCTGCTGAGCGTACCGCACGCCTTCAGGCGGATTGGGAGAATTTCCGCCGCCGCACGGCTAACGAGCGCCTGGCAGAGCGCGAGCGTGCGACTGAAAAGCTCGTAACCGCGCTCTTGCCTGTGGTCGACGATATCGAGCGCGCAATCGACCATGCGCGTACGCAGGAACTGTCCGACGATTTCAAACAGTTCGTCGATGGCGTGGACGCGGTCCATACCAAGCTGCTCGATGTGTTCGCGCACGAGGGCGTCGAGGCGATCGACCCCAAGGGCGAGCCGTTCGATCCGCTCCAGCATCAGGCCGTGGGACGCGTTGAGGATGCCTCGCAGTATGACGAGACCGTCAACGATGTCTACCAGAAGGGCTATCGCATGGCCGATCGCATTCTGCGTTCCGCTATGGTCACGGTTACCTACGGTGGCGAAAAGCGCCCGGCGCCCGCGCCGGAGGCCAAGGACGAACCCAAAGCCGATGAGGCGAAGGATTCGAAAGAGTAACTGCTTAGGGCCTCGGGTGTTTCCCGGGGCCCTTTTAATCCTGCAATTCGCTCTCGAAAGGAGGGCAATTATATGGCTGGCAATAAGACGTTCTACGATGTCCTGGGCGTTTCGAAAGATGCGACCGACAAAGAGATCAAGACGGCGTTTCGCAAGCTCGCGCAGAAATATCATCCCGATGCGGGCGGCGACGAGGCAAAGTTCAAGGAGATCAGCGAAGCGTACGAAACGCTTTCGGACGCCAAGAAGCGTAAAGAATACGATCAGATGCTGATGTTCGGTGGTATCCCGGGTGCCGGTGGCGCTGGCGGCTATGCCGGTGGCGCATATGGTGCCGGTGGCGCTTCGCCTTGGGGCGATATCTTTGACAGCATCTTTAGCGGTAACGGTGTCGGCGGGTCGAGCTGGGCACAGAGCGGCGGATTCGGTGGAATGGGCGGCTTTGGCGGACGTCCGCGCCCAACTAGGGGCAACGATGTAACCGTTGACATCGATGTTTCCGCTGAGGATGCGTTCCGTGGGGTCAAGCGCACGATTGCGTTTAGCGTCCCTTCTACGGGCGAACGTCAGACGTTGACGGTCGATATTCCGGCTGGTGCCGTGGATGGCGGCAAGATGCGCTACAAGAAGCGCGGCGAATACGGCACGAACGGCGGCGAGCGCGGTGACCTGCTCGTTGTCACGCGCGTCGCGGAGCACCCATTGTTCAAGCGCAAAACCGCCGATGTGACCATGGAGCTGCCGATTTCCATCTACGAGGCGGCGCTTGGCTGCGAGGTGGATATTCCTACGCCCGCGGGCTCAACCCTGAGGCTCAAGATTCCTGCAGGTACGCAGACAGGCAAGAAGTTCCGCTTTAAGGGCATGGGTGCCCCGGACGTCAAACGCCGTGGACACACGGGCGCGCTATACGTTGTGGTTAAAGTTCAGGTACCGACCAACTTGAGCGACACCGAGCGCGCTACACTGGAGAAGCTGCGCAGCGCCGACACGCGCAGCTACCGCGATAAGGTCGACAGATACAAGGCGATGGCGTAACGCCATGTTGTCCATGCGGACGCTTTGCCGGGCCGGTCGTTTTGCCGGACACGGCAGGCGTTCGCATGGTTTTATATAGAGAGCTGGGTTTAAAAGATGGGTGAGGACAACAGGAACAAGCCGCTGTACATGATCAGCGTTGCCGCAGAGCTTACGGGCATGCATCCGCAGACCCTGCGCGTCTACGAGTCCAAAGGACTTGTGAACCCGCAGCGCTCGGGAGGCAACACACGCCTGTACTCGCGCGCCGATATCGAGCGCCTTGAACTCATCAACCAGCTCACCGATGAGGGCATCAATCTTGCCGGTGTGGTGCGTATCCTCGATATGAAGGAGCGCGCCGAGGAGCGCGAGCGCGAGAACGACAAGCTTCGCGCGCGCGTGCGTGAGCTTGAGGAGCAGCTGCACGAGTACAAGATGCAGAAAAGAATCACTGCGCTCGCCCCGCGCGACGGGTCTGCCGACCCCAAACAGGTGCTGCGCGGTCTTTTGGGCGGTTCACAAGATTAGCCGTTCTGTGGCACGCTGCCCTAAATTCAATCTACTTTAGCGAATTAAAGTGAACTCTCTATTTTTCGCAATGCGAAAGCTGTTCATGTAGGACAATGGACGGCATATGTTTGCGAAATCGCTCAGGCGTAAAAGCTCGGGCAGAAGAGGGGACAGCATGATAAAACTGCATGAAGGTGGCGTTTTCCTGCGCAACGGTTCTGAGATCGTGCCTGCAGGGGAGTCCGCTGCACGCGGCATCGCGCAGACGCCTGAGGACGCCAAGCGCGGAACCATCGCATATTCGATCCTTCAGGCGCACAACACGTCTGGCGATCCGGACGCGCTCAAGATTCGTTTCGACGCGATGGCCAGCCACGACATCACCTTTGTCGGCATCATCCAGACGGCGCGCGCCTCGGGTATGGAAAAGTTCCCGTTGCCTTACGTGCTCACCAACTGCCACAATTCGCTTTGCGCCGTGGGCGGAACCATCAACGAAGACGACCATGTCTTCGGTCTCTCAGCTGCCAAAAAATACGGCGGCATCTTTGTTCCTCCGCACATCGCCGTCATTCACTCGTTCATGCGCGAGAATTTTGCCGGTTGCGGCAAGATGATCTTGGGTTCCGATTCGCACACTCGTTACGGCGCGCTCGGCACTATGGCCGTGGGTGAGGGCGGCGGCGAGCTGGCCAAACAGCTGCTGCAAGATACCTACGACGTAGCGTACCCCGGCGTTGTCGCGATTTACCTCACGGGGGCTCCGCGCCCCGGCGTCGGCCCGCACGACGTTGCGCTTGCCATCATCCGCGCCGTCTTTGCCAAAGGCTACGTTAAGAACAAAGTCATGGAGTTCGTTGGCCCCGGCATCGCGAGCATGACGACCGACTACCGCAACGGTGTCGATGTTATGACGACCGAGACCACCTGTCTGTCTTCCATTTGGGCGACGGACGAGGATACGCATACCTTCCTCGCCATGCACGGCCGCGGCGACGACTACCGTGAACTCAAGCCAGCAGACGTTGCCTACTATGACGGTTGCGTCGAGGTTGACCTCTCGAGTATCAAGCCCATGATCGCTCTGCCGTTCCATCCCTCGAACGGCTTTGAGATCGACGAGCTCAACGAGAACCTCGAGGATATCCTGCACGAGGTCGAACTCGAGGCGGCGAAAATCGGCGAAGGCAAGACGCACTTCAGCCTGCTCGATAAGATCGTTGATGGCAAGCTCCATGTGCAGCAGGGCGTTATCGCAGGCTGCTCGGGCGGCAACTACGACTCGGTGGTGCAGGCGGCGCGCGTGCTCAAGGGTGCCAACACCGGTTGCGGCGAGTTCTCGCTGTCCGTATACCCCACGAGCCAGCCTGTGGCGCTCGAGCTTACGCGTCGCGGTTACATCTACGACCTCATGGAAGCCGGCGCTATCGTGCGCACGGCGTTCTGCGGTCCGTGCTTCGGCGCGGGCGATACGCCTGCCAATAACGGACTCTCGATTCGCCATACCACGCGCAATTTCCCCAATCGCGAGGGCTCAAAGCCGGGTAAGGGCCAGCTCAGTGCCGTGGCGCTGATGGACGCACGCTCTATTGCAGCAACGGCGGCGAACGGAGGCGTGCTTACGCCGGCGACCCATCTGCCCGATGACATCTGGGATGAGGCGTGCGAGTACAACTTTGACGATGCTCCCTATAAGAAGCGCGTGTACTGGGGTTTCGGCAAGGCAGAGCCCAAGCGCGAGCTGGTCGAAGGCCCCAACATCAAGCCGTGGCCTGCGATGGAGCCTTTGGGAGACGACATTCTGCTCAAGGTGTGCTCCAAGATCATGGATCCCGTCACCACCACAGATGAGCTGATTCCCTCGGGCGAAACGAGTTCGTTCCGCTCTAATCCGCTTGGCCTGGCCGAGTTTACGCTGAGCCGTCGCGACCCTGAGTATGTGGGTCGCTCCAAGGCAGTCGATAGCGTGGAGAAGCGTCGCGTTGAAGGAGGGGCTACGGGCGATCTGAAGGCGCTCGACGGCGAGCTTGAAGCCGTGTTCGAGGCGCTTGCCGGTGCTGGTGTCGCGGCGGATGCCAAAGCAACCGAGTACGGCTCGATGATTTACGCTAAAAAGCCAGGTGACGGTTCCGCGCGCGAGCAGGCGGCGAGCTGTCAGCGCGTAATCGGCGGTCTCGCAAATATCGTGCACGAGTACGCGACCAAGCGTTATCGCTCCAACGTGATGAACTGGGGTATGGTTCCGTTCCAGATGGAAGCCGAGCCCAATTTCGAGGTGGGCGATTACGTGTTCGTGCCGGGCATCCGTGCGGCGCTCGATGGAGATCTTTCGAGCATTGCTGCGTATGCGGTGACGGGCGCTGGTGGCGGCAAGCCCGCAGTCGAGCGGGTCGAGCTTTACATCGCCGATATGACGGCGGAGGAACGTGCTATCGTCAAGGCGGGTTGCCTCATTAACTACAATAAGTTCAAGGCGGCCGCGGAGGCATAGGATCTCTCGGGTATCGAGTTCGCGCTCGGGTCCGTACCGCTGTCCGCGCATTTACATATTCGCGTTCGCGCATACGAAGGCGCCACTTGCTGTGACCGATGGCGAGTGGCGCCTTTTTGTGCCCGCAGCAGGCGTCTCGTCAATCCACTTCAGGTAATAGCAGGTCTTTGACCTGCGAATACAAGATGAGACATTTGTCACCTACAGCTTTTTTGCCGTTCGTTCTATTGTTCCGTTTAGAGGAAGCGAAGGCGAAAAGCTGAGAGCTGCGGTCAATGGAGCATGTGGGCGGCAAGGGTTGAAAAATTGCACCATATCGATTTTGCCGCATTGCTTCATCAGCATGGTCGCCTCAAGAAGCAGCGGGCAAAGGTGCCTTGCTGGATATGAAGTGTCGATTGAGAGGGGAACGATGATGGAGAAGACGGTTATTTCGCGTACGGCTTTTATCTCAGCTGCGGGAGTGGCACTGCTGTCGCTCGCGGGATGCGGTGCCTCACGTCAAAAGGAGGGCTCGGTCGGTTTTAACAGTGACCGTCCGGTTAAGGACAAAGCGACGTCATCGACGCCCTCGGGCGGTGGGACCGCCGCCACCGATTCGATAGCGAACACCAGTAAAGACGATGCCTTCGATACATGGTCGAAGGACTGCTGGGATGCACATGGCAACATCAGCCTTTCCGCGTTGCTCGAGCTCAAGGGCTGGCAATTGCAGGAATTTGCGACACAGCAGGGCTTTAAATGGGATAGCGCGTCCTCAATGTACTTAAATTCCGATAGGCGTGGACTTTCGGTCTGCGAAATCAACATGGACGGTAGCACCCCATGGCTCAGCGAAGATGAGATCGACAAACTCGACAAGGGCGGCACGGGCAGTCGCGTTATGTACACGTTGATTATCGGGGGCTATACAAGTGGCGAGGACGTTATCAAGGGATTTACGGTTCCTGTGGAGGACAGGGCAAAGGTCTCGACAGATTCCTGGATCGCATGCGTTTACGGTTCAAATATGGCGCGTCATGTCGCCACGATCGACCCTATCGAAAGCGGAGATTACCGACTCGACCTTATCACCGAGGACGCTATCAAAACCGGCGTTTTCACCGAGGGCGGCGGGGCGCCACTTATCACCGAGTATTGGATGGAGAAGACCGGGCGCGAGCTCAACTAAGCCTTTCGATGCTGCAAACAAGATAGGGAGAGCATCATGAAGGATATCGTTATCAGCCGCGCGGCGTTTGTCGCCGGCGTGGGGGCCGCGGCACTGGGCCTTGCGGGGTGTTCGGGATCCAAACTGGGCGGAAACAGGGTGGCGACTACGGCCGATGCCGCCTGTGTGGACGATAACGCCAACATCACTGTTTACGCTTTGCTGAATCTGCCCGGCAAGGACTTGGTGCGCTTGCTCAGGCACCAAAACTATATCTGGGTCGATGAAAACAAAAGTTATGAGGCGGCGGACGGATCCAGCGTGTTCGTTTGCGAGCACACGGGCAGTAGCAGCGAAAAGGCAGATGAGTCCGAGCTGCGGGCTTATGAGGTCGAGGATTATAAAGCGCTCGAGCCGGGAGGTGGCGGCAAGGCGTGCGCCTTCATGTTGGATCTGAAGGGGTATTCAAGCGGAAGGGAAGCGTTTGCTGGTGCAATCGGCGACGCGAATGCCGTAAAAGGCGAAGTCGAAAAGAGCGATGCGCAATGGCGTTTGGTTTCAGCTCTTGATGGAAGCAAATTCATAGCCATATCGTCTGACACCCCGGAAGAAAATGGGCTCGTTGAAATCACGATATTCAACGAAGCGATGGTACGAACGGGATATATTTCAGGGGGTAAGGCAATGTCGGTCGATGAGCTATGGAAGAAACTCAGCGCGTAGGAGCAACCTCATATATTTTTGAAGCGAAGACGGGGACGGTATCGGAGTGGATGCCGTCCCCGTTCGCATGAGGCACGGACGTCGCGGTGCATCGATTTGCGCTGTCGCGCAGGTGGGCCAGATGATGTGTTATTGTTAGCTTAGTTAAACTTAACTTAGGCTAACTCGGATTACAGGGCTTGGGTTCGCCTGACGCACAGATTGGAGCGTCCCATGAAGGGCAGCACCCCCTACCTGGTGGTCGATGGTCTCATGAAGCATTACGGGAGCGGCGAGGCGCGCATCCAGGTGCTCGATGGCATCACCACTACGATTGACCGCGGCGAGATTTGCGTTATGCTTGGCCCCTCGGGTTCAGGTAAATCGACGTTCTTGAATCTGATCGGTGGTCTCGAGGACGCGGACGGCGGCACCGTATCGGTTGCAGGTGCCGAGCTTACCTCTCTCAGTAAAAAGGACCTTGGTGAGTATCGCCGCCGCGAGTTGGGCTTCGTCTTTCAGTTCTACAATTTAGTTCCCGATCTTACTATCAAGGAAAATATTGAGGTCACGGCGCATCTTTCGGATAATTCGCTTCCGATGGAAGGCCTTTTGAAGTCGCTCGGACTTTGGGAGCATCGCGATAAGTTTCCCCGTCAGGTTTCGGGTGGACAGCAGCAGCGCTGTGCAATCGGGCGCGCGCTCGTCAAGAATCCGGGGCTTATCCTCTGCGATGAGCCAACGGGGGCACTCGACTACAAGACATCCAAAGAAGTTCTCGAACTCATGGAGCGCGTGAATCGCGATTACGGCTGCACGATCGTGATCGTGACGCACAATGCCGCAATTGCGCGCATGGCAGACCGTATCCTGCGCCTGCGCGATGGCAAGCTCGCCGAAGACGAGGTCAACGATGCGCCCGTTGCCGCTTCTGAGCTTGAATGGTAGGTGCCCATGTCTCCGCTTGCTAAACGACTCCCCCGTGAACTGCGTCGCAATCTTGGAAAATACCTGGGTATCTTTTTGCTCATGACGGGATCGATTGCTCTGACCTCTGGGTTTTTGCTCGCTGCGCATTCCATCGGCGACATTATCGATGGCATGCGCGACAAATACACTATTGAAGACGGGCGCGTAACAACATCGTTTGAGGCGACCGATGCTCAGCTCGATGCGGCGAAAAATGCTGCAAAAGATGCTGGCGGCGTCACGGTCTACAAGAATTACTCGATCGATGCCCTGCTCAAAAAGCCCAAAGGCGATGACGGTACGAAGCGCACGCTGCGTACGTATATACATCGCACCGAGGTTGACGTTGCCGCATATTGCGCGGGGGAAAGACCAAAATCGGATAATGATGTTGCCATCGATCGCGTTTTCGCGACAAATAACAATCTGACTGTCGGCGACTCGATTAAACTCGAGGGGCGCATCTATAGGATTTGCGGGATCATGACGCAACCCGACAGTCAGGCGCTTTTTCCCAATAACTCAGACTTTACGGTCAATACGCTGACATATGGTGTTGCGGAGGTTACGCCTGCGGGCTTCTCTGCGCTCGAGGATTCTGGTGGCGCTCCGGCGTATACGTATTCCTTCTGCTTTTCCGACCGAGGCCTTTCTGTAGCCGATCGAACCGATGCGGAAAAAGACATGGTAAAGGCTCTTGAGAAAGCCGATGCGCGAGTAGATGACCTAATCGATGCCGACTCCAATCAAGGCATCGGATATGCGCGCGACGATGTGAGCGGAGATTCCGTTATGTGGACGGTTTTGCTCGACATCATCATCGTGATCATGGCATTTGTTTTCGTGGTGCTCACCGATTCCAATATTGAGGAGGAGAGCGCCATTATCGGCACGCTGCTGGCAAGCGGCTATCGCCGGCGCGAAATCGTGGCGCACTATCTGACATTGCCCGCTATTGTGGGCATCGTCGCCTCGGCACTCGGAACAGTGTTTGGCGTTGCGTTTTTCACCGAACCGATGCGTGCACTGTATTACGGGTCGTATAGCCTACCGCCGTTCCATGTTGTCTGGGACTGGTCTATTTTTGTTCAATGCGCTGTGGTGCCTGCCGCCGCACTCGTAGCGATTACGCTTATCGGCTTACTTCGTAAAATGGGCAAGACCCCATTGCAGTTTTTACGTCACGAGGCGGCGGGCAAGAAGGGGACCAAGCGTGGACTTCACCTGCCTGAACGTATGGGGTTCGTAAGTCGTTTTCGCCTACGTGTATTTCTGCGTAATATGGGCAACTTCGTCACGCTCTTTGTGGGCATTGCTTTTGCCTCGCTGCTTCTGCTATTCGGTCTAGCGATTCTGCCTACTATGACGCATTATGCCGACAACCTCGAATCAAGCTTGGTTGCGAAACACCAGTACACGCTTAAGGCACCGCTTGAGCTCAGGGGATCGACAAAAGATCGTGAGGAGTGGGAGGCGCTTGACAGGTTGCAGTCCGTGGACGGTACGTTGCTCAAGGCGGCACGGGATGCCAGAGACAATTTCGATGCCGCTGTGAATAAGGCCAAGGACGCGGCGACCGCCGCCGCAGCAACTCTCTCAACGGATAGCGTGCTCAAGGTACAGAGTACGGCAAATGATGTTCAAGATGCTAAGGAAAGCTTCTATGAACGTATGGACGATCTGGCTGAAGCGCTTGGATGTAGCCGTGAGGATACGGTAAGCCTTATCAACAAGGCGAGCGAAATCGACACCGACAATGATGATATTCATCCGGTCAATACGGTTGATAACGGTGCCGATAAGATTTCGCAAGCTGAAAAATACGCCGTGTACCAGCTGCAATACAACCGCGGCGAAGAGAGTGGCGAAGAAAGCGTCTCCATATACGGTATATCGAAGAACTCGCGCTATTGGAAGGGCCTCAATGTCGGTGACGGACGCGTTGTCTTTGGCGGTGGCCTGCTCGACAAGTTTGGTTGGAAAGCTGGTGCAAAAGTAAGGCTATTCGATAAGTTCGAGGGCAAGACCTACAAACTCACCTACGCAAACGACGATGACGCGTGGGGCTCTAAGTCGGACATGAACATCTATATGAGCATCGACGATTTTAATGACCTCTTTGGAAACGATGCCGACTATTTCAACGGCTACGCGAGCAATGAAAAGCTTCATCTCGATGCGCGCTACTTTGCAAACGATGCAACCCCCGATGATATGCGTGCCGTCGGCGATCAGTTCGTCAACATGATGAATGAGATGATCGGCGTGATGGTCGGACTTGCTGTGTTTATCTTCCTGCTCTTTATGTATCTGCTTACCAAGGCTGTGATCGATCGCAGCGCGCGTTCAATTAGCTATATGAAGGTGTTTGGATATCGCGATGGAGAAATCTCTCGGCTTTATATTCGCTCGATCACGATGTGTGTGGCGATATCGCTCGTGCTTTGTCTGCCTCTGATCATCGGAAGCCTTACAGTTATCTTCCGTGCGATGCTGTTTTCCTATAGTGGCAACATCGAAATCTATGTCCCGTGGTGGTCGATGGCGGGTACTGTGGGCATCGGCTTTACGACATATCTGATTGTGGCGCTGCTGCACACGCGGTCGATAAAGCGCGTAAGCCTTTCCGAGGCGCTTAAGGTCCAAGAATAGCCGCGCGTGCCCCGTTTGCTCGAGATGAATACTGGTTTGCAAACGAGTCGAGCGGTTGTATCGATAGCCTATTCCTTTCGACTTAGAAAATCTTATACATAGAGACTTAGATTTATGTATAAGGACTCGATTAATCGGTAACAATACCTCTCGATAGACAAGACGCCGCCCCGTAGGGCGGCAGCTCGCGGCGCGGGCAGCGCTCAAACCGCGAGCAACACCCAAGAGAGGTGATTCCATGAGAATCGACAAACTGGCGATGACCTCGCGTGAGGCATTGCAGACGGCAATCGGCATCGCCGAAGACGCCCAGGCGGGTTCGGTGCAACCGATTCATCTGCTGTCAGCCCTTCTCAATGCAGGTGAGCGCAATATTTCCGTAATCATCGAGCGTATCGGCGCCGATGCAAGTGAGCTATCGCGCTCGACTCAGACGGTCATCGACCGTGCACCCAAGGTTTCGGGCGAGGGCCAGCAGATGGGTCTTTCCAACGAGCTCGTTCGCGTACTCGAGAAGGCCGAGAAAAAGGCCTCCAAAATGGGCGACAGCTTTGTGGTGACCGAGCACCTGCTTATGGCACTTGCCGAGGACAAAGGCGATGCTGGCCGCGTGCTCAACGATGCTGGCGTGACGCGCGAACGCATCGAGCAGGTTTACGAGGAGCTGCGTGGGGACGACCGCGTGACCTCCGCCGAGGATAAAACTCAATTTGAGGCGCTTGAGCAGTATGGTCGCAACATCTGCGATTTGGCACGCGCCGGTAAGCTCGACCCGGTCATCGGCCGTACTGATGAGATCCGTCGTACAATCCAGGTCCTTTCCCGCCGCACTAAGAACAACCCGGTGCTTATCGGCGAGCCCGGCGTAGGCAAAACCGCAATCGTCGAGGGCATCGCTCAGCGTATCGTGGCGGGCGATGTGCCTTCCACGCTGCGCGACCGCGACCTTATCGAGCTCGATATGAGCGCGCTCGTCGCCGGTGCTAAATACCGTGGCGAGTTCGAGGATCGTTTGAAGGCCGTGCTCAAAGAGGTCGAAAAAGCTGACGGCAAGGTCATTCTGTTCATCGATGAGCTCCATACCATCGTGGGCGCGGGCGCTACCGAGGGTTCTATGGACGCTGGCAACATCTTGAAGCCCGCACTTGCCCGTGGCGACCTGCATGCGATCGGCGCGACCACGCTCGATGAGTACCGCAAGTACATCGAGAAGGACGCTGCGCTCGCACGTCGTTTCCAGACCGTGCTGGTGAGCGAGCCTTCCGTTGAGGACACCATCTCGATTCTGCGTGGCCTTAAGGAGAAATACGAGATCTTCCATGGTGTGCATATCACCGATAGCGCACTCGTGGCGGCTGCGGATCTTTCCGACCGATATATCGCGGATCGTTTTCTGCCCGACAAGGCCATCGACCTGGTCGATGAGGCAGCAAGCCGTTTGCGTATGGAGCTTGATTCCATGCCGGTCGAGATCGATGCCACGAC
>OGDF01003015.1_pt1 | contig 21435 bp, 23 predicted proteins | sample 1570141 | NCBI WGS metagenome assembly OGDF01 (sample SAMEA4370581, study PRJEB24528) | human gut metagenome | reverse complement strand
CAGTATACCACTTCTTTGCCCAGATCGAAAATTTTTTACGAACGGGGCTTTATTTGGTGTGCCTTGATTTTGTCGCTTTCGTTTATGAGCTATTTTTCTTACACCTTTTACTTGACTAATCGTAGGAAAAAGGTTGTGACAAGTCTTTGTCACAACCTCTTTTTTTATTAATTTTCACTATTTTGATTTTGTTTTAATGCCGATTGATCGATCGTCAATTCAACAGTAGTTGTTTTTTCTTTTGAGCCTTCATAGTAAGTGATTTTGACAGAATCTCCCACTTTTTTCTTATACAAAGCAGATTGAAGTTCTACGCCAGAAGAAACTTCTTTGTCATCGATCTTAGTAATGACATCATATTGTTTCAATCCAGCTTTTTCAGCCGGTGTAGCTGTTTGGACATTTGTCACGATGACACCGTTAGTTACAGATGAAGGAATCTTCAAGATTTGTTCTTGTTGCTGAGTAGAAACGGCAGATAAGTCGACCATTGTGATACCTAGAGCTGGACGTGTCACTTTTCCGTCTTTTTCCAGTTGATTGATGATATTCACTACATCGTTACTTGGAATAGCAAATCCCATTCCTTCTACGCTTACATTAGAAGTCGATTCAGAAGTACTTGCGATCTTACTTGAGTTGATACCGATAACTTGTCCTTCGATATTCACTAAAGGACCACCAGAATTTCCCGGGTTGATCGCTGCATCTGTTTGGATCGCATTGATATTGACTGTTTCGTTCGATTCATTCGTACTTGTTACTTGTCGATTCAAAGAAGAAATGATTCCTGAAGTGACAGAATTCGCATATTCAGATCCTAATGGGGAACCAATCGCAATCGCAGGTTCACCAACCTTCAGAGCGCTTGAGTCACCAAAAGAGGCAACCGTTTCGACTTTATCTGAATTGATCTTCAACACCGCTAAATCTGAATAAGCATCTGTTCCAACTAATTCAGCTTTTACTTTCGTCCCGTCTTTCATCATGACTTCCAAACCTTGCTGTCCATCTACTACGTGGTTGTTTGTGACTACATAAGCAGTATTCCCGTCTTTTTTGTAGATCACGCCGCTTCCTTCACTATAAGCTTCCAAATTACTATCATCTGAGCTGCTACTTTCTTCTTGCTGCCCGAATAATCCGCCAAAACCGCTTGATTGATTTTGACTTTGTAAGTTGATAACAGAAACGACAGCGTCTTGAACTTTATCTACCGCTTTGGTGATATCAGAATCTACATTGACTTTGACATTTTCGACAACTGTTTCACCGGCTGAATTTTGATTGCCGCTTGTAGCAGTAGAACTATTGTTGCCAGTGCCCATCGCTGCATAAAAAATGCCAGCTGTCAGTAGTCCTCCAACGATCCCTCCAACAAGCCCCAGACCCAACTTACGCCAGAGGCTATTATTTTTATTTTTTTTCATCTTTGGTGTCACATTTTTTCTATCCATGTGTTCCTCCTCCAATTACATTCATTTATCTACTTTTAGTATAGTCTTATTTGTTGACTTTAGTCTACTTTGAGACTGTGAACTTTTTATGAAAAACTTTAGGAAAAATCATTGTTTTCAGATGAAAATATTTGATTTTCTTTTTCCACAGATACTGTGTAAAACTACGCGGATAGAATTGGAAAAATAAGGGATAAAACATATCCACAGCCTGTGCATAAAGTGGATAAATTCTTATAAAACGTATGTTTGCCTAATAAATGTGATGAAATAAGGTAAAATAACACTGTTTTCTGTGGATAAACCTGTGGATATTGTGCATAACTGTTGGGGAAATCTTTTTAACAAAAATAGCCAAAATAAACATATAGACGAAAAAATTGATTATAATAAACAAAGTGAGCGTGAAGATCAAAGGAGAGAAAACATGAATATCAAAATTATTTCAGTAGGAAAATTAAAAGAAAAATACTTGATCCAAGGTATCAATGAGTATGTCAAACGGCTGAATGCCTATGCAAAAATCGAATTGATCGAAGTTCCTGACGAAAAAGCCCCGGAGAATTTAAGTGAAGCGCAAATGAGACAAGTAAAAGAAAAAGAAGGAGAACGAATCTTAGCGAAAATCAAAGAACAAGAATATGTCTATGCCTTAGCAATTGAAGGGAAAAATCCCACAAGCGAATCTTTTGCTAAACAAATCGACCAATTAGGTATCCAAGGAAAAAGCCACCTTGTTTTTGTTATCGGCGGCTCTTTAGGACTCAGCGAAGCCGTCATGAAAAGAAGCAATGCTCAGATCTCTTTTGGCAAAATGACGTATCCACATCAATTGATGCGTCTGATCCTCGTCGAGCAAATCTACCGTGCCTTCCGGATTAATGCGGGGGCTCCGTATCATAAATGAGGATTTTTTTGACAGTACAATGTTGTTGTAATGAGAGATGAGTAATAATGAAATAACACAAAATTAAAAATGCCCTTTGTACCCGTAGTGTTTCAGTAACAGAAAAAATCATTCAAAAAATGGATTTATTGAAAGTCTACAAGAACAAGACTACTGATGAATTCCGCCTAGAATCTAACCTATTCTTTATTTCAAATCAATAAATCATCATTTCGTTAATTTTTTCCCCACGAACGTGGGACAAAAGTAAGAAACACTTTTGACTCATTCTTTAAAAAGAATAAACGGTGGGAGCAGAAGCAACTCCTTCTTATTTCTCGGATTTAAACGCTTCTGTCCGATCCTCTTTAATAGTTTGAATTTTTAGAAAGTTTATCTTTTATTTCTATTTTAGAGATGTTAAAATGATGGTTAAACTATATAGGGGTGATTATTTGTTAGATAAGTTTTTGGATATGTCTTTAGTTCAACGAATTAGTTGCGGTATCATAGTTGGTATTATAGTTGGTATTTTTTTACCCTCATGGACGTTTATCACCATATTGGGGACTGTATTTGTCAGTTGCTTAAAAGCCATTGCTCCTCTCTTGGTATTTTTTCTGACGGCAGCTTCGATTGCAAAACATAAAGTTGGGAATGAAACCTATGTCAAACCTATTTTATTTTTATACTTAGGTGGAACGTTCCTCTCTGCGTTAGTTGCAGTAGTCGTTAGTTCGATTTTTACGATCCCAATCACTTTGCAAGAACAGGTCTCTGAAAAGGCGCCACAAAATATCGGCAGTGTCTTATCTACGATGTTGACTAACGTGACACAAAACCCGATCCAAGCAATCATTGAATCAAATTATTTAGGCGTTTTGTTCTGGGCCGTCTTGTTAGGGCTGGCTTTGCGTAGTCGTACGGAAACAACTAAAGAAGTCGTGGATCAAGTTTCTGTAGCCTTGTCACACGTAGTGCAGCTGATCATTGCGTTTGCACCGATCGGTATCCTAGGATTAGTTTATCAATCGATCTCAACGACAGGGTTGTCTGGCTTAGCAGAATATCTTCAACTAGTTCTGGTATTAGTAGGAACCATGTTATTTGTCGCTTTAGTTGTTTATCCGCTTCTGACTTTCTTATTTATCAAAGAAAATCCCTATCCATTGATTTTCTTTTGCTTAAAAGAAAGTGCGGTTCCCGCCTTCTTTACACGTAGTTCAGCAGCCAACATTCCTATCAATATGATGTTAGCCGAACGATTGAAATTAACAAAGGAATCCTATGCGATCTCGATTCCGTTGGGAGCGACCATTAATATGGGGGGCGCTGCTGTAACGATTACCGTGATGACATTGACGACGGTACAAACATTAGGGATCGAAGCGTCCTTTGCTTCAAAATTGATCCTTAGTCTGTTGGCAGCCATTGCTGCTTGTGGAGCTTCAGGCGTTGCGGGAGGTTCGTTGCTATTGATTCCTTTGGCTTGCAGCTTGTTTGGTATTTCGAATGAGATTGCGATGCAAGTTGTAGGGATAGGATTTATTATCGGTGTGATCCAAGATTCGGTAGAAACAGCTTTGAACTCTTCTAGTGATCTGTTATTCACAGCGATTGGGGAATTAAGCGCGCGGAAACGTAACGGAGAAGCAATCTCCTTAAAAGATTCCTTAAGTGAATCAAACTGATTGCGAATGGGTGATCATTTTTCGATGATTGGTTTTCTGAAGTGATGATTGACCGAAAATAAAAAGCTTTTATCCTAACTTCAAGTATAGGGTAAAGGTTTTTTTATTTTGAATTTATGTAGAATCAAAATGAGCGTGGGATAAAAGTAAGAAACACTTTTGTCTCATTCTTTAAAAATGAATAAACGGCGGGGGTAGAAGCAACTCCTTCTTAAATAAGCCGAAATTCACAAAAATTTGAAAAATAATTTTCGTGAATTTCGGCTTATTTCTCAGAGTGAAGTACTTCTGCCCCAGCCTTATTTTGGTTCGTTTTTTCTTTTATAGGGAAGAAAAAACGAACTGTTTTTTTTGAGAGAAGGCTATTTTTTTATGGGTCAAACGCTCTTGGCACAGAAAATAAGAATAAATTCCCATTAGAGCACGCTTTTTGTTTTTTCACTATAAAAAAGTGAACCCAGTTTATATTGTCAAGTAAGGCGGAGGAACTTATAGTATAGACGTGCACAAGTAATAAATGAAATAGAGGCGAAATAAGTGTTAAGTAAAGTAATCAAAGATGAATATATTCAACTAGATGTTCAGGCAAATAACTTTGAAGAAGCAATAAGAAAAGCTTTGCAACCTTTCTTAGAAGCAGATGTAGTAACTGAAAAATATGTCGAAACAATTTTGAAGATTTACGAAGAGACCGGTCCATATATCGTTATTACTGAAAATATTGCTTTACCTCATGCAACGGTGGAAAGTGGAGCAAAAGATGTAGCTATTGGATTTATGCGATTGAAGACCCCAGTTACTTCAGGTCATCGCACCAATGATCCAGTTAAATATCTTTTTCCATTAAGCGCCAAGAATAACCAAGCGCATATTGAATTGCTATCAGAATTGGCAAATTTATTAGGAAATCCAGATTTTCTAAAATTTATCAAAGTCGTTTCATCTAAAGAAGAATTTAAAAACTATATTGAAAAAGCAGAAGGAGAGAATAACCATGAATAGTCATAAAGCTTTAGTAGCTTGCCGTGCAGGAGTAGGATCAAGTTTGATGCTAAAGATCAAAGTCAATGAAGTTGTTAAAGAAAATAACTTTCCGTTAGAAGTAGAACATTCATCTTTAGATGGTGTGCCAGGTTTTCAAGGAGATATGATCATTACTTTGCCTGATGTTGCGAATGAATTAATAGAAAAAAATTTACCACAGAAGATTGTTGGCATTGCGAATATTGTGGATAAGAATGAAATTAAGATAAAACTTGAAGAAGCATTTATTGAGTTAGAAAAACAGTAGTTAGAAAGGAAGGCTGAAAAATGGATTTTATTATTAGCTTCTTAAGTACGCCCGCAGTACTATTAGGGCTTGTGGCTATGATAGGCTTATTGGCACAAAAAAAGTCTGGAACAGAAGTCTTGACTGGAACCTCTAAGACAATTATTGGCTTTTTGATCTTTAATGCAGGTGGCACGATCATGACAGGGCTTTGCAGAACTTCAATACGTTGTTCCAAACCGGATTTCATATCAAGGGAGTTGTTGCTTTTCCTGAAGCAGCGACAGCATTAGCGCAGACAGAATTTGCGTTTGTTACGAGTAGTACGCTGATTTTGGGATTTATCATGAACTTAGTAATTGCTAGGATTACTCCTTTCAAAAATATCTTTTTTACGACTGGTCATAGTTTGTTCTTTGCGTGTGTGTTATCTTTGATTTTGAAAGCGCATAACTTCACAGATGTAGCCGCAATAATCGTTGGTGGATTATTACTTGGCTTCTTCTCTGCAGCATTGCCTCAATTATGTCAGCCCTTCATGCGTAAGATTACAGGAAGTGATGCAACTGCTATTGGCCATTTTAATATGGTTGGCTATGCACTGTCTGGTTATATTGGCAAGCTATTTAGTAAATATAAAGACCGCACAACCGAAGACATCATTGGCTGAGTGGCAAATTGGTCGATCCTTCCCGCGGCAGCTTGAGCCGCTACGACATCTGTTCCCAAACTATTTAGAGCAGACTGCAATACCACCGCTCCAATAGCGATGATGGATGATTGGAAAGCCATAGGCAAGCCCGCATTTAAATGAGTGAAAATAGTGTCTTTATCTATTTTGAAATCACTTTTAGAGACTTGCAGCAACGGGATTTTCCGTTTGATATAGATGACACACATCAAACTTGCGGAAATTTGCGCGATAACTGTCGCATACCCAGCCCCAGCGATCCCCATGTGGAAATTGATAATAAACACCAAATCCAAAATCACATTGATGATCACAGCGAAAATCAAAAAGAACAAAGGTGTTCGGCTATCTCCTAGCGCTCGAATCATATTTGAAAGAAGATTGAACGCCATTGAGGCAAACATACCGCCTAAGATCACGGAGATAAATTCCTGTGCTTGTTGGATAATATCCGGCGGTGTCTGCATCAGCAATAATAACGGACGTAAAAATACTAAACTCAAAACAGTCAAAATAGCAGTTACTGTGAAACTAATTATAATAGCAACAGCAAAACTTTTCTTTACACCGCGAAAATCCTGAACGCCGAAACGTTGCGCCGTGATGATAGATAATCCAGCGGTCAAACCTTGAGCAAAACCAATGATCAAAAATGTGATACTTCCTGTCGCGCCGACTGCTGCCAATGCCTCTTTACCGATCGTTTGCCCAACAATGATCATATCTACCATATTATAGAACTGTTGGAAAATATTCCCCACGAGTAATGGAATGGTAAATAAAAAAATCAACTTTGCTGGGGTGCCTGTAGTTAGGTCTCTCATGATAACTCCTCAATTTTTTTCAGAATATTTGCAAATTACATATTACCATAGTTTAATAGAACCACAAATAGCTGATTTATACAAAAAATACAGCAAAAAAAGAGCAATTTGTTAATGCTTACAAAAAAGATGCTTGATAGCATAAACTCAGTTCTTTAGATTTTTTAAAATCAATTGGTACAGCTTTAAGAAAATTTTATGAAAAAGATGAAAAAGATGTCAACTGCAAATGACATTTCTCAAAGAAACTGGGATAATAAAGGAAGAGAGGTGGAAGACATATGGATGTAGTACTGATGCAGCACGGGGAAAGTGAAGCAAATTTTGAAAATTATTGGACGGGATGGCTGGATGTTTCTCTGACAGAAAAAGGACAGGAACAGGCTCGTAAGGCAGGGGAAAAAATCAAAAACGCGCAGATCGAGTTTGACGCTGCATTTACGTCAGTATTGAAGCGGGCATCATTGACTTGCCAGATCATCTTAGAAGAAAGCGATCAGTTATGGATACCGACATTTAAAACCTGGCGTCTGAACGAGCGGCATTATGGCGCTTTAGTAGGGAAAAATAAGGATGAAATGGCACGAGAATTCGGGGCAGATCAAGTCAAACGCTGGCGTCGAGATTATTATGAAATGCCTCCATTAGTAGAAGAAAACCATTTTGATCGCCGTTACGCACAATTGGCAGATCAAGACATTCCTCATGGAGAAAATCTGCAAATGACGGTCCAGCGGGTCGCGCCATTATGGCAAGACGAGATCGCGCCGCTGTTGGGTTCGGGTAAGAATGTTTTGATTACCGGACATGGCAACAGTCTGCGGGCACTGGTGAAATATTTGGAGGATGTACCGGAAGACCAAATGGATACCATTGATATTCCCAATGCGCAGCCGATCCACTACCGCTTTGATAAGAACTTGCAGATCGTCAATAAATCGATCCTCTAAAGACGAATATTGGCTGAAGGAAATAGCCCTTTGTTTCAGAATTTTTCATAAAACTATCATAAATTATGGTATACTATTGAAAAAATTGGAGGAATAAGAATAATGAAAGCTATTTTAACGGTGGTCGGGAAGGACAAGGTTGGGATCATTGCCGGTGTCAGCCAGAAGTTGGCAGAATTGAATATCAATATTCTAGATGTATCTCAAACGATCATGGAAGATTATTTTACCATGATGATGATGTTGCAAATGCAACCAGAGGCTGATTTAGAAGCGATCAAGCAAGCATTGAGTCAAGTTGAAAACACGTTGGGCGTCAAAATCAGCATTCAAAATGAAGAGATCTTCAATGCGATGCATAAACTATAATTCGGAGGGAAATGATGGAAACAAAACAAATACTTGAAACGATCCGGATGGTAGAAGAAGAAAATCTTGATATCCGGACGATCACAATGGGTATTTCATTGTTGGACTGTATCGATGCCAGCACAGAAAAGACTTGCCAAAATATCTATAATAAAATCACCAGCAAAGCGAAAAATCTTGTAAAAGTCGGTGACGAGATCGCCAGTGAATTTGGGATCCCCATCATCAACAAGCGGATCTCGGTAACGCCGATCGCAATCGTTGCTTCCGCAAGCGGCGGGCAAGACTGTGTTGCTTTTGCGCGAGTTTTGGACAAAGCCGCAAAAGCGGTGGGGATCAATTTTATCGGCGGGTATAGCGCATTAGTTGAAAAAGGCTATCAAGGAGCGGACCTGTCCTTGATCCAATCGATTCCGGAAGCCTTGGCAGAAACAGAATTTGTCTGTTCTTCTGTCAATATTGGTTCGACACGGGCAGGGATCAATATGGACGCTGTCAAATTGATGGGTGAAACCATCAAACAAACCGCCGAAGCTTCAGATATGGGCTGTGCGAAGTTGGTAGTCTTTGCGAATGCGGTGGAAGACAATCCTTTCATGGCGGGAGCATTCCACGGGGTCGGTGAAGCAGATTGCGAGATCAATGTCGGTGTCAGCGGACCGGGCGTAGTAAAACGCGCTCTGGAAAAGGTCAAAGGCGAATCTTTCGATGTGGTTGCTGAAACAGTTAAGAAGACGGCATTTAAAATCACGCGGATGGGACAATTAGTCGGTCAAATCGCTTCTGAGCGATTGCACGTACCCTTTGGTATTGTGGATCTGTCATTAGCTCCTACTCCGGCAGTTGGTGATAGTGTCGCGTTGATCTTGGAAGAAATGGGCTTGGAATCTGTCGGCACACACGGTACAACGGCCGCACTGGCTTTATTGAACGATGCTGTGAAAAAAGGCGGCGTGATGGCCTGCAACCATGTGGGAGGCTTATCAGGCGCATTCATTCCGGTTTCTGAAGATGCAGGTATGATCAAAGCCGTAGAAGAAGGCTATCTGAATCTGGAGAAATTAGAAGCGATGACCGCCATTTGTTCAGTGGGTCTGGACATGATCGCGATCCCAGGAGATACACCAGCGGAGACGATTGCGGCGATGATCGCTGATGAAGCTGCGATCGGTGTCATCAATCATAAAACAACGGCGGTGCGGATCATCCCCGCTAAAGATAAAAAAGTCGGCGATTCTGTCGAATTCGGCGGTTTGCTGGGGACTGCTCCAGTCATGCGGACGAATTCGGCGAAATCGACGGACTTTATCCAACGAGGCGGGCGGATCCCGGCACCAATCCATTCATTTAAAAATTAGGAAGATAGTGAGAAAATAATGTTTGATTCATATATATGGGATTTTGACGGGACGTTGTTCGATACGTATCCGATCATGCTTGACAGCATGATGAAAGCTTTAGAAGATCGGCAAGTAGTTGCTGATCCAAAAGCTGTTTATCGATTATTGAAAGAAAAATCTTCAAAAGCATTGACTGAAAAATATCATTTGGACTTTCGAGAATTCTCAGATGATTTCCATCAATACGAAACGCTTGATACACGCCAACCTGTCACATTTGATCATGTGTATGACACATTGACGCAATTGAAACAACAAGGATCTAAACATTATATCTTGACTCATCGTACGATCGCTTCGACTCGCGAATTGTTAGTAAAAGAAGGAATGTTAGAATTTTTTGAAGAAAACGCTAGGCGCCTGGCACTCATCTTCCTCCCTCCCTACAGCCCTCAGTTGAACCTAATGGAAGGCGTTTGGAAGTGGCTCAAGGAATCGGTCATCAACAATGTTTTTTTTTGACCACGTCCAGAAAATCAAACAGTCGGTCCGCGGTTTCTTAGCCGATGTAAACGAGCGTCCCCTTGAGGTGATTGACCGACTGTGCGTGCGGATGTAAAGTATTTAATTCAACCTATATAAGTAATAATTTGTCTTTTGATGATATCTTATCGTAATGAGATATCTGAGGACCGCTCAATCATCAAAAGTCGTCCCTCTAAATAAACTACAAGAATAATTACTTAGAGGGAAACTTTAAAATATCAATATGTTTTTAACATTGCTAAGCTAGACCATCATGAATTTTGTTTAGATTCCATTTCATCATTGTATAGTAGGTATCGCCTTCGGAACCTTCTTTTGCTAATGAATCAGTAAAAATTTTGGAATAAATTTCTAATCCCGTTTCATCGGCAACTTTATTCATTGACTTAGATGAAACAGAGGTTTCTACGAACGAATGTTTGACATCAGAGTTTTCTATTTTAGCTAACACAGCTTTCATTTGTTCGGGAGTACCTTGAGATTCGGTATTGATTTCCCAAATGTAAGCTGGCGCAACATGATAGGCTTTTGAGAAGTATTTGAAGGCACCCTCTGAGGTGACCAATAAACGCTGTGATTCAGGAATATCGAGAAATTTTGATTGCGCTTCCTCATGTAACTTTTGTAATTTTTTGATATAAGCATCAGAATTAGTTTGGTAATAATCTGCATTTTTTGAATCTTTTTCCTTTAAGACTTTGGTGATTGTTTTGACGTATTGAACACCATTGGCTAAATCAAGCCAGGCATGAGGATCTTCTTCTTCGATGTTGGTTGTTAAGTGCTCCGGTATTACACCTTCACTGGCGGCGAAAACATCTTTATCGAATTCTTTATGAGCAGTGCTTACCAACTTCTTGAACCAACCACTACCGCCAGTTTCTAAATTCAGTCCGTTGTGAAATAAAACTGTTGCATCTGTTGCTTTTGAGATATCTTCCGGTTTAGGTTCATACTCGTGGGGATCCACGCCGCGTTGAACAATACTATATAGTTCAACGCGATCTTTAGCCACATTTTTAACCATGTCTTCCAAAATCGAGTTTGTAGTTACTACGCTGATTTTTTTGGAATCTGTTGATTGTTTGGAATCTCCACTTCGTCCGTTGACAAAAAAGATTACTCCGGCGACGGCTGCGATCACTACTACGATGGTTACTAATATTCTTTTCATATTTACGCCTCTTTTCTATTTTTGTGTATATGTAACAAGTTTTGTTTTGGTGAGAAGATAAAGGAAATTAAGAATAACCCTGCTGCGACAATAACAATCGCTGGACCAGAAGCCCAGTTGAATGTGTAGCTGAAGTACAAACCACAAATTGATGCGACAACACCAAATATAGCGGAGAAAACAAGCATCACGGACAAGCGGTCGGTCCAAAAGTATGCTGTTGCATCTGGCGTAATTAACATGGCCACTACTAAGATGATTCCGACAGTTTGTAATGCTGATACGGTTACTAGCGTTAAGACGAGCATAAGGCTATAGTGGATTAGTTGGGTATTTAATCCATATGTTTTAGCGAAGGTCTGATCAAAGGAAGTGATTAACAATTCTTTATAAAATACTTGTACAAAAATAATCACAATTCCTAAAATAATTGCCGTTGTGATCATATCACTATTACTAACAGCTAGAATGTTTCCAAATAAAATATGGTGTAGATTGTTTGAGCTTTCGGCCATAGAGATTAAAATGAATCCCAATGCATAAAAGAAGCTGAAGACAACCCCTATTGCAGTATCTACTTTGATTTTACTATGAGAAGCCACGTAGCCGATTAACATTGCAGCTAGTACACCAAAAATAGATGCTCCAATCAAGATATTTATACCTAACATATAAGCAACAGCAACCCCTGGCAATACTGAATGAGAAATAGCGTCCCCCATCAAAGACATTCCTCGTAGAATGATGAAACTCCCAATAATCCCAGACATAATCCCCACCATTATTGCAGTGATTAATGCACTTTGAAGGAAATCATATTTTCCTAACGCTTGAAAAAAATCCGAGAGAGCAGTCATTCAATTTACCTCCTGAAATAGAACTGAAAATAAGTCAGCACTGAATGCTTTACTGATATTCTTCGAATTGTAGACTTCTTGAGTTGGCCCAAAGTCAATGATTCCGTGATTCATAATGACTAATTCATCAAAGTAATCATAAACTTTATTTAAATCGTGATGGATAACGATAATGGTTTTTTGTTCGTCTCGCCATTGTTTTAAAATAGCCATGATGGCACGCTCACTTTCCACATCAATTCCAACAAAAGGTTCATCTAAGACAACAATTTCTGCCTGTTGTAAAATTGCTCGAGCTACGAATACCCGCTGTAATTGTCCGCCTGACAAATTACCTATTTGCCGATTAGCAAAGTCAGTCATTTTAACTTGCTCAAGAGCTGCATCACAAGCAACACGTTCGCTTTTTCCTGGAGTCTTAAACAATCCCAGTTTTCCATAACTACCAGTTAAAACCAAATCATAGACATTGATTGGAAAACTGAGATCTAAATCCTTTCGTTGCTCTACATAGGCAACCTTCTTTTTTACTGTTGCCATTGAATGACCATCAAGCGCGCTACTACCTGATTTTGGATGAATAAGACCCAATATTGCCTTGATTAAAGTAGATTTACCAGCTCCATTAGGTCCGATAATGCCAGTAATCTTCCCTGCATTAAAATGGACGGATAAATTATTGAATACCGGTGTATCGCCGTACGCAACAGATAATTTTTTTACAGTTAACAAATAAAAACCTCCTTTAAAAACTAAATTTTTCTAATTTTAGCCTAACCTCTAAAAATACTTTGGTCAACCTTATTTTTTTCTCTCGACTATTTCAACAAAAAATCGTGAATATTAACAATGGTAATTATCATATAGATATATTTTTAACGTGTACAATTGATTCATTCCGATACAAATGAAATGAAGGCAAATAATATTAAATTAGGCGAATGTTTATTTTTTTTTTAGGTTTGTCTAATATTTTGCTTTAATTTAATAAAAAAGAGGTGTATACTTATGATATTTTTAAAGGAAGGTGGAAATATTTTGAAAGATACAACAAGTCAGTCCGGTAAAGAGCACAAACCTCGATTAATTCAGCATGCGAATGGTCCCTCTTTAGAGGAAATTAACGGAACTGTCGAGGTACCCAAAGGCAAAGGCTTTTGGAAAACCCTGTTCGCCTATTCTGGACCGGGAGCATTAGTTGCTGTGGGATATATGGATCCAGGCAACTGGTCTACTTCGATTACGGGTGGGCAAAACTTCCAGTATTTATTAATGTCGGTCATTTTAATGTCTAGTTTAATTGCAATGCTATTACAATATATGGCTGCTAAATTGGGAATTGTTAGTCAAATGGATTTAGCTCAAGCAATTCGAGCGAGAACGAGTAAAAAACTAGGAATCATTTTATGGATTTTAACGGAATTAGCGATTATGGCAACAGATATTGCGGAAGTAATTGGCGCATCAATTGCTCTTTATTTACTTTTTAATATTCCGCTTGTCGTCGCAGTCTTTATTACGGTATTTGATGTTTTATTATTATTGTTGTTAACGAAAGTTGGTTTTAGAAAAATTGAAGCAATAGTTGTCTGTTTGATTTTTGTAATTCTTTTTGTGTTTGTTTATCAAGTAGCGTTGTCTGATCCTAATTGGGGGGATGTACTTAAAGGATTGGTTCCGACTGGTGAAACGTTCTCCTCTACACATTCAATTGGTGGTCAAACGCCTTTAACTGGTGCATTAGGAATTATTGGTGCAACCGTTATGCCTCATAATTTATATCTACATTCGGCTGTGTCTCAGACTCGAAAGATAAATCGTACGGATGAAGATGAAATCGCCAATGCTGTACGATTTTCAACATGGGATTCTAACATTCAATTGACTCTCGCTTTTTTTGTTAACTCCTTATTGCTCATAATGGGAGTTGCTGTTTTTAAAACAGGGGCAGTGAAAGATCCATCATTTTTTGGGTTGTATGAGGCTTTATCAAATCCGGATACATTGAGTAACGGAATTTTAATCACCGTTGCAAAATCAGGTCTTCTTTCTACATTATTCGCAGTCGCGTTACTAGCTTCTGGACAAAATTCAACGATTACCGGAACTTTAACTGGACAAGTAATTATGGAGGGATTCATTCATATGAGAATGCCAATTTGGCTAAGACGTTTAATTACGCGTTTGATTTCAGTTATCCCAGTGTTAATCTGTGTAATTATTACAAGCAGGCAAGGAACGATTCGGGAGCACACAGCGTTAAATACACTAATGAATAATTCACAAGTCTTCTTAGCTTTTGCGTTACCATTTTCGATGGTACCATTATTAATGATGACCAATAGTGAGGTGGAAATGGGAAGCCGGTTTAAAAATTCGATAGTTATTCGGATACTAGGATGGGGTTCAGTAATTGGATTGACATATTTAAATTTGATTGGATTGCCCGGCCAAATTGAAGGTTTTTTTGGTGAAAAGGTGACATCAAGCCAACTTGTACTAGCTGATTCTATTGCCTATGTCATTATCGTCGCAGTATTACTACTGTTAGCGTGGACAATTATTGAACTGTATAAAGGAAATAAAAAATATAATCAATTAATTAATGAAAGGTAAGATGCACTATGGAAGGATTTGATGAATTTAAAAATATTTTAGTTGGGGTAGATGAATCAGAAGGAGCTCAAAAAGCCTTTCAATATGCTGTAAAGCAAGCGAGTAAAACTGGAGCCGCATTACTGATTGCCTCAATTTTAGAAATTGAAGAGTTGAATGTTTATGAAGCGTTAGACCCTGAGTACTTGAGCCAGAAACAAAGTCAATTGTTACTTAATTTGGAAAAGTACAAACAATATGCAGAAAATAGCGGTGTAAAAAACATTCAGCTGTACAGTGGAGAAGGTGATCCGGCCGAGGAAATTACTAAGACGATTTTGCCAGCAACATCTGCAGATATCTTAATCATTGGATCGCGATCAATGCATGGAATTAAAGGATATTTTGGTTCGCATGCTACTTATATGGTTAAAAATTCTCCAATCTCAATTACAGTTATTAAGTAAATATTGCAGATAATATGTATTTAGGTCAATATCTTGGACAAATTTTAATAGAGATGGTTATGCTATTTCCTCTCTTGACAGGTCTTCAAACTCCTGTGGAGTTAGATAACCAATCGAACTAATGTAGCTAAATAGCGCTCGTTTGGCTTCTTCAAAATCTGAGTAAGTAGTCGTATAGACCTCTTCTTTTTTCAATGATGCATAGGAAGATTCGATTATTGTATACTGGCTGCATAAATCCGTTTGTAGAACCATTCCTCCTGGAATGTGATAATGCTTTTTGGATTAGAGTCAATAGCTGAGACACTTTTTACGAGAGATTTTTTATGTTAAGCAGCCAGTATCTTTTTCTAAAATTCAACCGTAGACAGATATGCTAAAGCACTGTGAATTCTGTGGTTGTTATAAAATCCTTGAACGTAACTGAAAATTTGTCGCCTTGCTTCTTCAAAAGTTTGATATATTGGTCGTTGGGACACATGTTCTTTCTTCAATAATGCATGGAATGATTCGATTCCTTCGTTATCGTAGGGACAGCCTTTACGGCTGTAGGAATGGTGATAGTTAATTCTTTCAGCCGTTCTTCGTATTCATTACTTGTATACTGCGACCCTAAATCGGTATGCAAAATCAGCCCATTTTCAACATTTCTATTTGAAACAGCGTCCTCAAGGGCTTTTTATACAATAACAGTCGTCATATTACGATCAAAGTGATAACCAATATTTTTTCTTGAATGAAGGTCCATGATGGTTGAGAGATAGCACCATCCATCGTCTAACGTATGGATGTATGTGATATCAGCTACCCATTTCTGATTCAACCTAGTTGTGACTTTTGGATTTAAATGGCAGTATTTTTATAGAGATAAATGGCACTATCTGTGTTTCAGATAGTGCCATTTATCAGTTACCTACCCCAATGTAGTTCTAACTGTTAAAAGTAACTTACTGCATAAGTGATAATCAATCACTTATTATTACTTATTTCAATAAAAGTAATCTCAAAACTGGCTTAAAAAAAATTAACTAGCTATTCCTTAATTTTGAAAGTTTTCGGAGCCATTTTATAAATTACTACTAATCCAATTGCTACATATAAAATACTAATAATCGAAATAAAAATTACATATAAAAAACCGGTTGCTCTGACCTGTGTATTCATATAAGCAAAATAGTAGAATACCCAAGTGATTACCTTATATAGTGGACTTTTAACTGACATATCAACAGTAAAAGGCTGAAGCAAATAATAAATAAATAGCTCATGAAAGGAAAATAGAAGTCCTAGTGCAAGTAATAATAACAGTAATGTTCCAAAAAATTGCCAACTTAAGTAGAAATTATTCAGTACCTGTAACAATACAAATAATAGGAAAATTTCCAAAATAATTAAACTATTATATTTAAAGATTTGTCTTAACCTATAAGTGAACCCTTTCAAAATGGTGGATCTTTCGCGATAAAATGAATAATACAACATTGAAGAATCGCAATTGACAAACAACATTTGTACAATTTGTTTACCAAAAGAGAGAAAATACATTAAAAGGAATAATAGTGGTAAAAGCTGTAACGTATCAACTTCATTAATATAGTTACTGACACCCGCAATTCTCAGACTAGTTAAGCCTACTACAACTATGGAAAATCCAACGAGTAGCGCACGGATTTTTTTATTGAACACTTGACGATAACGACTAAATAACAATGCGTTCAAATACTCGTTTCCCTCTAACCTATCTATCTGGTTATCTTTGGTAACTTGTAGTTGCTTTTGCATTTTCAACCCTTGGCCTATATATTGGTCATTTTCTTGTTTCGTACTTTTAATAGCTTCATAAAATGACAATGATTGTACGATAGTTTTCCTTATAAATTCATTTTGTTTAGGATAATTCCACGCACTTTTGTAGCCAACCAAAATTAAAATTACCCAAACTGGTAGTAACATCCAATTAGTAAAAATACGTGTTAATGGAGCCACTAAATCAAGATAATACAAGCTACCTATAATAACTAAAAAAAAACCTGTAGCAATTGCTCCAAGCCACCGTCGTCTTACTGTACTGTAATTGAACATATAAATTCGCTGGCAGAAGTTAAATAGTAAAAAGTTTCCTGCTAAATATGAAAGAGGTATAAATAATACCAGCGTCATATTGTTAGCTACGTAGCCATAAAATAAACCTGCAAAAAAATAAAAAATAGCATTTTTTATAATTCCAACAAACTTTTGTCCTAAGATAAACTGATTGCGTGATAAAGAGAACGCTGTATAAAAATCAATCAATTTTTGCGTAGTAATCACTGAAAAGTGGTTATAAAATCCCCAAATAACAACTACTAACAAAAGCCACAGGAACGCCCCTTGTTGCATCATTGGTTGATCAATTTTAGAAAAAACATCAGAAAACTTGTCTCCTTTGAAAAATGTTATTAAAGAGACTTGGGTGAGAATAACTATTACAAAAACAAAGATTTTTATTAAGAAGGAATATAAGATACTCAAAATCGTTAAGAGAATACTCAATAGGCTTTTCAACTCGTAAGCCGCGTATATTCGCTCGTTGATTACTTTTTTAACTCCGGGAACCCGACATAAAAAGTAGAAAATTCCGTTAAGTGTTTTACTCAAGTTATACTTAAAATAATGCCAATCTTCTTTAAAAAAACTAGCTAATACTTTCATCAACTAGCTCCTCCTTGTCCAACAGTAACTGCACTACTTCCCTTTCAAAGTCTTGGTCATGAATACGATTAGCAGGAATCCCTCGTAACTTGCCATGATGCAGTAGCACAACTTCGTCACATAAATCCTGTGCTAACTGCAGAATATGCGTTGAAAAAATAATTACTGACGCAGATTTCATGTGAATAATCATTTCTTTCATTTCGTGAGCCGCCACCACATCAAACGATGTTAAAGGTTCATCCAATAATAATACTGGTGGTTGAACCATTAAGAAAACCAACATTTGAACCTTATTTTGCATACCATGGGAAAAATCTTTAAGCAATCGATGATGATCCTCTTTGTCGATTCCAACCGATAGTAAATAATCCTCTGTACGTTGAATATCCTTAATCTTCTCACGATTGATATCTACAAAAAAGCGGACAAATTCATACGCTGTCATAAATGCTGGTAAGTGAGGTGTAGTGTAAACAAACCCAATGTCAGTATTATCATAGTTTTGAATCTGTTCGTCTTTATCGTTTAAATAAATTCGACCGTCATCTAGTGAAACATTCTGTGAAATACAGTTAAACAGAGTAGTCTTACCGGCACCGTTCCGTCCTAAAAGTCCATAAATTTTTCCCTTTTCAAATTGAAAACTAGCTCTATCAAAAATAAGTTTCTCTCCAAATTTTTTTGTAATATTATCAATTACTAATTCCATTTCCTCACCTCTCTCGTAATACAATAAGTTTACTAGACTATTAGTTTTTTTAAAAGGAAAAGTTAACATGTACTATACACTTGGTGTCCAAAAAAAGAGGGTTTTTGAGACAATATAAATGAACAAAAAAGAAGATTGAAAAATCCGTTTCAATGTCTATTAATGGTAGTTAACTTATTTACTCATACTTAAGACCTAACGACAATGTACTAACAAAAGTGTAGAATATAAAAGTAAAGAACATGAAGGGAGTGGGTCAAGTGACAGAAATTTTGTCTATTCAACATTTGTCAAAAAACTTTGGTAAAAAGCAAGCACTAAAGAATATTAACTTCACCTTGCAGCAGGGGCAAATTGTTGGGTTAGTAGGTCCTAATGGCGCAGGGAAAACGACGATAATGAAAGCTTTGTTAGGTCTAATTCACTATCAGGAAGGAACAATTCAAATAAACGGGCTACCGATTTCACCGACTAGCCACAAAGGGCTAAAAGAAGTAGGCGCCTTAATCGAATATCCTGGAATCTATCCTTTTCTTACAGGGTATGACCATCTGAAATTATTTTCTGAAACGAAAGATAAAGCGACTATTGACAACCTCGTAGCTATGCTTAAAATGACGGAATATATTCAAAAAAAAGCAAAGTCTTACTCTTTGGGAATGAAGCAAAAGTTAGGAATTGCTTTAGCTTTACTAAATAGTCCAGAACTCGTTGTATTGGATGAACCAATGAATGGATTGGATCCTCAAGCAACTCGTGATGTCCGGGAAATTATATTATCATTAGCTAAAACTGGTACAACGTTTCTAATTTCAAGCCACATTCTTAGTGAACTAGAAAAAATCTCTGACCAGTTTATTATTATTAATAATGGTGAAATTACTCGTCAATGTTCTATAGATGAATTGAGTCAGTCAGCGAAACATTACTTCCTTTTAAAAACGTCACAGAATGAGTTAGCTAGAGAACTTCTAATAAAAGAAAAGTTTGTTATTGAGAGTCCAACTGAACTCAAAGTAGTTAAAGAGACGGAGGATCAATTAAGTGACATTATCCAACTTCTATCGACTAACGGTATACAAGTAAACGATATTCAACACCTTGATAACGATTTGGAAAGTTGTTTACTTGAAATATTAGACGAAAAGAAAGCTGGTGTTCAAGAATGATTTTACTTGTGAAACAAGAACTTTTTAAGTTAACTAAAAAAAAATCTACGTTTATTGCTCCACTATTGTTAGTATTGCTTATTATTGTTGCTGGAATACTTACAAAAAAATATTCCGATGTGATTGCTCCAGATATCATGTTCACCAGTAATTTTAGTGGCACTTCTTGGATTGTTTTTATCATGATTGCTGCAAGTAGTGCAATTATTTCTATGGAATCTCAATACGAAACACTGAAAAATTTACTCTATCGAAAATATTATCGTGGAGAGATTTTGGTTAGCAAATGGTTAACATTAGCTATTTATTCCCTATTTCTATATGTATTAGCAACAGTTACTTCTATGATAGTAAAAATAGCTTTGTTTCCTTCTATCCGTTTTACACAAACATTAGAAAACGGACAAACTTTATTAAAAGCTTTAATGTTAAATACACTGGGAAGTTATATTGGCTTATGGCTGATTCTTAGATTAGTTTTAATGTTATCTTGTTTTATTAATAGCTCTGGAGCCGCTATTTCTGCTGGAATAGTCTTCTATTTTGCTTCTTCTATAGTATCCGGTATTTTAACAGCTGTCATAGCTAAATGGGAGTGGGTAAAATGGAATCCAATTAGTATGTTAAATTTGCAAAATCAATTGGGGAATGAAAAAATCATGGAACCATTAACGCATTTGTCCACTAATCAATTACTCATGGGAAATGTTGTTTATATTGTTATTTTCTTAGTGTTGGGCTATGTAGTATTTAAGAAAAAGAATATTTGATTTTCGTAAAATAGAAAAAATTGGAGATGATGAAGTATGAACGAGTCAAAGTTAACTAATGAAAGAACAACTATACATGCATTATATAATTGTTTATGTGAGCGAAAAGAACAATCGAATGAGCTATTAGACATTGAAGATGTGCTTTTGCAAGTCTACAAAAAAATAGACACTGTAAAAAATCCCGAAGCATTAATTAATCGCTTAGTTCAATATATCCGCAGTATATCCTTGAAAGGAAGACTACATTACTCTTCAAAGGAAGAAAACTTAATTATCCAGTTAGGAGAATTTGGCAAAAAAGCTGGATTAAATGGATTATATAGAGGAGATTTTTCAGACAAGAGTCAATTTTATAAATTTACAGAAAGTATACCACGCCATAATTAAAAAGTTATTCCTACTAAAGATAGTCAAAAACTTATATGCTTTTGACTATTTCTTTTTATATTACAACTATGCGATTACAAAAATGTGAGACAAAAAATACTTTTGACTGAAGATGCTACTAAAGTAAGGCATTTTTTTGAGAAGTTTGAATTCGTTTCTTGTGATAAGGGAAGCACTGTGTCTTTTTATAAAGAGTTCTAGCTACTAAAAACAAAAAGGTAAGAAACTTGAATTTTTTTTACCTTTTTTATTTCTATACTTGGGATTATCAAGTATTTTAAAATTATGTACAGAAAATGGTCCATTTCTGTACACTTTCTTTTTTACCCATTATGTCACTTTTGATGCTATTTTGCACATTTTTTTATTGCTTATTTCCATAAATTATCCAAATAAACCAAAAAATAAGACTCGAATTTTCCAGTTGAAAATTTGAGTCTTTTTCTGCAATTAAATTTTCTTTAACCAGTCGGGACAATCTATCAATAGCTGTACACTACGATTTTCATCTGATTTTTTTATCCATTGTTCTGGATAGGCTACAATTAACTAGACAGAAAAATTAAGGTGTGTAGACTAGAAGAAA
>OGDF01002999.1_pt1 | contig 21490 bp, 18 predicted proteins | sample 1570141 | NCBI WGS metagenome assembly OGDF01 (sample SAMEA4370581, study PRJEB24528) | human gut metagenome | reverse complement strand
TTCTCTTCCGATCCGGGATAAGGATGGGTGTCTGGAGGGGCTTGTGACGATTGGTGATATCGCAAAGACCTATATGGATACTACAGACAGTTATCTTCTTTCCAATGCGAGGACGCAGTATCAGAGAATTGCCGAGACTGTTGGCGGTGAAGTGGTGGAAGGTAACGGACACGGATATTTTGTGAAGGGGCGTGTGCTTGTCGGTACTGCCAACCCGAAGATGCTGGAGGGCTACGTTGAGGAGGATGATATGATCATCATGGGTGACCGTGAGGAGGATCATCTTCAGGCGATCAGCCAGAATGTCAGCTGTATCATCGTGGGGCTGAATATCGTGGTTTCCGAGAAGGTTATAAAGCTTGCTCATGAGAAGAATATCGTGATCATCCGGTCTCCGTATGATACGTTTAATATTGCGCGTCTGATCAATCAGAGTATCCCGGTTAGCTTTGTTATGAAGCGGGATAACATGGTTACGTTTAATACCGAGGATTTTACGGATGATATCCAGGATGTTATGATCAAAAACCGTCACAGGGCGTTTCCGGTGATCAATCCTCATGGTAAGTGTATCGGTACGATCTCCAGACGTAATTTTCTGGATATGCATAAAAAGAAAGTGGTTCTTGTGGATCATAATGAGGTGGATCAGGCTGTTGATAATATCGAGAAGGCGGAGATCCTTGAGATCATCGATCATCATAAGCTGGGTACCTTGCAGACTATGACGCCGGTTGCTTTTCGTAATGAGCCGGTGGGATGTACGGGTACGATCCTTTATGAGATCTACGGAGAGCAGAGACTGGAGATCCCGGAAAAGATCGCGGGGCTTCTCTGTGCGGCTATTATTTCGGATACATTGATGTTCCGTTCACCGACCTGTACGCAGACGGATAAGATCGCTGCCAGTGCTCTTGCGCTGATCGCGGGGATCAAGATCGAGGAGTTTGCCCGAGAGATGTTTTCTGCGGGAAGTAATCTGAAGGATAAGTCTCCGGAGGAGATTTTTTATCAGGATTACAAGAAGTTTATCGGTGAGGGTAATGTTTCCTTTGGTGTGGGTCAGATCAGTTCCATGGACAGCGAGGAGCTTAAGGAGATCAAGGAGAAGCTGATGCCGTTTATGGTGAGTGAGTGTGGCCGTCATGATATCACGAGAGTTTATTTTATGCTGACGAATATCCTGGAGGAGTCTACAGAGCTTCTGTTTTACGGGGAGGGCAGCCAGCAGATGGCGGAGATCGCTTTTGAGCGGAAACCGGATGGAGATACCTTCAGTCTGCCGGGTGTGGTTTCCAGAAAGAAGCAGCTGATCCCGGCTATGATGGAGGCTGCTCAGCTGATGAACAGCGATTATGCGTAAGAGGTGACGGAAAATGGCGAAACAGTTATGGAAGCCGGGGAACATGATCTATCCGCTGCCGGCTGTAATGGTGAGTGTTACCGATGGTGAGGGGCATGATAATATCATAACGGTTGCGTGGACGGGTACGGTGTGTACCAATCCGGCGATGGCTTATATTTCTGTCCGACCTTCCCGTTATTCCTATGATATGATCCGGAAAACGGGTGAATTTGTGATAAATCTGACAACGGAGAAGCTGGCGTTTGCAACGGATTTCTGCGGGGTCCGTTCGGGACGTGATGTGGACAAGTTTCGGAAGCTGAACCTTACGAAAGAGAAAGCGCAGTTTGTTTCTGCACCGATGATCGGGGAGGCTCCGGTTTCGATCGAGTGCAGGGTGCGTGAGGTGAAGGAGCTGGGGTCTCATGATATGTTTCTTGCGGATGTGCTTGCGGTCCATGCGGATGAAGCTTATATGGATAAAAACAACAGGTTTCGTCTCAATGATGCGGGTCTTCTGGTTTATTCCCATGGGGAGTATCTGGCGGGTGGCCGGAAGGTGGGAACCTTCGGCTACAGCGTAAAGAAGAAGCAGCAGAAGAAGCAGATGCAGAAGAAGTTGGATAAGAAATCAGACAGGGAATCAGACAGCGAAGCAGAGATGGCGGGGAAGTTGAAGACGTCAGGAAAGCCAGGGATGTCAGGGAAGTTGAAAACGTCAGGAAAGCCAGGGATGTCAGGGAAGTTGAAGATGTCAGGAAAGCCAGGGATGTCAGGGAAATTAAAGACGTCGGGAAAGGCAGGGAGAGAGAAACGGTAGGTTCTCGGAGCTGTAAGGTTTATTGAGATTTGGTGGCTGTTATGCTAAAATGAAAGGATACAGTATGAATAATATTACACTGATAGGAATGCCTGGTGCGGGGAAGAGCAGCATCGGTGTCGTACTTGCGAAGGTACTTGGTTACCAGTTTATTGACTCAGATCTTCTGATCCAGAAGGAGGAGAAGAGGACTTTGAGTAAGATCATCGAGGATGAGGGTACGGAGGGCTTCAAGGCAATCGAGAATCGTGTGAATGCTTCGATCCAGGTGGAGAATACGGTGATCGCTACCGGTGGAAGTGTGGTTTACTGCGATGAGGCTATGCAGCATCTGAGGTCTGAGGGTGTTGTGGTGTATCTTAAGATCTCGCTGGAGCTTCTTTCCAGGCGTCTTGGTAATCTTAAGGGGCGTGGTGTTGTGCTCAAGGAGGGGCAGACGCTGGCGAGTCTTTATGATGAGCGTGTTCCTTTGTATGAGAAATATGCGGACATTGTGGTGGATGAAGAGGATAAGGATCTGGAGGGGAGTCTCCAGGTTGTGCTTGAGGCACTGAAGAACAGGGGAGATAAGGCGTAACTGTTGGCTTGTGGAAACGGTTTGCTGGAGTGTTTCGGGTCATGGGTTGTGACAGGTTTTCGTCATAAATTGTTTACAAATCTGAAATATGTGTTATAATATACAACTGACCTAAAAAACGGTATTGCGGAACGTTTGTTCCTGCAGTAAATTCAGAGAAAGTTTCTGCTCATAGAGGAGTAAATAATAGAGGTGTGTTATGGAACAGTATGTGATTAAAGGCGGCAATCCTCTGGTTGGAGAAGTGGATATTGCAGGTGCGAAGAATGCGGCGCTTGCGATATTGTCAGCAGCCATTATGACTGATGAAACTATATTGATCGAGAATCTGCCAGATGTAAGGGACATCAATGTTCTGCTTGAGGCGATCTCCGAGATCGGGGCTCAGGTTGAGCGTATTGATAAGTCTACTGTAAAGATCAACGGTTCTACTATCGGCAATCTCAGCGTGGATTATGAGTTTATCAAGAAGATCCGTGCTTCTTATTATCTTCTGGGTGCTTTGCTTGGTAAGTATAAGCATGCGGAGGTTCCGCTTCCGGGTGGATGTAATATCGGCAGCAGGCCGATCGACCAGCATTTGAAGGGTTTCCGTGCTCTTGGTGCGGATGTTGATATCTGTCATGGTGCTATTGTTGCCAAGGCGGAGAATCTGCATGGCAGCCATATTTTCCTAGATGTGGTTTCTGTTGGTGCTACTATTAATATTATGATGGCTGCTTCTATGGCGACTGGTCGTACGATCATTGAGAATGCTGCGAGGGAGCCGCATGTTGTTGATGTGGCGAATTTCCTGAACAGTATGGGGGCGAATATCAAGGGTGCCGGTACGGATGTGATCCGTATCCGTGGTGTTGAGACGCTTCATCGTACGGAGTATTCGATCATTCCGGACCAGATCGAGGCTGGTACGTTTATGTTTGCTGCTGCGGCTACTCGTGGTGATGTTACTGTTCGTAATGTTATTCCTAAGCATCTTGAGGCTACTACTGCTAAGCTTGAGGAGATCGGGTGTGAGGTTGAGGAGTTTGATGATGCGGTTCGTGTCCGTGCGCCGCATGTGCTTCATCGTACGCATGTGAAGACGTTGCCTTATCCTGGTTATCCTACGGATATGCAGCCGCAGATCGCGGTTACTTTGGCTTTGGCTGAGGGTACGAGTATTGTTACTGAGAGTATTTTTGAGAACCGGTTTAAGTATGCGGATGAGCTTTCCCGGATGGGTGCCAATATTAAGGTGGAGGGGAACTCTGCTATTATTGATGGTGTGAGGAAGCTTACTGGGGCGCGTGTGAGTGCGCCGGATCTTCGTGCGGGGGCTGCGCTTGTTATTGCGGGGCTGGCTGCTGAGGGTGTTACGGTTGTTGATGATATTGTTTATATCCAGCGTGGGTATGAGAATTTTGAGGAGAAGCTCAGGAGTCTTGGGGCTGAGATTGAGAGGGTTTCCAGTGAGAAGGAGATTCAGAAGTTTCGGCTGCGTGTTGGGTGATGGTTTGTGACAACTGGTAACGATTGATGATAATTGGATATTTGAGTTTTGGGAGAGTTCCTGGGTGTTTGGACCTGGGGGCTCTTTTTTTGTGTGGGGGAGGGAGGGACGAATGGAGGGACGAACGGACAGACTGCCAGCGGGGCGGCTGCATGGTCGTGCCTGGTGCGGTCGTTTCGCCGGGTCATACTAAGCGTCTGAGTCTTCTGCCGTGCAGGGCGCCCCATAACTCGCCATGTACGCTGATGCGTACCTGGCTCAGACAGATGGGGCTTACTCTGCGGCTTGTGGCCGCAGAGTACCTTCCCGTCAGAAGCCCCAGGCGCCAAGTATGACCAGCGGCTTACTCCGACGCACCGGGTCCCGACCATGCAGCCGTCCCGCTGGCAGTCTGTCCGTTCTGGTTTTTGGGGGTGTGAGGTGTGGTGGTTTGCCGGGAGGTGGTGGGCCATCAGCGCTGCGCTGGATGGCTGCAGGGGCTGAGTTTCCTTGTGGTGTGCTGGGAGGGTGTGGGCTATCAGCGCTGCGCTGGATGGTTGCAGGGGCTGAGTTTCCTTGTGGTGTGCCGGGAGGGGAGGGGCATCGGCGCTGTGGTGGATGCAGTGGAATGAGGTTTTGGCGGTTTTTGTCGAAGGGTTTTTGTTGACTTTTGATGGTGGGGTGGTTATACTGAAAGTACATATCTGGGAACATTCTGGGCCGTTCGGCTATCTGATCCCCATATGGTTGGTTGTATAAATATGGCGGGGAGGAGCCGGTTGGTTGTGTGAGGTTTTTTCTTTTGCCATCATAGTGAAAGGAGGAGTCTTATGCAGAGGAAGCGGCTTGAGGATATGAATCTTCTGGATGATTTTTTGTTTAACGCGGTGATGACGTTTCCTGGTATTGGTGAGAGGTTTTGCAGGTTGCTGTTGCAGGTGGTGCTGGGGCGTGAGATCGGGAGGCTGCGGGTTGTTGCGCAGAGGGCTTTTGGTGGCCGGGATGAGGGTTTTCGCGGGGCGCGGCTTGATGTTCTGGCTGAGGAGGAGCTGATGGATGTTTTGGCGGATCCTTCTGTTTTTGACATTGAGCCGGATAATAATGGTGATGTTGTGAGTATGAAGGATCTGCCGAAGCGGGTGAGGTTTTATCATGCGATCATTGACAGCCGGTGTTTGAAAAAGGGTGAGGGTTTCGGGAAGCTTAAGAGGGTTTTTGTTATTTTTGTTTGTTCGTATGATCCGTTTGATCGGGGTAGGATGGTGTATACGATCCGGAATATGTGTGAGGAGATTCCGGAGATGGAGTATGATGATGGGCTGAGGACGGTTTTTCTGAATACGAAGGGAGATGGTGCGGGTGTGCCTGAGGAGCTGGTGGCGCTGCTTCATTTTTTGGAGGATACCAGGGAGGTGAATGCGGTAAATGATGTTTTGAGGGAGTTGCTGGAGATGGTCAGGGTTGTTAAAGATGATGGAAAGGTTACGGTGGCATATATGAAGAGTTTTGAGATTGAGCAGATGTGGATTAATAAGGGGATTGAACAGGGGATCAGTCAAGGAATCGCCCAAGGGATTGAGCAGGGAATTAGCCAAGGAATCGCTCAAGGGATTGAACAGGGAATCAGTCAAGGAATCACTCAAGGGATTACTCAAGGGATAGAAAAGGGTCGTAGTGAAGAGAGGGCGAATACGTTGAGGGAGAAGGCGCGTGCAGATCGGCTGGAGAGGGAGCTGAGGAAGCTGCGGAGGGGTAGAAGAGATGTTTGAGGCGGAAAGGTTATGGTGGCGTATATGAAGAGTTTTGAGATTGAGCAGATGTGGATTAATAAGGGAATCGAACAGGGAATCAGTCAAGGGATTGAAAAGGGTCGTAGTGAAGAGAGGGCGAATACGTTGAGGGAGAAGGCGCGTGCGGATCGGTTGGAGAGGGAACTGAGGAAGCTGCGGAGGAGATGATGTTGTTTGGTTTTGGGAGAGTTCCCGGGTGTTTGGGCCTGGGGGCTCTTTTTTTGTGGGATGAATGGAGGGAGGGACGAACGGACAGTCTGCCAGCGGGGTGGGGCATCGGCGCTGCGTTGGATGTGGTTGGGGTGAGTTTTTTGCGGTTTGTCGTGAGGGGATTGGGGAATAGAGGTTGGTTTGGATATATTGTAGTGTTTTTGTGTAATATTTAAATTTATTTTTGGAGTATTTTGGATTATAATTATGGAAAAAGATGGTTGGCCTGATTGGTTGACTGATTGACTGATTGACTGGTTGATTGATATCCGGAGTTTTGGTGACTGTTTTGTGGGACTTGAGAGAAGAGCTTCGGATGTGTGTTGATGAGGGGTGTGTGATGGGCTTCGGATGTGTGTTGATGTGGCTTGTGTGAGGGTTTCGGATGTGTGTTGGTTTGGTTTTGAGGGTGGTCTTTTGGGGGCTGCCTGGGTTTTGGAGGGGAGTGGAGTGTATGTGTGATTATGTGGTTTTGCCGCTTTTGAATTCGTCTTTTGAGCCTGGGAGGGCTCGGGAGGTTGTTGAGGGGTTTGTGGATGTGGATTTGAGGAATATTGCGCGGGCTGAGCTTTTTTATTTTACGGGGCAGGCGGAGGAGTGTTGTGAGATCACGAGGAGGTATCTGTCCAGCAGGGTTATTGAGCTGAAGCTTTCGGCGTGTATTTTGTATGGGTATTCTAATCTGTCGCTGGGGAATGTGGCGGCGGCTAAGCGGGGGATGGAGGGGATCCAGTCCTGTGTGAAGATTGCTATGAAGAAGAAGGTTCCTAAGGATGTTTATGCGTCCTGTCTTCTGGCGGGGTATGTGGGGGGCGGTTTTGCTTCATCTGCCTACGGATGGGATGCCTGCTTTTGGGGAGTACAGCAGGATGCTTCCTGAGGGGCTGAGGCTTTTTGCCACGTATGTGATGGCTCACCATACTTATCTTAACGGGGAGATATGGAGTGCTTATGGGATGGGGAAGGCTGCTTTGTTTATGGCGGATAGGTCGTATCCGATCAGTATGACGTATATCCACTGTATGATGGCGGTGTGTGCAATCAACCGAAAGCATAAGCAGGAGGCACAGGAGGAGATGCTCCGGAGCTGGGAGCTGGCGAAGATGGATGGGTTTCTGGAGCCTTTTATTGAGCATCATGGGCTTTTGCGGGGGCTGATCGAGGCTTGTATCCGGAACCGGGATCCGGAGGCGTATCAGCGGATCACGGAGGGTGTGATTTCTTTCAGCAGGGGCTGGATGGCGCTTCATAATCCGGAAAACCGGAGAAAGGTTACGGGGGAGCTGTCGACGATGGAGTTTTCTATTGCCATGCTGGCAAGTGGGGGATGGACCAATAAGGAGATCGGAGAGCATCTGGGGATTTCCATTAATACTGTCAAGCATTACCTTACGGATATCTTTTGCAAGCTGAATGTCAAGAAGCGGGATGAGCTGAAAAAATTTATGTTAAAATAGTGACAGAGGCACTTTTTTTTGAAAAAACGGGCCTTACAAAACAACTGGTAGTGTTGTATAATAAATACCACAAATAGTCAGATTTTATTGGGAAATCAGACGAAAAGAACCAGTGAACGAGTAAGTTAAGAAGGAGGAGTTGAAGACTGATTCTCGATAGCATCTGATAATGTCAATATCCTTACCAAAAATGCCTGGTATATTGACACTACAATCACATAAGGGTAAAATACTGAAAAGGTGTAACCTGTTTACTCACCGGCTAAAAACATGAAGCTTTTTTAAGAGAAAGGAATATAAACAGAAGTAAAGTAATAAGAAATACAGTACACGTTAATGCACACACAGGAAAGCGGGAAAGGTATGAAAAAATTAAGAAATAATAAGATCAGAAAACTCCTGGCATTTATGGTGGCTTTGGCGTTGATGGTATCCTGTATGCCGAGTGCATATACGATCTCCGCGAGTGAGGCGTTCGGAGATGGAACGGAGGATATATTTACAGATGGCGAAATTACATCTGAACCAGCGGCCGAAGAATCGACACCGGATGTAAGCAGCGCTGACCAGGAGGAAACGGAACAGGCGCAGCAATCGACGCTTACATATGAAAATGATTCTGTTAAAGTAACAGCAGAGGCACTGGAGGACGGAGCTCTTCCGCAGAATACAGCATTGAAGGCTGACAGCGTAAACGAGAATTCATCCGTATCTTATGATACAGTTTCTCAGAAGCTTTCAGCAGCAGCTACAGACAAGGGCAGCAGCCTGAGAGGTTTTTTTGCGTATGATGTGTATTTTGCTGATGGCGACGGAAACAGAGTCGAGCCGAACGGCAGAGTCAGAGTAACTTTTGAGTACAAGACACCGGCAGCACCGGAGCTTACCGATGCAGCCAGCACGAGTGTAACCGTTGAGAAGCTTCATTATAACAGCAGTACCGGTGATACTGATGTTAACACCTTACAGGCCAACGAGGATCTGAAGGTTCTGAATGTCAACGAGGGCAAACAGATCCAGACACTTCAGGTTGAAACTGGCAACGCAGCTGTTTTTGCCGTTATGTGGGATTCTCCTGAGACAGCAGATGTCGAGGCGGAAGCTGTTTCCGGTAATGAGGACGAGGTGCCTATCGCATCAGAGGAGCTTACGGACGGAATGGATATTTCGGACGAGCCTGAGCAGGATGCAGCTGAGACACCGGCAGCAGAGAATCCGGAGGTAACTCCTGATGCAGAGCCTTCTGAGGCTCCGGCGGAGAATCCGGATGCTGAACCTACCGAAGCGCCGGCAGAGGATCCGGATGTGGTGGAAGAACCGGCAGAGGATATTGCGAGCCCGGATGATGTTCCGGCAGCAGATGAGAATGGTGAGACAAGCCTGATCGAGGTTCTGGGAGACGATACGAATCTTCGTGTCAGCCCATCTATCGAGGCAGAGGTTCTGGCAACTGTAAACGCAGGAACACAGCTTACACTTCTGGATACCGTAACAGCAGAGGACGGAGCAACCTGGTACAAGGTTTCCTGGGAAGGAACCGAGGCTTACATAAGAAGTGATATGGCACAGGTTGTTGACAGCAGTGAAGAGGCAGAAGAGCCTGAGGATGTGCAGGAAGAAGAAATTCAGCCTGAGATCACCAGATATGATTACACGAGTGGCGAGGTCAATGTAAAGGTTACTCTTACTGATCCGGCAGACCTTCCGGACGACGCAAAGCTTTTCGTAACACCGGTAGAGCTCAGCCAGGAAGCCGAAGACCAGATCACAGAAGAAGCAATCAAAGAAAAGAAAGCCATCGAGAAGATCCATTCCTACGATATCAAATTCCTGGTGGACGGCGAAGAGGTTCAGCCGGGTGCCACTGTGAAGGTATCTGTATCTCTGAATGATGAGAAGAAGATCAAGGATGCGGATGTATATCACGTAGACGAGAATGATAACGTTGAAAATATGGATGGCAGCGTTGCCAAGAATGGTGATGTTGAGTTCGAGACGACGCATTTTTCTACTTATGTAATTGTGCAGAAAGGCGGAAAAGCAGTTGAAGTAACAATTCAGCATCTGAATGAGGCGGATGGTAAGGCGATTTATTCAGAGGATAAGAGAACAATCTTAGTTGGCGGAAAGATAAATGATTATACCAAGGCAAAGAACTGGGAGGTTTCAGAAGTAAAAGTAAACGGTGATAAAGTTAATAAGGACGAAAAGATTGTAGTTGCACATAATAGTACGATAGAAGTGTATTATACACCAAAGCGTAATGAAAACTTCCAGGGACCGACATCTTTCTATGATTATACAGTTAAGGCTGGTATTGATAATAAAACTGGGAAAAAGTATTCATTTAATATGTTAGGAGATGCTGCAGGGGGTGAGAATGGTAATGAGAAAATAACATCAGGTAAAATGGCTCACAATTATGATTCTTATCAATATAATTTTACAGTTGATTCTGGTTATGATAAAGATGACGGCGGAAACAAAATTACAGCCTCTGTAAATGATTATAATGAAAATGTCAAAAGGACAGAAGGATTATTAAAAGGGGTAGAGGACAATGGAAAGGGAGCAGTAAAATTCAATTACCCCGAGCCAGGATTTTTTGTAGATGAAGATGCAATCGCCGAGATTAATGGTACTAAAACTTATTTAAGAAGAGTCATTAAGGATTACAAACTAGTTTTTGATCAGATCGGAGATTCTTATAAACTTAAAAAAGTAATTGATGAGAGGGGAGAACAGCGTGCAGAAGCAGAACATAATTTCTTCCCATTGGACAATGTATCCAGAAGGGAAGATAGTGATAATAATCGCAATTACTTTTTTGGAATGAGATATGATGTAACTTTTAAAATTGGAGATTACGTAGGTCCATTAAATTATACCTTTACAGGTGATGATGATTTATGGGTTGTTTTGGATGGAACTAAAATTGTAATCGATTTAGGTGGAATTCATCAATCAGCTACAAAGACAGTAAATTTAAAGCCGTATGTTGAAGGTGAGGATAAAGAAAAAGAGCATACTCTGACTATTCTGTATATGGAACGAGGTGCGTATGAATCAAACTGCCAGATGGAATTTACCCTTCCTTCCGCGCGTATTTCTGAAGTTACGAATGTACCTACAACAGATCTTGTATTAAAAAAAGTAAATAAAAGCCAGGAAGCGTTAGGTGGTGCTCGATTTAATCTTGTAAATAATTCAGAGCCCAATGAATCACAGACTGCTACATCCGTAGATGAAACAGGAATTGCTAAATTTACAAGATTAAGACCTGGAGAATATACATTAACAGAGGCTCTTGCACCTAATGGCTATGAAGCATCACAAGAATCTTGGATTGTAAAGGTTACGTTATCTAATGATAATAAGGCAGTGGCAACTCTTTATAAAGCAGATGGCAAGACAACGATAGAAAAAGATAAAGATTCATCGTATCATATCATGAATTATACACAGCAGGAGATTATTGAATCCAGTATGGATTACAGTAAGACTGCAACTGTAAACGACTGGGATAAGAGAACTTATGACATCAATATTACAGCATCATCCAAAACAACAAGTTCTAGCGTAGTAACAACAGGTGGAATTGCGGATGTAGTAATGGCATTAGATGTTTTTGGCTCCATGAGCTATACACAGACAGCGGGAGAAACGAATGCAAGGTACGTTAGCGTTGGACAATATAATAATATTAGAAATTCATTGAAGCCAAATAAGATTTATTACTATAGTTGGGTTAATAAGTATCCAATGATTAATGTAGGTAATAAGTGGATGTATTATAATAATAGTTCTTGGAAGGAGATTAACGATTCTGATTGGGCTTATATATATGAGTGGCCATCAAGAATAACTGCGTTAAAAGAAGTAGTAAATCAATTTATAAGAAATACGGCTACAAGTTCATCTGAGAGTAATATAGGACTAGCGCCATTTAATACAGCTGTTAAAAATGCTACAGAGACATTGTTAAATGTTGATAAAAATAAGGATACTTTGATAAAAAATGTTAGTCGGTTGTCTGTAATTGACGGAACATCACCACATACAGCATTAAATAAAGCATTGGAACTCTTGAATAATGCTAAAAATCCTAAATATGTAATCTTGTTTACCGATGGAGAACCAACAGGTCCTAGTGATAAGTGGGATAAGAAGTATCAGCAAAAGGCAGAAACTGCCGCTAAGAGCTTAAAGGATAAAGGTATCAAAGTATTTACGGTAGGTTTTGCATTAAGTGAGAGAGGACAAAAATTCCTGGCAGGTGATAAAAATGATTCGAAAAATTATCCAGGAATTGCATCTGAAGGTTGTGCATTTAATGCGGCTAATGCGGAGGAGCTTGCTAAAATTTTTGAGACAATCCAAAACACAGTTACTGAGCCTTCCGCTATTCAGAATGCTACTATTACAGATGTAATTGATCCGAGATTTGTAATTCTTGATAAAGATGGAAAGGCTATCACAGCGGATCAGTTAAAGGATGGAAAAACAGTCCAAGTTAATGACGGAACAGTTTATCTTGATGCTAAGGGAAATCAGTGTATTAAATGGGAAGGACAGACAATTCCTAATAAAAAGGAAAATGAAGCCGGCAATGCTTGTTGGAGTAAATCTATTAAAGTAAAAGCCAAAGATGATTACATCGGTGGCAACAATGTTCCAACCAACGTATCACCGGATTCAAAGATTTCTACAGGATATGGAGATGCAATTTTACCACAGCCAACAGTTAATGTAAAAGCAGATCTGACAGTGGATAATCTTGAGAAGGTTATTTTCTTAGGAGATCCAACACCGACAGCTGATTTACCAGATTCTATGTTGAGTTCTATTTTGCAGAAAAGCAAAAACTATGTCTATAATGAGACGACTAAAGAACTGGAGCCAGTACGGGTAACTAGAGATGATCTTACTTGTAGTTGGGCGAAAGATGAAACATTTGGAAATGATAAACTTACTGATTTGGAGAGTATGGCAGGGGATCATCCAACAGAAGATCCTACTAGATATTATCTAAAAGTAACGTATAATGCTGGTGAACCGACAGAGACAGTTGACACAAAGCCAGGTAGTACAGAAAATACAGGTGGGCATATTGCTGGTGGAAAGACTCACACAGTAACCGCTATAAATAGCGACACTAAGAATTATCCAAGTAAAGAATATGGAGTTTATACAATCCATATTATCAAAGGTCAGATTCAGATTACTAAGAAGCTTGAAGATGCTGCAAAGAAAGAGGGAACATTTACCTTTAATATTTATAAAGGTAGTGCAGATGAATCAAATCTTGTAAAAACAGTAACTGCGACTGTAAAAGCTGGGAATACCGACGCTAAGTTCACTATGGGGAATAATGAATCCGAAAAAGCCATTGTTGCCGGGTTGGCTCGTGGTGAGTATATTGTGCAGGAAGTAAGCCTGAGTGGTTATCAGTTTTTAGATGCAAGTAATGATTCAAAGGTAACTAATTGTAAATCTGAAAAGAGTAAAGATATCAAAGATATCAAATTTACAATTGGTACAGACAACGATAACAAAAATGCATTAGAGGCTGAAGCACTGAACGTTGGAAGTGTTGATTATGCAAATTATGCAGGTCCAGGATGTGTTGGTAAAGTTGATTATACTAACAAAGAAACTGTGGCTAATGTAGATTTTGTAAAAGTTGATGCGGCAGATAATAATATAACGATTAATGGAGCAATGTTTACACTTTATAAAGCGGATGAAAGCTGGACTAAAGGTGACAAAGTCAAAGCTGTGACATCTGAAAATGGTGGAACATTTGGATTTGAAAAATTGCTTCCAGGTAATTATCTGTTAAATGAAACAAAAGCAGCTACAGGCTATTCGTTAGTAACTGAGCCTTGGAAAATCGTCATTAAAAATAACGGAGAAGTTACAGTTACAAAGAATGACGGAAAAACAGTAATAGTAAAGAATTCTGATGAGAGATATAAGATTGAAAATGCAAAGGTATATTCCTTACCAGAATCCGGTGGTCCGGGAACATATGGATTTACAATCAGTGGTGTAGCGATTCTTGCAACTGCACTCCTGTTGTTTATAAATAATAAACGAAGGGAGGAAGAAGCAAAGAGATCGTAACACATTAATTGTAAATGGCCGATGAAGGGCGAAAAAGAAAAATGCAGAGAAAGAAAGGAGCAAACCTTATGAAAAATTTATTTAAAAAGATTGGTGCATTATTAATGGCAGCGGTTATGGTACTGTCTATGTGCACAGCGGTATTTGCAGATGGAAATGCAAATGTTCAAATTAAACTTAAAGATTTTGAAAATGCACAAAAAGTTGAGTATATGCAGATCATTCAAAAGGATGAGAGCACAACTTCTGGTTGGGTATTTATGAATGGAGCAGGAAAATGCTTTACAGATGCATTAAAACTTGCAGATTCCTCTGATGCACAGCAGAAAGTTATCTGGGGATTAATTCAGTTTCAAAATGATACTGTTGTTTTACCGACTGGCGTAACAGCAGCAACTGTAACAGCAGCAGATATTGACTTAGCATTAAGTAAAGTTGCAGGACTTCCTGGATTCACAGAATTAACAGATAAGACAAAAACAAAAATTGAAGTAAATAAAGCTGGTATTTATGCAATTAAAGCAGAAGAAGAAGGTTATACTTATAAAACAGCAACTGCTTATGTAGGATTTGGCGAGCCATATCCAGCGTTAGCAAGTACAGAAGTAGCTGCTAAAAAATCTTCAACATCTGTAGATAAAACAACAGCAGATGAAGATCATGTAGTAGCAATTGGAGATATTGTAACTTATACAATTGAAGCACACGTACCTTTTATTGATGCAGCAAATACAGAGAACAGAACATTTACAATCACTGATAAAATTACTGGTGCTGATTATTATTTAACTGGTACTGATTCTGTTAGTAGTGTAAAAATGGAAGGTACAAATGATCAGGTTGGTAGCATCGTTGTAGATCCTAAAGATGCAACAAAATTTACTGTCAATTTAAATAGCTTAGTTGCGTTTAAAGATAATCCAAATGCTGGAAAGAAAATCACAGTTACTTATACTGCGAAAGTAAACGCATTAACCGTAGAGAACAAAGCAGGCAGTCATGTAGCAAATACAGAGTACGGCGGAAACAATGTTCCTGTTCAGTTATTTACCGGAGAAATTAATTTAGTGAAATTTGGTGATAATAAGGAAAATAACGTATTAGCAAACGCTGAATTTGAAGTATATAAAAAAGATGGTGCAACTACACCATTAAAGTTCAAACGGCAGGAGAATGGAAATTATAGATACGCTCCAGATGCAAAAGATGCAACTACCACTGTTATAACTAATGAAGAGGGTAAAGTTGTTGTAGAAGGTTTAAACGTTGGTTCTTATCATTTTAAAGAAACAAAAGCACCAACAGGATATTCTATCAATACAGATGGTAAAACAATTGAACTTACTCAGACGGGTGTAGCTACAGGTATTATTAGAAATAATGATACGTTAAATGATACCAAACTCAACTCCCTTCCATCCACAGGTGGCATGGGAACATACCTCTTCACTATCATCGGTGTTGTAGTTATGGCTGGCGCTGCTGGTGCTTTCTTCATCAGCCGCAGAAAAGGATCTGAGGAGTAATCGTTTGATTGCCGGATTGATTCAATTCAAAAATTATTTATAAGCAACGACAAAGCAAGTATTAAAACAGAATAGTTTCTGATTATTCTGTTGAAGAAATCATTACCGCCCGGCCCCTTCGGGGGCCGGAATGGTAATACAACAGTATGGAGAAACCTATGAGAAAGAATAAGAAGAAAAATTATATTGGACTTGGTTTGCTGTTTCTGATAGGGTTGTCCATACTGCTGTATCCAATGGTCAGTGATGCCTGGAACCGGTACAGGGACAGCCTGCTGATCAGTAATTATAGCAGCAGTGTTTCTTCGGATGATAATTCGGAGAAGATTGACAGCATGTGGAAGGCAGCGCAGGAGTATAACGAACAGATCAAGCAGGAAAGTGTGCCGGATGCTTTTTCCGTGAGGGATGGACAGACGGACAGTACATATGAGTCTCTTCTGAACCTGAATGGTGATGGAATGATGGGGTATGTGGAGATTCCTGTGATCGATGTGAGCATTCCAATCTATCATTACACGACAGATGAGTCTCTGGAGAAGGGTGCCGGTCATTTGTTTGGCAGCAGTCTTCCGGTTGGCGGCAAGAGTACCCATTGTATTTTGTCGGCACACAGAGGACTTCCAAGTGCGAAACTTTTTACAGATCTGAATCTTGTGGAAGAGGGAGATGTTTTTTACCTGCATGTGCTGGGTAAGACGCTTGCCTACGAGGTGGATCAGATTCTTACCGTTCTTCCGGAGCAGACAGAGTCTCTGGGTATCACGGATGGGGATGATTATGTAACGCTGGTTACGTGTACGCCTTATGCGGTGAATACGCACAGACTTCTGGTGAGGGGACACAGAGTTCCGATGAAGGCTGCGAAGGCGGTTCAGAAAGCAGAGAAGAAGGTTACCGGAATCACCAATCCGACGCTTCCGATGCTTGCTCTCTGTGTTGTGATCGGAATTGTGATCGCGGTGGTCCTGGTTGCCGGTATCAATTCTGTTCAGAACAAAAAACGACGCAGGAAATAGTTTATGGCTAAAAAGAAAAAAAAGAAAAAAAAGAAAAAGAGTAATGTTGTCCTGAACATCATTATTGCCCTGGTGTTTCTGGCGGGGGCGGGGGTGTTCCTTTATCCTACGATCAGTGATATGTGGAACCAGTATCGAAACGCCCAGCTGGTCAGTAAGTACGAGGAAGCGGTAACGGAGCTTTCGGACAACGACTATGACAGGCTGTGGAAAGAGGCGAAGGAGTATAATGCCGAGCATCCGGTGAATGCCATTGTAGATGCTTTTGAGGAAGAGGATACTTATGAGCTGAGTCATCCTTATGACAGGGTTCTGGATCCTAACGGTGATGGTCTGATGGGGAGTATCGAGATCCCGAAGATCAAAGCCAGACTGGCGATCTATCATGGACTGAGCAAAACGGTCCTGGAAAAGGGTGTCGGTCATGTGGAGGGTACCAGCCTTCCCATCGGAGGCAAGAGCACCCATGCGGTTCTGGCGGCGCATCGAGGTCTTCCTAACGCAAAGCTTTTTACAGATCTGGATCAGATGGAAAAGGGAGATATTTTTATCCTACACATTCTTGGCAAGCATCTGGCCTACAAGGTGGATCAGATCAAGACGGTGCTTCCGGATGAGACCAGTGACCTGGATATTATCGAGGGTGAAGATCATGTGACTCTGATCACGTGTACCCCTTATGGAGTTAACACCCACAGGCTTCTTGTCCGGGGAGTGCGGACGAAATATGTGGTGGAAGATACAAAGAATGACGAAACGATACCGCAGAAGCTTGCTGTTGTGGATCCGAAGAGGGTTCTGGCCGGCGGCGCTGCAGTGCTTGTTGTTCTGATCCTGCTGATTTATCTGATCGTCCGTCATAGGGACAAAAAACGGAAAAAGAAGCAGCTTTCAGAAAGGAAAGAGGAGGCAGAGAGCGATGAAAAATAGAAGAAAGCAAGGGAAAATATTCCGGAGCCTTCTGGCTGTTCTGATGCTGACGGCTATGCTGGTCACGAGTGTTTTGCAGCCGGTTTTCGCCGGGGATTATGAAGCTGGAAAAACAGGTAATCTGACGTTGACGGTTCAGCAGGCGGATGAGGAGGGAAACCAGACTCCGCTGCCGGATGTAGGGCTGACGATCTACAAGGTTGGCAGTGTGAATTTTGATGGTAATGTGCATTTCGTGTTGGATGAGGCACTGGCTGCCGCAGCAATCGATTTTGATTCCATCACGACGGCTGACGGCTGGTATGAAGCGGCAGAGAAGCTGGCGGCTATGATCGTCAGCGGAAGCGTGGATGTGTGGGGTATGTCCAAGTCCTCTGATGCAGAGGGAAATATGACTTTCGCTGATCTGGCTGAGGGTATGTACCTGGTGGTGCAGACAGATGAAAACAGCAGTGTTATGGTTTCGCCGATGCTGATCTCCGTTCCTTTTGCAGATCAGGAGCAGGGCTGGATGTACGATGTACAGGCTTATCCGAAGTCTGTAAGTAATCCGCCGAAGCATACACAGATCCAGGTTACGAAGAGGATCTATAATGTTGATGAGAACGACAATGTGATTCCTCTGGAAACGAAGGAGGATGTAACTTATAATGTTGGGCTTTACCTTGATCCGGATGGAAATGCCCCTTACGGAGAAATGCAGAAAATCCATATCCAGAATGCTTCCAGTGGTACAGCTACATGGACGGATGTTCCGGATGGCACCTATTATGTATTTGAGCTGGATGAGGATGGAAATCTTCTTCAGCAGAATACGAAGATCGAGGTGGATGAGGAGAATCTTTACTACTACAATGTAACGAAGCCGAATGGTGAGAGTGAAGAGAAGTCCAATCAGGTTGTGATCGGTGGAGATAGTGGTGCTACTGAGGCAGCGGCTTATGTAAATAACTATTATACAAAGATTTCCGATATATTCAGCCGTAACGGATTTATCAACATTAAGAAGAATGTGATGATCGATGGTGTTGCTTCTACTGTGGATGATACGTTCTATGCAGGTGTGTTCTCCACTGAGAGTAACGGTGAGCTGACGCTTGAGAAGGTAGTGACTCTGAAACAGAATGATAGTGTTCAGGTAATGTTGGATCTTCCAAAGGATCAGGAGATCAACAGTGTTACGTATACTGTTCTGGAGACGGATAAGGATGGAAATCCGGTTGATGATGATACCTTTAAGTATACAGTTACCGGTCAGGGTGAGGTTACACTGAATAATGATAACCGATATACTGTAACAAAGGAGATCACCAACAGTCTTTCTTCCGAGCCGACACCGATTCCGACTGTTACACCTGGTGGAAATCATGGTGGAAATGATAGGATCACTCCGATCCCGAATAACGGTACAGCGGGCGGAACTGCTCCGAACGATACCAGCGGTACAGCAAGACGTTCTGTAAAGACCGGCGATGATACACCGATCGGCGTATGGGTTGGAATCCTTGCAGCAGCGATCATTGTTGGCGGTGGTGCAGCTTATGGAGTTAAAAGAAAGAAGAAAAAATAAATAACGGATCATTCTGAAGGATGATCGATGGAAGAACCGGGCGATGTGGATGCCCGGTTCTTTTTTTTGGAATATTTATGTATTGGGGATGAAAAAGCAGCGGGTGATATTTTTTCTCGAAAATTGCTCTTGACATTTTGGTATGATAAGTATATTGTATGTGTTGCAGTAAATTTCATAAAAGATAGCCTTTTATTCAGAGTGGTGGAGATACAAAGGATCTGTGAAGCCACGGCAACCCCGGATAACCCAGGAAGGTGCCAACCTGAGCGAGCAATCGAACAATAAGAGGATTGTTTACAGAATTTAAACAGTCCGGATTGTACGGGCTGTTTTTTATGTATATAACCATTGTTTTATTACAAAAGGAGAAGATCATGGAGAAAATTTTATTTACATCTGAATCTGTAACTGAGGGTCATCCTGACAAGGTCTGCGACTCTATTTCCGATGCGATCCTTGATGCTATGATGGCACAGGATCCGATGAGCCGTGTTGCATGTGAGACTGCTACTACAACAGGTCTTGTACTTGTTATGGGCGAGATCACAACCAAGGCTAATGTTGATATCCAGAAGATCGTTCGCGATACTATCCGTGAGATCGGATATGACAATGCGGATTATGGCTTTGACGCAGATACCTGTGCGGTTATCACATCACTTGACAAGCAGTCCACAGATATCGCTATGGGTGTTGACAAGGCTCTTGAGCAGAAAGAGGACGATATGAATGAGGACGAGCTGGATTCCATCGGTGCCGGTGACCAGGGTCTTCAGTTTGGTTATGCTTCCAATGAGACTGAGGAGTATATGCCATATGCCATCAACATGGCTCACAAGCTTGCTCAGCAGCTGACAAAGGTTCGTAAGGACGGCACTCTGAAATATTTAAGACCGGATGGAAAGACTCAGGTTACTGTTGAGTATGATGAGGCCGGCAAGCCGAAGAGAATCGATGCTGTTGTATGCTCTACACAGCATGATCCGGATGTTACTCAGGAGCAGATCCATGAGGATATTAAGAAGTATGTTTTTGATGCGATCATTCCGGCTGATATGGTTGATGCGGATACGAAGTATTTCATCAATCCGACAGGTCGTTTTGTTATCGGCGGACCTCACGGTGACAGTGGTCTGACAGGTCGTAAGATCATCGTTGATACCTACGGCGGAACAGGACGTCACGGCGGCGGTGCTTTTTCCGGTAAGGATTGCACAAAGGTTGACCGTTCTGCTGCTTATGCTGCACGTTATGTTGCAAAGAACATTGTTGCAGCCGGTCTTGCTGACAAGTGTGAGATCCAGCTTTCCTATGCGATCGGTGTTGCGCATCCGACTTCTGTCAGTGTGAATACCTTCGGAACAGGTAAGCTTTCTGAGACTAAGCTTGTTGAGATCGTTCGTGAGAATTTTGATCTTCGTCCGGCTGGTATCATCAAGATGCTTGACCTTCGCCGTCCGATCTACAAGCAGACTGCTGCTTATGGTCATTTCGGCCGTACAGATGTTGATCTTCCATGGGAGCATCTGGACAAGGTTGAGACTCTGAAGAAGTATCTGTAAGAGAGTCAAAAAAAATATTTATATATCCTTTTGGCAGGAATATTGATTTTAAGAAATGCATATGATATAATGCCATTAGGCAAAAGAGATAGTAATAGTTCCAAAAGAACAAAGAGTGAAGCCCCCGGTAGTGCCAATACCGGGGGCTTCTTCTAATTTTTTATAGTGGACAAGAAACCACTAGGTTAGCGTTGTCCTACTTGTTGCCGTCTAGCCATTTGCAAACGTAATAGGCAGTTATGTTTGCCATGCAGGAAACAAGAAAAGAGATAATAATTTCCAAAAGAACTCACCTCCTCCCGTTGCCGGGTATCGGGTGGACAACAAAAATATGATAGCATAGTTTAGAACAAAATGGAATAATACTGATGCTGGAAGATGGGGTTTTTTATAGAAAATTTAGAGATAGGGAATATAGTTTATGTTATAATACGTGTATGTGAATGTGTGAATTTATAAAGGACGGAGATACAGATGAAGTTAAAAACACGTATTATTGTGGGCTTCGTTGCGATCATCCTGCTGCCGCTGCTTCTTTTTTCCGCAAGTCTGTACGGGTTCAGCCAGACGCAGGCGAAGCATGTGCAGGAGAGCAGCAGCCAGGCTTCGGATTCCAGCCAGATGGTCTATGATATTTCGCTGCCGCAGTCTTCCAGCAGCCAGGTGAAGCTGATGGCTAAGGATATGATCCTGACCGCAACGATCATCCTTGTTTTTACCGCATTGTCCGTAGGGCTGTGGATCTATCGGAGTATTGCGGTTCCGCTGGTGAAGCTTAAGAAGGCTACCAAGAACATCAAGGAGGGGAATCTGGATTTTGTGCTGGAGGTTGAGGGGAATGATGAATTTTCCCAGCTTTGCCAGGATTTTGAGGAGATGCGTAAGCGTCTGAAGGAGTCCACGGAAGAGAAGATCCTGATGGATAAGGAGAATAAGGAGCTGATCAGCAATATTTCCCATGATCTGAAGACGCCGATCACTGCGGTGAAGGGTTATGTGGAGGGAATCATGGATGGTGTGGCGGATACGCCGGAGAAGATGGACCGGTATGTACGTACCATTTATAATAAGACCAATGAGATGG
>OGDF01002998.1_pt1 | contig 21492 bp, 15 predicted proteins | sample 1570141 | NCBI WGS metagenome assembly OGDF01 (sample SAMEA4370581, study PRJEB24528) | human gut metagenome | reverse complement strand
GATAACCTACTCGAGTCCCTCAGCCGCTTTCTCTGCAGCATCGGCAATCTGGGCCAGGTCCTCCTTGGTAGGATGGCCCTTTGCGATGGTCCAGTTCTCAAGCAGCATCTTTGCGCGCTGATCATCGGGACTATCCGAGAGCATCGCCTCGTAGCGCTGCTTGACCGCAGGACCCATTTTTCCCTGGCACATCGCGCTACCGACAAGCTTGGCGCTCTCGGGCAGATACGAACTCACACGCTCGATAATCTGCTTGAAGTAGTCCTCACTGCTGCCAAAGCCGCACGTTCCAAACAGGAAAACCCGCTTGCCATCGAGCTTTGCCAAAAACTTCTGCACGCTCGGGGCGCATGATCCCTTATCGCACCAGAAACCAACCAGAACAAGGTCGGCTGCGCATGCTTGCGCTGCCTCGGACGCAATTGCGCCGTCTTCCGCGTCATCGCAAATAGCAGCAGCATGAATAAATTTGGCTCCATCAGCAACAAGGGCGCGCTTAATGGCGCCAGATACCATCCTGGTATTTCCGCTCTTGCTGCTGACAACCATAGAGCACGTGATATTCAAGATTATCTCTTACCCCCAGTTGCGGTTTTTTTAAACCCGCACGCTGCGACATAATTTGGTACTGACTTATCTTAGTACTACCGATACAGATGTAAACACCTTAATACCTGCGGGTTTATTAAAAAGAAAGAGGGTTTGGGGCGATATGCTCCAATCCCTCTATGCAAATCAAGCGAAGGCAGAACCACTTGATTGCCTACTTAATGGAGGACAGCTTGCTCGCAATCCAGTCGACATCGGTGGTGGTCTTCATCTTCTCGAGGACCTCCTCGTCCTCGAGCACGGCGCAGATCTTTGCCAGGACATCGAGATGCTCGTTGCCCTTACCGGCGATACCGAAGAGCAGGTATGCCTTCTCGCCATCGAAGTCGATGCCCTCTGGGTACTGCTGCAGGACGACGCCGGTCTCCTTGACCTGGTCTTTTGCCTCGGCGGTACCGTGCGGAATCGCAACGCCCATGCCCATGTAGACACTCGTGAGCTTGTCGCGAGCGACCATGGCGTCTTCGTAGCTTGCGTCAACGCAGCCCTTGGCGACGAGCATCTTGCCCGATGCGCGGATGGCGTCCTCGCGAGCAACGGTCGGCAGACCAACCTGGATGTCGCTTGCGGTGATGGACAGGCCGGACTTCTCCTCGGGTTTCTCCTCGGGCTCCTCAACCATTGCCGGAGCGGCAACGTCGTTCTTGAGCTGGTGAGCATCGCCGAGATTGGTCAGCGAATCGTAGAGAGCGTCGAGTGCAGGGTCGTCAAGGAAGTTGTCGATCGTAACGATCTGCGCGCTGGGAGCGCTCTTGCGGGCACGCTCGGAAAGGACACGCTGGCAGACAACGATGGCTGCATCGGCAGGAACGGTATCGACACTGGAGTGGTCAATCTTGAGGTCGGGACGATCGTTCTTGATGCGGTTGCGGAAGCGGGTAGCGCCCATTGCAGAGGAGCCCATGCCTGCATCGCAAGCGAAGACGATGTGGCTACCCTCGGTCGCGGAGATAACAGCGGCCTCCTTGGTGCCCTTCATCTCGCGCATCTGCTCGGTTGCCTTGTCGATGTCGCCGGCGCTTGCGCTACGAACGATAGGAGAAGCGATCAGGAACGAGACGCCAGCAGCGATGACGACGCCGATGATGTTGGTGATCATGTACTCAGGCGGGGTCATGGACAGGAAAGCGATGATCGAACCAGGGGAGGCAGCGGAGGTAAGGCCGGCACCGGTGAAGCTGAACCAAGCGATGGCGCACATATTGCCAACGATGGGAGCGATGATGACCTTGGGGTTCATGAGGACGTACGGGAAGTAGATCTCGTGAATGCCGCCGAAGAAGTGAATGATCACTGCGCCGGGAGCAGACTGACGGGTCTTAGCATCCTTGCAGAACAGGCAGTAGGCAAGAAGCACGCCGAGACCAGGACCAGGGTTGGCCTCAAGCATATACATGATGGAGTGGCCAACATCCTTTGCTTGTGCGATGCCGATCGGCGTAAAGATGCCGTGGTTGATGGCGTTGTTGAGGAAGAGGACCTTTGCCGGCTCGATGAAGATGACGAGTAGCGGCATGAGACCGTACTTCATAAGGACCTGGACACCAGCCATGAGAACGGCAAGGATGGCGTTCATGACCGGGCCGATGATGACAAAGCCGAGCATGGAGTTCACCATCCAGCCCGCTCTTAACTACAAGGGCACCATGTGGAGCCCTGGCTACTCCTACGAGTTCTGCGGCGGCGACGCCACCTACTGCATCCTTCCCGCTGAGGTCATGGAGTGTGGCTGCCTGCTCGAGTACACGGGCGAGGCCTACTATCAGGCATCCCTCGCCGAGCCGATGAGCTGCTCGATCGGCGCTTTCCACGCTGCATATCACACCCAGATGGGCGTTTACACCCATGAGATGGGCATCAAGGAGGGCGGCAAGCTCGCCATCGTCGCCGGTGCTGGCCCGATGGGCTTGGGCGCACTTACCTACGCTCTCCACTGCGATCGCCGTCCGGGTATGGTCGTTGTCGCCGACATCAACCAGGATCGTCTGGACCGCGCCGCCCATCTCTTCCCGCCCGAGGAGATCAAGGCTGAGACCGGCATCGATTTGATCTTCGCCAACAACGGCGAGATGAAGGATCCTGCCGAGGGCCTGCGCGAGCTCACCGGTGGCACCGGATTCGATGACGTCTTCTGCTACGCACCCGTCGCTCCTGTCGTCACGCTTTCCTCCGCTATCCTCGGCCGCGATGGCTGCCTCAACTTCTTCGCCGGCCCGACCGACAAGAAGTTCTCCGCTGAGATGAACTTCTACGAGGTCCACTACGGCTCCACGCACGTCATGGGCACCACGGGTGGCAACACCGCCGACGAGGTCGAGTCTCTGGAGCTCACCGCTGCCGGCCGCATCGACCCGGCTGTCATGGTCACCCACATCGGCGGCCTCGACGCTGCAGCCGAGACCACGCTCAACCTGCCCAAGATCCCGGGCGGCAAGAAGCTTATCTACACGCACGTCTCCATGCCGCTAACGGCTCTCACCGACCTGCGCGCAAAGGGTGCCGAGGACGAGCGTTACGCCAAGCTCGCCGACATCGTCGAGGGCAACAAGGGCCTTTGGTGCCCCAAGGCAGAGCGCTTCCTGCTCGCCAACTTCGATCCCATCGCTGAGGCCTAGCTCCAGGCTTCGGTGCTCCGGCGGGGTCATGCGCTCCGCCGGAGCAGGATATATATCCGCGCTTCTTTGACAAAAGTTCCCGGCAAGATTGCCCCTATGTGATCCTGCCGGGATTTTTGTGCCTATTGTTCAGAGAGGAAGGACTGAAAATGGCAGAAACAGCAGCTACCGGAGGCGGTCTGAAAGCATTTCAGACTCAAGCCCAAAACCTTGGCGCGCGTTTAAGCAACATGGCTTTGGCAGCTGCATCGCCCACAGCGCTCCCGACGCGCGCATTCTCGCCTCGCATGGCATTGCCGCCTACGCCTTTGATTTTTGTGGCGGTGGAGTAGCGTCTCGCAGCGACGGCAGCATGCTTAACCTGTCAATTCTCACCGAGGTCGCCGACTTGCGCGCCGTAGTCGACGGACTCGAGGTCACCGGTGTTGCCGATTCGGGCAACCTTTTCATCCTCGGCCGCAGCATGAGCGGCGTCGTCTCGTCTATCTTTGCCGCACGCCAGCCCAACGATTTTGCCGGACTTATCCTGTACTACCCCGCCTTCAACATGCCGGGTACGGCAGATAAGTACAGGGGAATCGATGAGATTCCCGAGAAGTCGCTCGCCATGGACAATCGGCGCGTTGTGGGCAGGGCGTTCTATGCCGATATGTTCGGCATGAACCCCCTCGATGCCGCCCGTGCATACGAAGGCGACGTCCTCATCGTTCACGGCGATCAGGATACGACCGTGCCGTTTGAGTGGTCCGAGCGCGCCGTCAAGGAATACGCACACGCCGAGCTTGTCAAAGTTCCCGGCGCTCGCCACGGTTTCCAGGGCGAGCATCAAAAGATCGCCCTCGCTGCCGTCGAGGACTACGTCTGGAAGCACTTCAACGCATAGATCCAGTACTTGACATCCCTGACCCACCGGCTCGATTCACCCCCTTGCGAGTCGGCTGATTTTAAAGGCGCATCTTCTGGGAAGATGCGCCTTTTTCTTTTGAAACAACAGTTGAAGAGAACCACTGGTATCATATAAAGCAGCACATTTGGGGGGACGTAACAACGAAAGCAAAGGTAGCACCATCATGGAAGAACGCCGTAACGCAATAGCCGAGCTAATCAACCACTCGGGTTCGGTTACGTTTCGCCAAATCAAACAGGAATTTCCCAACGTATCGGAGATGACGCTTCGAACCGACCTCAAAGCGCTCGATGCTGAGGGCCGTATCGTCCGCATTCACGGCGGCGCCCGTTCAGTCGAGCAGGTTATCGGCACCGATGGCGTCTTGAGCGTGCGCGCAAGCAAAAATACCGAGGCAAAGGACCTGATTGCCAGCAAGGCGCTCAGCCTCATCAAGCCCAACACCACCGTGTTCCTCGATTCCGGAAGCACCACCACCGCGCTCGCCGCGCACATCCCCGACGAGCGCCTGATCATCTTCACGACCGGTCTTTTATGCGCGGTCGAGCTGGGGCGACTCGAGCAGGCCAACGTGAACCTACCAGGCGGACAACTCAACCGCTACAGCATGAGCATTTCGGGCAGTCGCACGATTCAGGCACTGCAAACCATGACATTCGACCAGCTGTTTTTAGGCGTGACGGGCTATACCGAGGCAACCGGATTCGCCTGCGGGTCCGACGAGGAGGCAAACCTCAAGCGCGCATGCATCAACCGCTCCAACGAGGTCATCCTGCTCATGGACTCGAGCAAGGTCGGCGCGCGCAGCACCTTCTCATTCTGCGGACTCGATAGCGTCGATATCATCGTGAGCGATGGCAACCTGCCCGACACGTTCGTGAAACGCTGCCGTAACGCAGGCGTAGAGGTCCTTTAACGGAGCATCTTCCCCTCTTGTTGGCGGCTGCACCCTTTGCAAGCAGTTGCGTCCTTTGCCAAGTTGCATCCCTCGCAACCGTCTCTTAAACCCTCAAGCCAAAGGCGACGCCGCCGAGACAATCGGTAGCGTCGCCTTTTTATTTGAATCTCTAACGTGCCGGGTTCGCCGAGCAACCGAGTGCAACTACTGAGCAAACTGGCTGTTATAGAGCTCGGCGTAGAATCCGCGCGCGGTGAGCAGCTCATCATGCGTTCCACGCTCGATAATCTGCCCATCGCGCATAACCAAAATGCAGTCCGCGTTGCGGATCGTCGACAGACGGTGCGCCACGACAAAGCTCGTGCGTCCTTGCATAAGCTCGTCAAACGCAGCCTGGACCTGAAGTTCTGTACGCGTATCGATACTTGAGGTTGCCTCGTCGAGCAGAAGAATCGCGGGATCGGTAAGCATGACGCGCGCGATGCAGAGTAGCTGCTTCTGACCTTGGCTGAACGCTCCACCGTCCTCACCGATCACCGTGTCGTAGCCCTGCGGCAACTGCACGATAAATTTATGTGCGTGCGCGCGCTTGGCGGCATCGACGATCTCGTCGCGTGAGGCACTGGGGCGTCCGTACGCGATATTCTCGGCGACCGTTCCAGCAAACAACCAGGTATCCTGCAGAACCATGCCAAACGAACGGCGCAGGCTCGCACGCGTGTATTCATGCGAGGAGCGCCCGTCAACGAGAATCTTTCCCGCATCCACGTCGTAAAAACGCAGCAGCAAATTGATAAGCGTCGTCTTGCCGCAACCCGTCGGGCCCACGAGCGCAAAGCGCTTACCGGGCTCCGCGTCGATGCAGATGTCCTGCAGCAGCTTGCGATTGGGCACATAGCTAAAGTCGACGTGCTCAAAGCGGACGCTACCGCGTGGGTCGACAAGCTCCGCGGCATCTACGGCATCGGGCTCCTCCTCAGCGGCATCAACCAGTGCAAACACTCGACGAGCCGAGGCATATGCGGTCTGAATCTGCGTGATCACGTTGGTGACCTCATTGAACGGCTTGGTGTACTGGTTGGCGTACGACAGAAAGATTTGCACGCCACCCACCGTGAGCGCCGCCGGGATGCCCGTGATTACGCCGATGCATCCGATAACCGCAACCACCGCATAGATGATGTTGTTGATAAAACGCGTGCCGGGATTGGAGAGCGAGCCCATAAACTGAGCATGCTCGCCCGCTGTGTAAAGCTCGGCATTGAGCGCATCGAAACCTGCCTTGGCACGGTCCCCAAAGGCAAAAGCGTCAACAAGCTTCTGCTCGCCCACGTATTCCTCGATATGGCCACCAAGCTGACCCTGGATGCGTTGCTGGGCGGTAAAGCTCTTATTGGAGAGCTTCGCGATGGCACCCGCGGCGAAAATCGAAAGCGGCGTGACGAGCACGACCACAAGCGTCATGGTCACATTAATCGACAGCATGAAGACGAGCGTGCCCACGATGGTGATCACACCGGTAAAGAGCTGCGTAAAGCCCTGAAGCAGACCATCACCGACCTGATCAACGTCATTGACCACGCGGCTGAGCAAATCACCATGAGCATGGCTGTCGATAAAACCGAGCGGCATGCGACTGAGCTTATCGCTCGTTTCGATGCGCATGTCGCGAACCGTCTCGTACGACAGGCGATTGACGCAATAGCCCTGAAGCCACTGAAACGCGGAAGCCCCCACAACAACAAAGGCGAGCCTGGTGACGAGCGGCAGCAGCGCCGAGAAATCGACACGTCCTGCACCCACGATAAGGTCGATTCCTTCACCGATGATAATCGGCGTATACAGCTGTAGGACGACCGAGATTGCCGCGCTCACAAACGATGCCACAAACGACCCCATATGCGGACGCACATAGCCGAGCAAGCGGCGCGTGACCACGCCGACGGGATAGCGCTCGGGGTCGCCTGGATGGCGCGGACCGTCTCCGAGGTCATTTAAGCTATCGTTGCCCGAAACGTTCGCCGTGGCCGTGGCAACCGAACCGGAGGACGTATACGGATTCATCTAGCATCCCTCCCCTGCAAGCGCAGGCGCAACCATTGTCGTCGCCGATACGGTCTCGCGCGTGCCCTCGAGCTCTTCGCGCTTGAGCTGCGACTGACAGATCTCGCGATACAGCTGACAGGTCTTATAGAGGTCTTCGTGCGCACCGAAGCCTGCAACGGCACCGTGGTCGAGCACGCAGATAGCATCGGCATCGCGCACCGTGGAGACGCGTTGGCTCACGATAATCGCGGTGAGCGGAAAACCGCACTCGGCAGCACTCTGCACACCGCGCTCACGCACCGCCCGACGAAGCGTCGCATCGGTTTTAAAATCGAGCGCAGAAGCCGAGTCATCCATGATGAGCAGCTGCGGATTTCCAACCAAGGCGCGCGCTATGGTCAAACGCTGGCGCTGACCGCCTGAGAAATTTTTACCGCCCGCTTCAACCGGGGTGTCGAGGCCCTGGGGCTTTTTTTGCACGAACTCACTTGCCTGCGCGATGTCGAGCGCCGCCCACAGCTCCTCGTCGGTCGCATCGGCATCTCTCCACTGCAAGTTCGAACGAATCGTTCCGCTTACAAGCGACGCACGCTGTGGAACGATGCTCACCACGTGACGAAGCTGGTCGAGCGGCCAATCGCGAACATCGGTCCCCATCACCTTTATCGTGCCGGACCCGGTATCGTAGAGACGCGGGATGAGGGACACGAGCGTCGATTTGCCCGAACCGGTACCGCCGATGATTCCAAGCGTGCCGCCCAAGGGGAGCTTGAACGTCACGTCACTCACGGCATTTGCCGCGCCCTCACCAAAGGCAAAGCTCACGCGGCTAAACTCGAGCGCCGGAGTCGAGGCCGCATCGGCAGGAGCGGGAAGCGACACAGGCTTGTTGCCCGCATCGACAATCGCCGGCTTGCACTCGAGCACCTCGTTGATGCGCGACGCGCTTGCGCTCGCCTTGGTAAAGACGACAACGAGGTTTGCCACGTACACGATCGAGGTAAGCGTCTGCGTCATGTAGTTGACGAATGCCATGACCTGACCTTGCGTAAGCGCACCCACGTTGACCCGGATGCCGCCCATCCACAGAATCGCGCAAACGCCCAAGTTCATGATGAGAAACGTTGCAGGATTCAGGATTGATGACAGCTTGCCCACGGCAATTGCGGTCTCCGCCTGATCGGTCGCCGCCTCGGAAAAGCGCTTGCGCTCGTGGTCCTCGCGCACAAACGCCCGCACCACACGCGCGCCCGAAAGCCCCTCGCGGCAAATCAGCGCGATGCGGTCGAGCTTTTTCTGCATCTGTTTGAAATACGGGATGCAGCGCGCCATCACAAACCAAAAGATAAAACCGATAATGGGCGTGCAAACGAGGAAGATGATACCGAGCTTAAGGTCGATCATGAGCGCCGCGACCATGGAGCCCACAGCAAGAAACGGCCAACGGATGAGCATACGCACACCGAGCGCAACGGCGAGCTGCACCTGGTTGACGTCGTTGGTGATGCGCGTGATAAGCGAGGGGGTGCCGAAGCGGTCGAGCTCGGCGTAACCGAGCTCATTGATGCGCTCGTAAAGCGCGCCGCGGATATCGGTTCCCATACCCTGCGAGGTGAGTGCCGCCATTTTTTGGCAGACGAGCGTAAACGAAATGCCGACGATCGCCATGATGCCGAGCAAAATGCCGTAATGGACAACCGCGCTCACGCTATGTGCCGCAATACCTTTATCGATCATGCGCGCTATTACCAGCGGCGTGATGAGATCGAACAGCACCTCGATGAGCTTGCATGCTGGACCGACAATCATATAGAAGCGGAATTTTCCGCCAAAACGCTTAAGCAGCGATATCATTCGCAGCCTTTCCCCTTTGGACAAGCACTGACTAAGGGGTCATTTTACGCCCATACTGTTAAGCTTCGGCAAGCTCTGTTGCCGTGATTGCCTTGTCTGCCGAGGCTGTTTCCACGCGTCTGCAGCGGATTGCCCATGTGTGCACCACGGTTGCCCCCGCGTGTATCGGCTGCGAGCGACCCATGCATGCGCCCCGTTTGCCCCCGCGCATTGAACGCGAAAGGACGATGCGTGCTCCGCGTTTACCGCAAGCGAGTTGCGCATGTTGATGTGCGTATGAAAAGGAATAAAAAAGCGCCCGTGCACTCGATGGATCCGGATGCCCGGCAGAGGCTCCTTATGGCTGCTTCCTTCCGGACCTGACCAGATTCGGAACATATCGTCATCCGAACCCATCGAATGCGCTAGACGCATGATTTATCTTACCCGCTCAGCGCAATTCAGTCGAGAGGGAAATGCGCTCGCAGGCATCAATCAACACGCAGCGCGGACTGGGAACGCACATGCGCTGGAAAAATTCACCATGAACGGGATCGAAGTTCAAGCCGTCCTGCAACAGCACCTTGGCGTCACCATAGATGCGGCGATGCAACTCGTCCCCATCGATACCCAACGCTTTTGCCCTTTTCTCGAAATCGAGCCACAGGATATACGTCCCCTCGGGAACGCGAACACCCACATCGGGCATATGCTCGGCAAAATAGGAGGTAACGACGTCGATATTGCCATCAATGTAATCGATGAGCTGCTCAAGCCACGGCTCGCCCTCGTTATATGCAGCGATCACCGCACTGATTGCAAACGGGCACGGTTCCGCCCAGCCTCGCGCTGCCAAGAATTTCTCCTGGTCGGCCGCATTGCTGAACACAAGGTTGGTAGCGGCAAGGCCCGCCAAATTAAACGTTTTGTTTACCGCCGTGCAGGTGACAACGCGTGCATCGGGCGCGGCTTGGCACGTATGCGTAAACGTTTCGCCACGGCGCAGAAGATCGCCGTGGATTTCGTCCGCAACGATCAGAACATCGTTGCGCATGCAAATATCCGCCACACGCTGCAGCTCTTCTACCGTCCACACGCGACCGACCGGGTTGTGCGGATTGCAGAGAATGAGCATCTTGGCATCTGGACGCGCAGCGAGCTGCTCCAAATCGTCAAAATCCACGGTGTAGTACAAGTCGCCGCAAGGCTCGTCTGCGGTATGGCGAATAAGCTGATTGTTGATCACATGACGCCCGTTGGATTCGACGGACGAAGTGAACGGCGGATACACCGGGCGCTGGATGATGACGCCGTCGCCCGGCTCGGTAAACGCACGCACGGCGATGCCGAGCGCCTCGACGGTACCCGGTGTGTAGACAATGCGCTTCGGATCGATCACCCAGTTGTTGCGGCGCGCGAACCAACCGCAAATGGCCTCGAAGTAGGCATCGCATCCGGTGATGGTTGAATAGCCAAAAATGCCGTGATCAACGGTTTTGTGCAGGGCATTCAATATCGGCTCGGCAACGCGAAAGTCCATATCGGCGGTAAAGAGGGCGATGTCTTGGTCGTCGATGGCACGCACTCCGACATGCTCAGCCGTCTCCGGGCTCGTGCTCCATTTGCTCGAGTAGCTCCATCGATCGTGACGTCGGTCGATGTAGTGATCAAACGTATAGATAGTATCGTCCGCCATTGCGTCCTCCCCCACTGGTTCCCGCGCATGGTAGCACACAGTTGCGTTTGCGGGCTGTTTGAAGCGCTTTAATATCTCGAACGGTAGCTGTTCGTTCTTGGATGGTTAGAAATGGCCAAAACGAGCTTGGCGCGCCATTAAATTATTTGCTGCGCAGCAAATAGGCGCGCAGCGCAGCCTCTCCCGCACAAACCGCATTCTCATGCACCTGAACGGAATCGAGCGCTTGCTCGAGCGACATCGGAACGCGACAAAGCGGCAACACGAGATCGATGCCCGCACGGTACACGTCATCGAGGTCGGATGCCCTACCTCCCACGATAGCGATAATGGGTTTACCGGCGGCTTTTGCACGCGCGGCAACACCAGCCGGAGCTTTTCCGTGCGCCGTCTGGGCATCCATATTGCCCTCGCCGGTAATAACGAGATCACATGCATGAGCGGAGTCGTCAAACTGTGCGATATCGAGCAGGACATCCACGCCCGAGTGCATCTCCGCCCCAAGCGCCAGAAGCGCCGCTCCGAGCCCGCCCGCAGCGCCCGCACCCGGCACCCCAAGCACGGATGAGAACCGCTTACGCGAGTGAGTTGCGACCGCCGGCTCCGTCTCCGGCGATGTGACGGTCGTCCCGAACTCCGCCCGAGCCTTGTCGAGCAGATGCCCGTAAGAGATCATCCAGCCTTCGCGCTTGTCAACCATTGCGGAATCGCTTGTATCCAAACCCTTTTGGGGTCCAAAGACGGCAAGCGCTCCATGGTCTCCGACCAGCGGGTTCGTTACATCTGAAAGAATCACCAAATGCGTATCGCCGATAGTTTCAAAAGCGGGACGCAAATCGATGGAAGCAAGGCGCGCCAAGCCCGCAAGACCGGCATCGATGGACTTGCCATCCGCATCGAGCAGCCTGGCACCAAGCGCCTGAAGGAACCCGGCGCCGCCATCGTTGGTGGCGCTACCGCCCAGTCCGATATATACCGTGTGCGCGCCCGCCGCGACCGCGGTACGAAGAAGCTCGCCCACGCCATACGTCGAGGCAGCCAGCGCCGCCGCGTCCGTTCGAGCTGACTGACCGATACCGGCAGCGGTCGCCATTTCGATAACCGCCCAGGTGTCGTCGGGTTTATCGCCGTGCGCCAACAGCCATTCAGCGTTGATGGGCGTGCCAAATGCCCCCGTCACCCGCACGGTTTTACGCTCGCCCGCGCAGATGCGGGAGAAGGCGTCGACCGTGCCCTCGCCGCCATCGGCAAGAGCAACGCTGCGTATGTCGACGCACGGGTCCACGCGGCGCATTCCTTCGGCAACCCACGCCTCTATTTCCTCACTGCTTGCGGAACCTTTAAAGGAATCGATTGCCATAAGAACGCGGGGGGCGGCATGCGCCGAAGTGGCATCAACGACCGGCAGCACGGCGAACTCGGCAGCTTGTACGCGTGCATTCTGGTGAGACGCGTGACCCGCGAGATGCATATCGACAAAACCCGATCGTTTAGAGGAAAAGAAATCGCTGAGCAACGCCGCGCAATCATCGGCGAGCACGCCCGCGCGCACATCGAATCGATGATTGAGCTTTGAGGTCTGCGCGAGGTTGAATACCGAGCCCAACGCGCCCGCTTTAGCATCTGCCGCCCCATAAACGCAACGGCCAACGCGTGCGTTGACCATAAGACCGGCGCACATGCAACAAGGCTCGAGCGTCACGTAAACCGCGCAATCGGAAAGACGCCAACGACCAAGGACTTGTGCCGCCTCGCAAAGCGCAGTGAATTCGGCATGTGCCGATGGGTCTTGATCGACCTCGCGGCGGTTGGACGCGCGCGCGATAATCTCGCCATCGCGCACAACAACAGCTCCAATTGGAACTTCCCCCTGCTCACAAGCGTGTTTTGCCTCCTCAATGGCTGCACGCATAAACCGCTCGTCCAAATCGATCCCCGTCACGCATCCTCCTCGTTTCGTCTTATTGCATTCGATGCTATCATTACGAAACACGGAGAGATGGCAGAGCGGTTGAATGCGGCGGTCTTGAAAACCGTTGAGCGTGCTGAGCGCTCCGGGGGTTCGAATCCCCCTCTCTCCGCCAATTCACTTTGAGACAAATCAATACGGCAATCCCTTGGCACCTCCGGGACAAACCTAAAGTTTGGACTCCAGAAACACGCAGTCAAAACGAAGGCACAACGTGCCCTCTCAGCGGGCGCGTTGGACGGGCACCGAGCGAACGACGGCGCGGCACGACGCCTTCGTCCCCTCCGCCAATGAACTTTGCGGCGCTGTGCAGAGCACGTTTTGTATGCTTGCAGTTGGCTCACTCACCGCAAGCCCGCTCCGTCGGCTACAGATTAAGAACGCGCGCCAGCAGAATATCCGATGACACGATAAATGCCTGTTCATCCGCCGCGTTGTGCCCGCGCTCCCACCACATCTCAATCAGGCGTATGATACCGCCCGCGGCAAACTGCGCTGCCGCATCAAGCGTTACGCCGCTTTTTCCGGAATCATAAACGTCCCGATAGCGCTCACGAATCGCCTCGGTCACGCCATCGCACATAACATTGGTCATGCTGCCCGCCATGGAGCTGTTAAAAATGTTTTCGATCAGCTTTTCGTGCTCAAGCAAAAAGTCCATGAGCACCTTAAAAACTTCGAGGCGCTCAGCGCCCAAATCGTGCGACTGATCCTTTGCAGCGGCGTATTCCTCGCCACGCTTCTGGAAATCAATACGCAAGCTGTCGACAAAAAACGAGAAAAACGCGCCCTTATCGACAAAATGCTTGTAAAACGTCGTGCGCCTGATCATCGCCTTCTCGCAAAGCATGGCGACGGTTACATCTTCGTAGGGATGCTCTTCGAGCAATTCTGTAAACGCTTCGATCAGTGCTTTATAGGTCTTCTGAATTCGAAGGTCCATTGTTAACATCCCCAAACTTTCTAACACTATGTTCATTTTCGTACGTTATTGAACAAGCGTCAACGATTTGACCACAAACACATGCCCTTTAAACAACATTAAAGCGCTGTTTACATTATTTTGCACAGTCGTTTAATAAACCACGTATATATTTTATGTTACAGACGTTATTTTTCCCTCAATTGTGGAATATAATGCCGCAGAAAATAAAAGCCATCGGCGTTACGGAGTGATGCAGTTGAAGGAGAGACTGTTTAGGTGGGTCGTCAAACACCGCCGTCCGATTATCGCGTTCTACGCAGTCGTGGCACTTGCGTGCCTGTTCATGCGCCAATTCGTGGGCGTGAACTACGACATCACGAGCTACCTACCCGATGAGGCGGCATCAACGGTCGCCCTCAACACCATGGGTGACGAGTTCAAGGGCGACATCCCCAACTGCCGCGTTATGGTTCCCGACGTTTCCATTGCGCAAGCGCTCAAGTACAAGCACAAGATCGCCAAGGTCAATGGCGTCGAAGACATCCTGTGGCTCGATGACGCCGCCGACATCGACCAGCCGCTCGACACGCAAGACAAAGACACGGTCGAAACCTATTACAAGAAGGGCAACGCACTGTTCACGGTAACGATCGATTCCAAAAAGCAGATCGAGGCAACCGACGCTATCCGCGATATCGTAGGCGACAAGGGCGCCATCACGGGTGCCGCCATGTCCAACGCGCTCGCTACGACCTCGACCGAAAATCAGATCAGCATCATCACGGTCGCCGTTATCGCAATTATCTGGCTCATCTTGGTCATCACAACCACAAGCTGGGCAGAGCCGATTCTCGTGCTCCTCGGACTGGGCGTCTCCGTCTTCATCAACTGGGGAACCAACCTCATCTTTGGCGAGATCAGCTTTGTCACCAACTCTGCAGGCTCTATTTTGCAGGTAGCCATCGCGCTCGACTTCTCTGTCTTTTTGCTGCATCGCTTTAACGAGGAGCGCGGCAACCACGGCAGCACCGCAGAGGACATGGTGCAATCGTGCTGCAAGGCGTCGGTCGCCGTTTTCTCCAGCGGCTGCACCGTCTGCATCGGCTTTATCGCGCTCGCTGCCATGCAGTTCAAAATCGGCCCCGACCTTGGCTTGGCGCTTGCTAAGGGCATTGCCATCAGCCTGATTTCAGTCTTTACCTTTGTTCCCTCGATGTTCGTGCAGTTCGACAACTTTGTGCGGAAGACGCAGCATAAGCCGTTCATTCCTTCGCTCGGCAAGTTCGCGCGTTTCGTGCTCAAAATCTGCATCCCCGCGACCATCGTCATCCTCGCCTTGGTCTACCCGGCACGCGTCGCTTCGACTTCGCAGGACATCACGTACTACTACGGCACCTCGCACATCTTTGGCGCCGACACCAAACTCGGCCAGGACATGGACAAGGTCAAAGCCGTCTTCGGCAATTCCGACACCTATGTCGTGCTCGTTCCGCGCGGCGAAGTCAGCCAAGAGCAGGCTCTTTCCAATGAGCTCAAGGCGCTGCCCCAGGTCAAATCCATCCAAAGCTACGTCGACGTGGCGAGCCCCTACATTCCGCAGGGCATGGCCGAGAAAAGCACACTCGACCTTGTCGAAGGCAAGCACTACAGCCGTCTCGTGCTTACGGTCACGGCTCCATACGAGGGCCCGAGCACGTTCAAGCTCGTCAAGAAGATCCGCAGCATCGCGAACAAGTACTACCCCGGTAAAGCCATGCTCGCCGGCGAGGGTGTCTCGACCACCGACCTCAAGGACACCATCACCGTCGACAAGGGCAAAGTTGACCTTATCGCCGTCGTTGCCGTGTTCGTGGTCCTGTTGCTTGCAACCAAATCGATCAGCCTGCCTGTGATCTTGGTGCTTGTTATCGAAACCTCCATCTGGATCAACTTCGCAGCACCGCTCTACACCGGTATGCATGAATTCTTCCTCGCCTATCTGATCGTGAGTTCCATCCAGTTGGGCGTGGCAGTCGACTACGGCATCCTCATCGCCGATCGCTATCGCGAGGACCGCGTGACCATGCACAAGCGCGAGGCAATGCTCGAAACCATCCAGGCATGCACGGTACCTGTCCTCACCTCCGGTTCGGTCCTGCTTATCAGCGGCTTTTTGATCCACGCCATCTCGAGCCACGGCGTGCTCAAGCAGATCGGTTGGTTCTTGGGCGTGGGTGTGAGCATCTCGCTCGTGGCGGTGCTCTTTGCGCTGCCCGGATTCCTCTACATACTCGATGGCGTCATCGGCAAAACCACGCTCAAGTCGCACTTCCTGCCTAAGGACGCCAATGCTCCTGCTGCAACCGCCACCGTCACCGCAGCCTCTGCAGCAGCATCCGTGGCAACAAAGCCCGAAGCTGCAACCGACGCCTTCGCAACCGAGACCGCCCGCAAAGCAGCAGCGTCCGCAACCGGGGCAGCAACCGAAACCGCGACCGATACCGCCGTCACCGGCACGTCCGCTCAGTAATCAACATGGAAAGGGATATCGCCATGAACAGCAAAGATAAACTCAACACCGAGCTCGCTGGCCAACGCGACCTCGTCCGCCGTCCGCGCAAGCGCATCGCCGCACTCGCCATCGCCGCAGGACTCACCGTCGCCCTTGCCGTGCCGGGCGCCGTCGTGTTCGCCGAAGGCGTGGGCACCACCAACAGTGGCACCGCAACCGCAACGGAGCAGAGCGCCGAGTCCAACTCCAACGTCTCCGGCTCGAACGCGAGCTACAAGAAAAACCAAGTCGTCTACGTCAAGACCGATGGCGACGGCAACCGAACGGGCGTGTATGTCGTCAACAGTTTCGACGCCAATAAGGGCGAGAAGATCGAAGACGCCGGCGACTACACCAAGGTGACGAATCTCTCCACGACCAAGAAGCTCACCGACAAGGACGGTAAGGTCGCTGTCACGGGCCAGGGGACGCAAGATTTCGTCTACCAGGGCAACCTCAACAAGAACACGCAGATGCCCTGGAACGTCACCGTGAGCTACCAGCTCGACGGCAAAGATATTGACGCCAAGGATTTGGCAGGCAAGAGCGGCAAGCTCTCCATGAAGCTCAAGATCGAGAAGAACGCCGACTACCAGGGCGGCGACTACGCCGACAATTACCTGGTGCAGGTCACCGGCCAGCTCAAGGATACCGAAGCGCACAACATCGACGCCGAGGGCGCCACTGCAGCGGCGAACGGTTCGAACACGCAGCTTACCTACATGGTGATTCCGGGCACCACGGGTGACTACACCATCAACGCCGATGTCGAGAACTTCGAGTTCGACGGCTGGCAGATCGTTGGCGTGCCGCTGAGCCTTGCGCTCGATGTCGATTCCAGCAGCATGGATACAAGCCAGCTGACCGAGCTTTCGAATGGCATCGCGACCGCAAACATCGGTGCAGGCCAGGTTGCCTCGGGTGCCAAGACGCTTGCCGCTTCGCTTGCCACGGCAAACACGGGCGCCGGCACGCTCGCCAACGGTGCCTCCACGCTCGCTGCGGGCACGAGCCAACTGAACTCCCAGGTCCCCACGCTAGTCAACGGCGTAAAGACGCTTAACTCCGGCGCCGCAACCGTCAACGGTGGAGCAACCAAGCTCAAGGGCGGCGCAGCGGACCTCAAGGCGGGCCTCACCCAGCTGCAGGGCAGCGCTAAAGATATTTCCAACGGTATTAAGGGCATTTCCGCCGGCTCCGACGTATACGTGAATGCACTCACCCAGAACAAGACCACGCAGGAAGCTAACCTGAAAGCGGCAACGGCTGCAACCACCGACGCACAGAAGGCGGTCACCTCCACATCGGACTCCGCTTATAGCAGCCTGTACGGCGCACAGGGACTTGCAGCCGCGCTGAGCGGAGAGAGCAAGTACCTCTCCGGTGCCCAGCAGGCGCTTGCTGCCGCCCAGCAGATTGCCGGCACCATGGGCAACGGCGGCGCAAAGACCGCTGCCGAAACCGCAAAGGCCAACGCTCAGACTGCGGCAGGAAACGCACAGAGCGCAGCCGGCAGCGTAGCTGCCGCCAAACAAGAGGTCGCCAATGCGCAATCGGCTATCGCGAGCGCAACCGACCTCGATAGCGCAAAAGCGGCAGCCGCACAGCTGAGCAACGCTTTGAACAATCTCAACGCTGCCGAGTCTGCCGCAGGTAATGCCGCCACCAACGCCAACAACGCCGCGTCGAGCGCGGGCGAAGCCGCTACTGCCGCCTCCGGTGCGGATACGACGGGACTGGCTTCCACCCTTGGCAAGGCTGCTGGCGCCATCACGAGCGCGCAGGGACTTAACAGCCAGGCAACTAAGGGCCTCGACGGGGCCAAGCCCCTCTTCGGTACGCTTGGCTCCCAGGTCACAGCCCTCGCTGACGCAGCGGGTGCCCAAGGCGGCGCTCAGGGCGCTGTCACCGCGCTCGACGGCGCCATCAAGGGCTACACCACGGTGCAGTCTGGCCAGCAGCTGAGCCTTGCAGGTGCTATCGCCTACATGAACTGTGCCATCAACCCGGCAACGCCCACCGCTCAAAACCCCGGCCTCGTTGCCGGCGTGAACTCCGCCGCGTCGGGCGCAAACCAGTTGAGCGATGGCTCCGCGACGCTCGCCGCGGGCACGAGCCAGCTCGCCACGGGCACGCAAACGCTCGCTAACAGCACGCCTGCCCTCGCCGGTGGCGTTTCGCAGCTCAACGCCGGCGCCTCCCAGCTTAAGTCCGGCGCCCTGACACTCAGCGATGCCATGGGGCTACTCTCCTCGGGTGCCGGAACTCTTTCCAGCGGCGCATCTGAGCTTGCCAGCGGCACGCAAGAACTCGCCGACCGCACGAGCGACCTCGATACCCAGGTCATCGACACCGTCAAGGACCAGATCGAGAAGATGCTTAACCCCGACTTCACGCCCACGGACTTCGTCAACGGTGAGCAGGGCGGGCACGTCAATCACGTCCAGTTTGTCTTCATGACGGGCGCTGTCTCCAAGTAGCAATTTACCTGAACCGCGCTCAAAAGAAACCATGCGCAACAAAGGCCGAGCCGCCCTGTGCGACCCGGCCTTTTCATCGGGCTTCAAACCAAAACCCAAATAAGACAGGTATACTGATTTAAACTTGACCCTGCGGGACGACCCGCTCATCTTGAGGAGTCATCATGACTGTCCCCATCATCATTCTCATTGTTGTTGTTCTCGTCGTGCTGTTTGCCATCGCAGGTATCTACAACAGCATGGTTACGCTGCGCAATCGCGTAGACAACGCATGGCAGAACATCGACACACAACTTCAGCGCCGCAACGACCTGATTCCCAATCTCGTCGAGACCGTCAAAGGCTACGCAAAGCACGAGTCCGAAACGCTCGAGAAAGTCGTCGCCGCTCGCAACGCATGCGTCTCTGCCGGCACACCCGAAGCAAAAATGGAAGCCGATGGTGTTCTGACCGGCGCGCTCCGTCAGCTTTTTGCCGTCGCTGAGAGCTATCCAGACCTCAAGGCAAACGCCAACTTTCAGCAGCTCCAGGGCTCTCTGCAGGACACCGAGGACAAGGTGAGCTACGCCCGCCAGAGCTACAACGACTGCGTTCTCAACTACAACAACCGCATCCAGACCTTCCCGGCAAACATCTTTGCCGGCATTTTCGGATTCAAGGAGCGTCAGGGCTTCGAGGCTGCCGAGGCAGCGCGTCAGGCTCCGCAGGTCAAGTTCTAAGCTGGGCATCGCCTCAATCCGGGCAAGGTCGAACACAAACATAACGCCTAAATGGGGCGGAGCAGCAACCTATGCCGCTCCGCCCTTTTGTTGTCTAGCGTATTAAGCGTCGCAGACTTTATTGCCCTCCCCGGCAGCCGCCCGCTATGCAATCGCACGCTAGCGTTTACGAGATTTGCCGCGCATAGCAACCACATGTCGGCAATTACGCAATCAAGTGCACCGTCCCATCTACCAGCCATCCCGCACAAAAAAGGTCCCATCGCAAACGCAACGGGACCTTACATAAGCTGCTATTGACTCAGCTACTGGGGTTAGGCTATTAGGCGACCTTGACGACCCAGCCGTGCTTATCCTCGATAGCGCCGTCCTGAATGCCCGTGAGGGTCTCACGGAGCTTCTTCATAACGGGGCCGCACTCGACCTGACCTGCCGGGAACACGACAGTCTCATCGGCACCATAGACCTTGTTGTCGATCTGGCCGACAGGCGAGATGACAGCAGCGGTGCCGCACATGCCGCACTCGGAGAACTTGCCGGTCATAACCTCTGCCCACTCGACCGGACGATTGTCCACGGTCATGCCAAGGTCCTCAGCGACCTGAACGAGCGAACGACGGGTGATGGAAGGCAGGATCGAGTCGGTGTGGCTCTTGGGCACCACGAGGGTGTTGCCGTCGACGAACAGGACGTTAGCACCGCCGGTCTCCTCGACGTAGGTGCGGGTCTCGGAATCGAGATACAGGTTGTCAGCATAGCCGGTGGAGTGAGCCTCGACGGAAGGCTTGAGGCTCATGGCGTAGTTCAGGCCGGCCTTGATGTTGCCGGTACCGTGAGGCGCAGCGCGGTCGTACTCGGAAACGCGCAGCTTAACAGCCTTGAGACCGCCCTTGTAATACGGACCAACCGGGGTCACGAGAATACGGAACGTGTACTCAGGAGCGGGAGCCACGCCGATCACGTTACCAGAGCCGATCATAAACGGGCGGACATACAGGGTAGCGCCGGAACCGAAGGGCGGAACCCAGGCGGCGTTGGCCTTGACGACCTGCTTAACAGCATCGACGAACTTGTCCTTGGGGAACGGGGGCATCTCGAGGCGCTGAGCGGAATCGTACATACGCTCTGCGTTCATATCAGGACGGAAGCAGACGATATCGCCGCTCTTGGTGGTGTAAGCCTTGAGGCCCTCAAAGACCTCCTGGCAATAGTGGAAGATGCCACCGCACTCGGACACGTGCATGGTGTGGTCGGTCGTCAGGCCGCCCTCATCCCACTTGCCGTCCTTCCAGTGTGCCTCGTAGCTGTAGTCGGTCTGCATGTAATCAAAACCGAGGCTACCCCAGTCAAGATCTTTCTTCTCGACAGTCATATGTCGCTCCTTACATACACGGTTGCATACTCGCGAACCCGCACGCAAGGACCGAAGCCGGCCGCGTCGCAACGTCGCATGCCCGGAGCGTAGAGCCGGGCAGGACACGCGGGCAACATCAAAGCCGATGGCGCGTCGATTCGCATGCAGGAGATTGTACTCCCCGCGCGCTGCGGATAAAACGCTTTTCTTTAACTAAGTAAAGTATTTTCATTTGCTTCAAAATTCGTACGAGCAAACCGTCCCCCATAAGGCACAGTAGCCGCTCGCCCCATGCGTCCCGCGACCGCCCTATCGATATACTCTAAAGTCGAGACAACGATTGGAGCCCTCTTGGCAACTCAGAACAAACGCGAACACCTGACAGAAGACCTGCTCAAGCGACTGCTGGCAAGCTCGAGTATCGACGCTTATCTTGATGAAGGCGAGACCATCGATCAAACGCTCCCCTCGTACCTGCGCTGCCTCATCGACGAGCGCCGCATTAAGCGTTCGGACGTCGCGCGCAACTCGGGCCTCAACCCAACCGTTGTGTACGACATCTTTGCCGGCAAGAGCCGCCCCGGGCGAGACCACGCCATCATGCTGGCGCTCGGCATCGGCTGCACGCTTCGCGAGACGCAGCGCCTTTTGAGGCTCGACAGGGTCGCCGAGCTTTGGTGCAAGAACCGCCGCGATGCCATCATCATCTGGTGCATCGAACGCGGCATGAGCCGCGCCTGCACCGATGACGCGCTCTACCGTTTAGGCGAAAAGACGCTTTTGGGGACCAATCCGCTCAAATAGACGCCCAAGCTTTCGCGAGTCCCGCAGCCCCATCACCTCCACACCCGCTTCAGTTGCCAACTGAACAAACGGAACAGTCATTATCATATCATTCTAGGGGCATTTGC
>OGDF01002996.1_pt1 | contig 21499 bp, 14 predicted proteins | sample 1570141 | NCBI WGS metagenome assembly OGDF01 (sample SAMEA4370581, study PRJEB24528) | human gut metagenome | reverse complement strand
TATTTATGAGACTACCAACTTTTTTATAAACTATTTCTTATCCCGAACTGGGGTACAACACTTGCCAAATATGTCTCAGAAACGCCGAGCGCCCGTGCCGGCAACCCTATCGGCGGCACGTCGCACCCGTGGCCTTCGACATAGAACCGGTCAACCGTCTTTTCGGTTTCTGCCACATACATCGCGCAATAATCCTCATGCAGGATAAACTGCCGCTGATAAAAGCGCCGGCAGTTGGCAAGCAACAAGTTGATTTTTTCAGCAAGTAATGAATCTGAGGAATCGCCAGTGTTGTCAGAGAGAATCCCAGCCACGGCATCAAACAGACGGTCTACCACGCTTTTCTCGCGCAGCGAGATGTGAAGCGACTCTCGCGGATAGCGGTAGCCGAAAAATGCGTAGTCGGAGAATACGCCACGCAGCGGCGGTTGCAGCGACAGCGATTTGTGGAACGACAGCACCCGTGCGTCGGCAGCCACCGGCATCGCCTCGCCCGGCGGAAAAAACGACATCCGCGCGTCGGCGTAGTCGCAGCATCGGCATGCGAAATCGCCACGGATTTCCATCGCCACGGCATAGTGGCAAAGGCGCGACGGGGCGTCGGCCGCCGATGTCACGGCGGCGGTGCTGTTGTGCTGTACGACTGTCATTTTATGCCTGCAGTTTACGATATTCATTCGGTGTCTTCCCGACATTCTTCTTGAAAATTCGGTTGAAATGCTGGGAATACTGATAACCCAATTCATACGAAATCTCGCTGATGGTCTTTTCTGAACCGAGCAGCAGCTCCTTTGCGAGCGCAATTATTTTGTCCTGTATGTATTCCTGCGCCGTCTTTCCTGTCTCCTTCTTAATCAAATCGCCGAAGTAGTTTGGCGACAGACACACCTTGTCGGCAAAAAACTTCACCGACGGCAGCCCCTCCGACTGCGTGCGTCCGCTTGCGAAATATTCGTCGAGAAGCGTTTCAAACTGCGCAAGGACTCCGTGGTTGACAACGGAACGAGTCTCAAACTGCCGGGCATAGAAACGCATGCATTAGTCGAGCAGCAACTCGATGTTGCGCGCAATCAGGCGACGGCTGAACTTGTCGATGGGCCGCTCGATTTCCGTCGCTATCTGGTCAAGACAGTTGCTGAACAGCACCTTCTCCTCGTCGCTGAGATGCAGCGCCTCAGCCGAAGAGTAGTCGAAAAACGAATAGTTCTTGATGCCCTGCCCCAACGACGTGCCCCGTATAAGGTCGGGATGGAAAAGCAGTCCGCGAGCTTTCGGCTTGAATCCCGGCTCCATATTGACTTCGACCACCTGTCCCGGAGCGAAACTTGTGACCGTGCCTTCCTGATAGTCGTAGGTCTGGCGCCCGTAGCGGATGTCGCCGCAGCGCGTCTGTTTCAGAAACAGGGCATATATGCCGTAATTCATTGTGAAATGGGAAGGAAAACGTGTGGCGTCGGCAAGGTCGACAACAGCCACCAACGGATGGCGTGTTTCCAGTCCGAACAAACTGTTGTAACTGTCTATCGTGTTGATTTGAAGGATTTCCGTATCCATAAGGCAGACTGTTTTTTTGTTGCTGCAAAAATAAACATATTTGCCTTCTGCGTCAAGACGGACGCGTAAGAATCCGTAAAAAGGTTACTACAATCCACACATCGGGCACACCCGCAGCGTCGTCACTTTCCTCCGTTCAGACGGTAGAGCATCGAGCGGAGATGCTCGGTTGGATTCAGACGGTATGCCATGCCGAGATATTTCCGGGCTTCGTCGGCCTCCGGTGAAGAATGCGCAAGCTTGCGTGTGTCGAATTCCGAGAAATAGTAGACCCCGATGTTGAGCATCGCGTCGACATCCTTCGGATTGAGATCGATTATCCGCTTATAGACAGCCACCGCCTCATCGTAGCGGTCGAGCAGCATGTATCCTCGCGCCTTGATGCGGAGCATCGACGGATCGTCGGGGTTGACGGCAAGCAGCGTGTCGCTCATCTCAATCATTTTCTCGGCATTGTTGCGCGAATCATACAGCCGCGCCAGCCGGATGTTGATGTTGCGTTTCAGCCACGGCTGTTTTTCCTTTACGAGAATCATAAAATCCTCAAGGATGACTGGGCGCCCGATTTCAAACGCCGATATTTTCACCTCATCAAACAGGCTGTCGAGCGGCAGCGCGTATCTTTGCGTTGCCTCGAGCAGCTCCATCTGCTCTTCGGGATTGTTGATTGCGCCATAGACAGTCACCGAGCGTCCGTAGGTCTGCATGTCGGTAGGCTCGCGCTCCAGAATGGCGCGAAACATAGCGAGAGCGTTCGCCCATTCCTCATGCTGATAGAATCGGTCGGCCTTTTCCCGGATTGTCGACAAACTCACCTCTGCCGCCGCCGGCATCGAGAAGGCAATCACGCAAACAACGGCGAGTAAAAATCTAAAAAATTTGTTGTCCATAGCAATAATCGTTGCCAAAAATTTGTTGTTAACGACAAAGTAACTAAATTTGTGAAGAAGAACAAAATAAAGAATCAAAATAAATGAGAACAAGTTATAAGAGAATCCTGCTGAAACTTAGCGGAGAGTCGCTGATGGGCGCTCAAGGCTATGGCATCGACCCCGTGCGCGTGGGCGATTATGCCGAGCAAATCAAGGAGTTGGCGCAAGCCGGAGTTGAGATTGCCATCGTGATTGGAGGAGGCAACATCTTCCGCGGACTGGCAGGCGCAGCCAAAGGCGTTGACCGCGTGAAAGGCGACCAGATGGGTATGCTTGCCACTGTGATCAACTCTCTCGCCCTATGCTCCGCCCTTGAAAAGATAGGACAGCCGGCACAGGTGTTCACCGCCGTGAATATGTTCCCGATCGGCGAACACTACAGCAAGTGGAAAGCCATAGACGCTATGAAGGCAGGCAAGGTGTCGATAATTTCGTGCGGCACGGGCAACCCGTTCTTCACCACCGACACAGGCTCGGCTCTGCGAGGCATCGAGGTGGAAGCCGACGTGATGCTCAAAGGCACGCGTGTGGACGGCATCTACACCGCCGACCCTGAAAAAGACCCTTCAGCCAAGAAGTTTACCGAAATCACCTACGATGAGATCTACGAGCGCGGCTTGAAGGTGATGGACCTCACGGCAACCGTGATGTGCAAGGAGAACAATCTGCCGATCGTGGTGTTTGACATGGACACCAAAGGCAACCTCAAGAAAGTGATTGAGGGAGAGCCTATCGGCACATTGGTTTATCAGAAATAAAAATTTAAAAACAATAAAACAACAATCAAAAATGAACGACGTCAACACTTACATCAAGCCTGCTGAGGAAAAGATGGAGATGGCGGTTGAGTATCTCGACGAGACACTCGCCCACATCCGTGCCGGCAAGGCCAACCCAAAAATTCTCGACGGTGTCAAAGTGGATTATTACGGAAGCGCTGCGCCGGTTTCCAATGTGGCAAACATCTCAGTGCCCGACGCACGCACAATCGTGATTACCCCGTGGGAGAAATCAATGTTTAAGGAGATTGAGAAAGCCATCATCAATTCTGAGATAGGAATCACTCCGGAAAACAACGGTGAGGTGATACGCCTGTCGATTCCTCCATTGACCGAAGAGCGCCGCAAGGCTCTTGTAAAGCAGTCGAAGGGAGAGGCCGAGCAAGCCAAGATTTCTGTGCGCAACGCCCGCCGCGATGCAATCGACGGTCTGAAGAAAGCCGTGAAAAACGGTATGCCTGAAGATGTCGAGAAAGACGCAGAGGCAAAAGTGCAGAAAATCCACGACAACTATATGAAGAAAATCGACGAGGTTTTCGCTGCAAAGGAAAAGGAAATCCTCACAGTGTAATATAGGTGTCAATCAATCAGATACTATAAAATCGGACGCTGACCATGAAATCTGTTTCAGGGCAGTGTCCGAGTTTTTTCTAATCAGCAACAATCAACAAAGATTTCAATGAAAAAGAAATTGTTATTCGTGCTTTTCGCCGTGCTGACACTTGCTGTGGGGGCAACGGCCGCCACTTCATCTGTGATAGAGCGCACAGGCAAAAGCATCAAGAAAGAGCGCACTGCGCCTGCCCGTCAGGTCGCCAAAGCCGACGCCGACAAGTCGCCGACGGTCTACGGATGGCTGCGCTATGTGGAGCATGCGCCGAGCGACCAGCAGTATGGCGTTTGCCGCTTCAATGCCGGCGACCCATCGACGGTCGACGTGCTGTTTCCGTTTGACGCAGAGCATCAAGCATGCGCCGGTGCGGCAGCCAACGGTGTCTACTACGTTTACCGCTACACTCCGGGCGACTATGCCGCGCCTGTTGATTTCGGCACGGTGAACCTGACAACCGGAGCGTTTACCCGAATCGCCGACTACAGCCGCCTGAACGCATTGTTTGCCGACATGACGTTCGACTATTCGACCCAGACCATGTATGCCCTTGCAAACGTGGGCTCGTCTACGGTGTCGACGCTTGTAACCGTAAACCTCACAAACGGCGACGTGCAGAATGTGGCAACGCTCGCCGAGAAGTTTGTGACTCTTGCATGCTCCTACGACGGACAGCTGTATGCCATAAAGGGCGACGACGGATATCTCTACAAGATAAACAAGACAAACGGCGACCTCAAGTCGATTGGCTACACTTATGAGGAGCCGGCGGAATATTTCCAGTCAATGGAGTTCGACCACAGCACCGAAACGCTGTATTGGGCAGCCAACACAATCTACGAGGAGGGATTCCTGACGGTTGTGAACATTGCCAACGGCAATTCTGAGCGCACCGGCACAATCAGCGAAAACGCGCAGGTGGTGGGTCTCCACATCCCGTTTGTGCGCACTGCCGACAAGGCTCCTGCCGCCATCGAGGGACTGACTGTCACTCCGGCTGCCGAGGGCGCGCTGAGCGCAACGCTTTCGTGGACAAACCCCACTCAGACTTACGACAAGAGGGGCAACACTACGATAACCCGCGTCGACATCTTCCGCGACAACTCTTTGGCGGGCTCCGTGACCGACGCCGCTCCTGGCGCGCAGTCGTCATGGACCGACGCGAATGTGCCTACAAGCGGCCGCCACGAATACAAAGTGTTTGCCGTAAATGCCGAGGGCAACGGCGAGCCTGCGGAACAGACCGCATACATCGGACACGACACGCCGGTGGCTCCTACAGGGGCAACCGTGTCGAAGATTGACGACACTACGCTTAAAGTGGAATGGACAGCGCCGACTGCCGGACAAAACGGCGGATGGATTGACCAGGCATCGCTGCGCTACCGCGTGAAGCGACTGACCGACGGCTCTATGGTCGCTGAAAATCTGACGGCTACGTCATGCACCGACACCGTTGATAAACTGGACACTTATTCTTACGAAATCGAGGCTTACACTGCCGACGGCAATGGCGGAAAGGCGAAAACCAACGGGGTGGCTGCCGGTCCGGCAATCACCGTGCCCTACACCTGCTCGTTCAAGACCGACGGCGATTTCGGATTGTGGACAGTGATCGACGCCAACAACGACTACTACACTTGGGAGCGCGAGACTACGCTTGCCGCCGCCAAATATTATGCCAACGAGGATTATGAGACATCTGCCGACGACTGGTTGATTTCTTCGCCAATCGCCTTGAACGCCGGAGTGCAGTATCGTCTGCGCTTCAACGCAAAATCCTACGACGAGTCATACCCCGAACACGTGGCAGTGTATCTCGGTCAGGGCAAGACAGTGGAGGCTATGACAACCAAACTCGGCGACTTCGAGGTGGCAACCTACGACATGCATCAGTATGAGGTGACATTCCCGGCAATTGCCGCCAACGGCAACTACAACATCGGTTTCTACTGCCATTCGCAGGCTCCCAACGGATATATTCTCTATGTCACCGACGTGGAGCTCACGGCAGTGACAAACGGTGTACTGAAGGGCACGGTGACCGACGGCACCAACCCTATCGGGAACGCGGTGGTGTATATCGAGAGTCTTAAGATTTCAAGCATCACCGAAGCCGACGGCTCGTTTGACTTCGGCGAAATCGAAGCCGGCGAATATGACGTCCTCATTCAAGCCGACGGCTATGCCTCAAAAACCATAAAGGTCAAGATTGAGGCGGGCAAGACAACCATCCTGCCGGTTGAGATTCAGAAATTGCGCAACGTGGACATCAGCGGACGCCTCGTGAGCGAGGACGGCAACCCGATTGAGGGAGGCTCCGTCACCGCCAAGGGCTACTCTACCGTCACAACGGTTTCTGCCGCCGACGGCACATTCTCATTCCAGCAGCTGGCAGCCATCGACAAAGTGACAGTCAGCATCCACCGCTACATGATGGACGACGCAGAGAAAGAAATCGTCTTGACAGAGTCAAACACCGTCGCTCTCGGCGATGTGGCTATGACAGCAAAACGCCTGTCGCCTGCGAAAGTCACTGTAACGTCGACCAAGAGCGTTGCAAACGTGGCTTGGGAAACGCCTGCCGACTTCACTGAATATCGCCACGACAGCGGCATCTACGACGGTCGTCTCGGCAACATCAACGGCACGAAAAACAGCGTTTATGGAGCCGTTTACCGCACTCCTGCAATTCTGTCGTCGATGTCGTGGTTTACCGACAAATACCTGCAGGAGCATAAGTCTGTCAACATCTTTGTGTTCGACCTCGACACCGACGGCAATCCCACCTCAACCGTGCTGTTCAGCCGCGAGAACGTTGCCAACGTCGACAATGAGTGGAACACGTTTGTGTTCCCGACCGAGCTGACGGCGCCGCGCGGATATATGCTTGCAATAAGCGCCGAGGGACATGCCGGACTGGGCATCGCCGAGGCTACCGATGAATATCCGTTCGCAGAGCGCGAAAACTGCTTCAGCGACGACTATAAGACTGGTGTATTCACCTATGTCGAGGAGCACAACATCAACCGTCCGCTCATGATCCGCGCCACCGGCGTGGCTGTAGCCGACGCCGGGCTGCCTCAGGTGGCTGCTCCGAAATATGAGGTGTACCGCCTTGCCGACACCGACGCCGACGACCAGACAAAATGGACAAAACTCTCCGACGCGCCATTGGCTGAACGCACTTTTGCCGACGCGCAATGGGCTACGCTCCCTTATGGTGGCTACCGCTATGCCGTAAAGGCCGTGTATGGCGACAACGACGCCTCCGACGCGCGTCTGTCGGCTGTGGAATACTGCAACATGACGTTGCCGCTCAACGTTGCCGTAAGCACATCCACTCCAACAAACGAGGCTGACGGCGCCGCTGTGGCTCTGAAGGGTCAGACGTTTGGAAACGAGTATACCGGAACCGTGGGCGCCGACGGCAAACTGTCGCTTGGCGAGGTTTGGCGCGACGTGTACAACGTGACGGTAAGCAAGCCCGGATTTACGACATTTGCCGCCGAGCACGACGCCACAAAGGGCGAGACAGCGACTGTCAACGCCGTTCTTGACGAATACCGCGTGGATCCGTTCGGGCTCGAGGTGTCGAAGACAAGCACTGCGGGCCAGCGCAAGTTTGTATGGAACACGCCGAACTATCTGTTTGACGACTTTGAAGGCCATGAGGCATTCGCCGTCAACTCGCCGGGAATCATCGGTTGGACATATATCGACGACAGCCACACAGCCACAATTCCTATCGACGGCGTGAATTATCCTAACGCCGGCGCGGAAATGGCATTCCAGGTGTTCAATCCGTATGAGACCGACCCTGTGCTCGGAGTAATCAACGAGGGCATCCGTCCGCACAGCGGAAAGCAGTTCCTCGCTTCGTTTGCAAAGGAAAACAGCAGCGTCTACAACAACGACTTCATCATTTCCCCCGAATTGTCGTTTGCAAAGGATTTCACATTGAAATTCTTCGCAAAGAGCTTCAACGAAGACTACGGCCGCGAGAAGATGAACGCAGGATACTCGACAACAGGCAAAGCCGCCGACAATTTCACATGGCTCAACGGCGAGAACCCTGTGGAGCTCCCGATGGGCGAATGGACAGAGTATCGCTACACAGTGCCTGCCGAAGCAAAATATGTGGCTATCAACTGCGTTTCCGACTATCTGCTGTTCATGATGGTCGACGATGTGTTTGTCGGCTACGAGCTGCCTGACGGCGTTGACCCCGACAACATCCGTGGCGACCTCAAATTTGAGGTTTACCTCGACGGCAACAAGGTGGCGGAACAGGCTGAACGCTCATTTACATTCGACAAGCTACAGAACGGCACACACCGCGCCGGCGTGAAAGCGTTGTTCCACACGGAGGCTTCTCCGCTGGTTGAAACGGAGTTTGTCGTAACCGACGGCTCTGCGGTAAGCGTTGTGGCAAACGGCTCAAACCGCGTGTACCCGAACCCGACGACAGGCATCCTCAACATCGACGGTGCCTACGACCGTGTTGACGTGCTCAATGTGGCTGGCGCCGTTGTGGCTCGCTTCGGCAACGACAGCACAATCGACATCGCAGGAAATCCTGAAGGTGTATACATCGTGCGCGTCGTTTCTGGTGAAAACGTGACTACAACCAAAGTGATTTTGAAAAAATAAAATCCACTAACGTCAAAGAAAAGGCTGTATCTCAACGAGATGCAGCCTTTTCTACTATTTCTCTTCATTTATGCGCAAAAATTTTATCAAAAAAATTTGCACAGTAATAAAATTTGCAATACCTTTGCACTCGCAAACAAACGCAAGGTGCCATAGCTCAGTTGGTAGAGCAAAGGACTGAAAATCCTTGTGTCCCCGGTTCGATTCCTGGTGGCACCACGCAAAAGAGAGTATCACGAAAGTGATGCTCTTTTTTTTTATTGCTGTCCGGCAAACGGGTTCAACAGGCTATTCTGAGTGAATTTATGCATTGACAAGTCTCCCATTTCAGCGATTGGGTCGGCTGTCCGATAAAATTGTTCTCCTTTCATGGGATATTCATTGACAAAGAATGCCATATTTGCTCAATTCAGGCTCTTCTAATGGTTTTTATCTCCCAATGAAGCTCCTACACATTCAACATATCGGCTGTCCGAGGAAAACAAAAAGTCAAATAAGGCTTGAGAATTTTACCGGACACCAATAACTGACAATCCTATTTTGTATTATCCGTTAGCCATTCTTTAGCTGTTTCTGTCAACCTATATTGCTGTTTTGGGTGCTTCGGCTGATTGGGATAAAGTCGTTCTATCAATCCTTCCTCCAATGCAGGAGCAATATAACTCTCACGGAAATACTTTAAGTCTTTAATATCACATACATCCGCTATATCCCTCATAGACATATAAGAATCGCTCATTTTCTGAATGAGTAATTCCACTTGTGGGGTACTTAGGGGGTGCTTAGGGGGTACTTGGGGGGTACTTGTCCTCCTTGTCAGTCTTTATTGTGCTGGATGTGAAATCAGGTCGCTTGAAAGTGATAGTGATGAAGCCTTCATTGTCACACCATGTTGGCTCTTCGATATTTTGCGCTTTACAGGCATCCATAATACGCCTTGCTCCGCTACCCCAGTTTTCCAGATAGGTCATCCGATAGAGAGCTTCCGCCACTTTCAAGTTATGAGGATATGACTCGTGAGGTTCCTTGATATTTTCGGCAGTTATCTGTGGAGGGAATGTGCCGGGACTTGCTATCTCGATGCGGTCGTCATAAATGGCAAGACTGATAGTCAGATTATATTTTTCCCAATGACGGTGACAAAGGGCATTGATAAGAGCCTCCCTTAACGCATGATAAGGAACTTCAAGATGTTCCTCTCGTTCAAGACTATGGTTTGTAATCCTGCCGCTGAGAGAAAGATGTTTGAAGCAAAATGCAACTCCGGCATCCAGAAGTTTGAAAAAATTTCCTTCGGCTCGTTGGTTGTCACGGAACATGTTTTTATTCGTTCCCACAAACCGCGCCATTCTCAACGTGAACTGTGGGTACTCGTCAATGTTATTGGAAAAGAGCAATACCGCGCCATTAGTTGGTACGCCATTTTTAAGCAACTTCCATTTTGAAAGAATACCTCCGGTCGGCTCATACAATGCCGATTCTGGAATACGTCCGCCATCAATACCTCGGCGGATGCAGTTACAAATCAAGTTCTCATCAAGGTCTGCCAATGCAACACTGTCAGCAGCCAGTCTTTCCCACGCATACATCTGTGGCTGGTGGGCGCGAATACGCTCATCGTACATATCCTGTGGCATGGCCTTCGTTGTGCTTTCAACTTTGTAATACGGACAGCCGTGAAATGTATGCGGACGCTCACCCCATACCCAACCGTCAAAGTGCATGGCAATAACTTGGTAGCCGAGACGCTCCGGCACATCAACATACGCCACCCGCACATCTACCGCAGGTTCTAATCCTGCCAATGCCTGAGCAATCTCCTGCTGAGTCTTGTCAGTCACTTCCTGCCCGATTATCTTCAGAGACTTCGGTGCTACACCGAAAATTAGCCAGAACACCATGCAGATGGTTAAAATATAAAAGCGTTCCGCTCTCAATTTGGACTTACGATAACCGATGTTTTGCGCGAATCTACATCTGTCCTCGCCGCTTCGCTGTAATGAGAGCAAAACGCTCATCTTATCAAACGCCGCAGTAGCGAGCGAATGCCCAATCTATCAGTTTGTCCGCACACCACCCGACAACGAACCCAGTGATGGGATCCAAATACAGATTGCATGCGATGCCGATAGATGCCTTCAAGGCTACCTTGGCAAACTATAATGTTTTACACTTTTTCATAATACCTCCTTTCTTGTTTTGTAAGTTGAACCAATATCAAGGTCGCGCCATTGCTTTCAACCGCCATATTCATCTCTCAATATAGCCGGATTATGGATTAGCCATTTTATGAAACGACCCCGGCATATAACCGAGGTCGCAATCTGTGTTGTATGGTTCATTATTTTACCATCAACTTGAAAGCCTTATTTCCTATCATAACTATGTACATACCATGAGAAGCAGGTTCAAATTCGATTTCACCTTTGTTCGCTTGCTCTTGATATATTAGCGTACCATTGATTTGATAAATTCGAACTGTAATATTATCAGGACATCCACTCACTGAAATCCTACCGTTGATTATTCCAACTTGCAGATTATCATAGTAAACGTCTTCAATTCCACTGAAATCAGTTTCAACAATTTTGTTGAACTCCGACCATACAGGTGCTACCCAATAATATGAGCGACATCCAATTGGGACTTGAAGTTCACAACGTGTCTTGCTGATGTTATCAAAGCAATCATTTTGACATATCGGAGGTGTGAACGCCTGAACTTGCAACGTATTTAGATTTACACATCCAATAAAAGCATCTTGACCAATCGTCGATAATGATGAGGGCAAATTAACCGATTTAAGTCCTTTGACACTGACAAAGGCATAAGACGATATCTTATTAACTCCTTCCGGTACTACATATTCCGACCCTGAATGATTGACAGGAAATATAATCAATTCATCAATGTCCGAATTGAATAAAATACCATCACGACTCGCATAATTTGTATTTCCAGCTTCTACATTTATCTGGGCAATATTTTGGCAGTCCTTAACAATACCTGAGCCTAAAGATGTTACACTGGATGGTATGATAATCTCAGTCAACCCATTACATCCCGAAAACGCCATGTCGCCGATTCTTTCAAGTTCACTCGACATTGGCAAACGAAGTAGGCTTATATCATTGCTAAATGATTGTTCGCCATAAGATTTTACGCAATTGGGCATTAAGATGACTGATAGACGGACACAATCAGCGAGCGCAAAATCACCAATTGAAATCGTATTATCAGGGATTCTCAGAGTAGTTAAAACTTTGCAATTATAGAACATATAGTTTCCAACTACGTTTTCAGATGTCCTATTCGACCGGTAATAGCTACGTCCACCACTGACAATTGTGCATCCTGAAATATCGAGACTTTCCAATACACCAGGAGTAGAATTGCCATAACTATCACTGCCGGCCATCTCGCGGATAAAGTTGATATCCGTACCGTTGAGATTGCCTGTCAACCGTAGATTCTTAATCTGATATTTTCTGTTTTCTGCTATCATTGATGACAAAGTGCCCGGTTCATCCACATTTAAGAATATCTGAGGATTAGAAGGATCATCACCGCCTCCGTATACAACTAATGTCTTAGAAACGGTAGCAGCTGCATTATGATTTTTATCGCCATCTTGGGTAGCGCGAATGTTTACAGCACCGCTACCATAACAGTCAAGATACCATTTCCCGGTATTGCTATATAATGTGGCTACGTTATTGGGCGACATCTCATAAGTTATTGGCAAATTCGCATCACTTGTTGCTGTAAGCTCAACTTGTGAATACAATTCGATATTAGATAAATCCTGATTCCATATAATGGATTGATTGGCTTTCGTTATTGTGAGAGTTCCAGAATTGTATTTGGAGATTCGATAGTTGGTTGCATCGCCACCTACTATCTCAATAGGATATGACCCGACATCACTTAAAGAAGTTGCCGAACATGAAACAGTTGCCGATTCAGTTAAGACGGATTGATTTTCATCATTGACAAATCCGTTATAGTTGATTTCAAAGTTGGGGTTATCTTCTCCAAACGCGCGGGAATAATTACCCACACTTGCCGTCAACTGACGTTTGTTAATTGTTAGGTTTCCGGGTGCATATTCAAAAACATAGTTTTTAGCAACTGCATCTGAAGGCACAATTTGATAATTACCCACATTACTTAGGATATTAGCGTCACAATTGTATGATGGAAGCGTAGTCAAGCATGATTTGGTATCCCCATTAAGTAAACCTGTAACCGAGAAGTCAAATTGTGGATTCTCTTCAAAGTAGAGTCGGCTCTTATTATTAGCAGAAATAGTCGCTTGAGCCTTCGTAACTGTTAATATACCGTTTTCATAAGCTGCAATCTCATAATTTCGGGTAGTCCCTCCGCTGACAATAATCGGATATTCGCCAACATCGCTTGTCTTAGTTGCGGAGCATGTAATCTTCGGTAACACAGAAAATGCAGATGTTTCAGTATCTGACAATTTAAACCCAAGATAGGTTCGAACGAAACTGGGATTATCTGAGCCATAGACTCTTTCTGCATTTTCTACTGATACTGACAGCGGTGCTTTAGTAACCGTTAATATGCCTTGTCGATATGATAACTGATAATTTTTTGAGGCACCGCCGATAATAGTTATTGGATATTCACCGACATTACTATTGGCTAATGCAGATGTATTTAGCGATGGCAACTGCTGCAAAGCAGATTCTTGAGTATCGCTTCCTTTTAAACCATCAGAACTAAATCTTAAGATAGGGTTCTCTTCACCATATTCCCTTGAAGCATCGTCCGCTAAAAGTGTAAGAGGAGCCTTTGTTATAGTCAAGATACCAGGTTTATACGTGATGCTATAATTTTGAGCTTCAGCTGAACTTGGCGTAACGCTATATTCACCACAATCACTATTGAATGATGCCACACAATCAAATTTGGGATTTTTTGATAGGCAGTTAATTCCATCGTTGTTCCGAAGACCATCAAGATAAAAAGAAAACTCTGGATTATCTTCAAGGTATTCTCGTTCCGTGTTTTCTGCTACCAAGAATATAGGAGCTTTGGTTATCGAGAGTGTTCCTTCTACATTTCTGGATAACCTATAATTTATGGGGAGTCCGACAAATTTTACTTCATAATCGCCCACTGGACTTATATCCTTGGCATCGGTGTGAAAGGTTACCCCATTAGAGCATAAAGGTGATGACTCATTATTTTTCAGCCCATAATATTGTGCTGAAAAATTCGGATTTGTTTGGCCATACTCCCGAGCCGAGTTATTGACTATAATTTCCAATGGAGCTTTTGTTACGGTTAATTTAGCCGATTCAAAAATTATTTCGTAATTTTTGGTAGTCTCAACATTTAACAAAATATCATAATCTCCAACGTTAGACGTTGACGTTGCATTTGAGAAACCAATTATTGCTGGAGAAAATGACTCAGGAGTGTCATTCCCAATTAAACCAGAAAAATTCAACTCAAATTCAGGATTCGGTTCGCCATATTCCCTTGTTGCGGGTGACGCTTTTATATTTAACTTCGCTTTTGAAATTGTGTATGTATATCCAATTTCAAAATTATAGGTTTTGCCATCTTTAGAAAAGATAGCAGGGATAAAGGATGTATGGGTACCTGCATCTTTCTCCAAAACAATAGATTCCCCATTCAAAGATATAGTTGCCCCTGAAACATTACAGGTGAATTTTGGTAATATGGGCGGCATTCCATTGTATTCAAATTTATCTTCTGACCAAGTGACAATAGGAATTAATCTACCTGAATGAGCCCAACTGTTAGGCTGTTTATAATTTATTGTATTGGGGACGTATGTATTTGTTGTTGCAGTCCAATACGAAGGTGGGGTGTTGCCAAGATAAATTAGTGAATCAAGATCCTCATTATAATATTGATATCCATATGAATCACTTTTAGAAAAGGGTGAATGCCAGTTTTCGTTATATCCTGGGCTATAAAATGTTTGAACAGAAGCAGGAATTACCATGCTTCTTATTGAAGTCCCGTAAAATGCACCTGCTCCAATTTTTTTAACAGTCTCCGGAATGTAGATATGTTTTATTTTTGACGAATTTCTATTATCCACATAACCATCCCGAAAAGCCTCAAGACCGATTTTGTCTACAGTGTAGGTATTTCCATCATAGACAAATGTTGGAGGAATATCGTATGATGGTTGTGAGTAGTACATATAATCAAAACTACTAACATATGCATCATTATAGTTATGACCAGAAACAACGGATGCGAATGCACCCGATGTTGAAAACTGCAAATTGCCAATGCGGATACAGTCTAATGCGTTTGCTTGGGTGGTTGACATAACAATCCCAATAAATATTAACAATTTTGTCAATATCCCAAAGAAAAATGATTTCAGATTCTCCATATTTCCTTTACGTTTGCTATATCCAGCAATATATGTTGGGGATTATGTGGATTTCCAGTTTCATCAGAAACTGTAATCGAGTAGATGCCAACATTCGTGTTGACACCTTCAAGCACATTTCGTGTCAGTTGCTCAGACTCTTTATCCGAACAATTAACCTTCAGTAGAACAATATCGGTTGTGGGTTTGCCACATAGCAGAACCGGTGCGTGCAATTCGATGCCTAATGCATGATGGTGCATATTGCATTCTCGGAATAGGTATTCTATAGAACACATTTTACTTCGTGCCGCAGGGCCCACCTCGTTGGCGATTGATTGGTTTATAAAGAAAAAGCGTGAGAGCCGTACTGTTTGCTCGTCCCACGCATAGAGGCTCTGGTATTGCCCATCACTGTTGAACGAGCAAACGATGCAGAGCCTCACGCAGAATATGCTATACGCCCATACCCAACGCTCACGCGCCGAGTGCGGACGGAATATACATATCCACAAGGCATCTACCGTTTGCTGCATTCTTGACAGTGATTGAAATTTACCAGATTTCTATGCGTCAAGAAGAGCGTCGAGTAAACGCTTTTCGTATGTCTGCCGACCCTCCCGCATTGCCCGTGACCGGGCTTCTGCGATGCGGTCTGCGACCGCAAAATTAGCAATAAATATTCAATCTATCACATTGTTTCTCAGAAAAATGGATTAAAAAGGCGGAAACGTAATGATTCCCCGTTCTAATTCACTACCTTTGCAATAGAAATCAAACTCTTCCGTATCAAATTATGAACGAGGAAAACAAAATAATACTCTATCAAGACGATAATGAGATAACCCGTGTGTCCGTGCGCTTTGCCGATGAAGATTTGTGGCTGACGCAAAACCAATTGGCTGAAATATATTGTACGACGAAACAGAATATCAGTCAGCATATAGACAATATATTAAATAATGGAGAATTAGACCCAAATCTAACTGTAAAGGATTTCTTGACAGTTCGGCAAGAGGGTAAACGTCAAGTGCAGCGCAGTGTTCTGCACTACAACCTTGACATGGTCATCGCTTTGGGGTATCGTGTCCAGTCGCAGGTGGCTACTCGTTTCCGTCGCTGGGCAACCCAAAGGCTTCACGAATATATCCAAAAGGGATTCGCTATGGATGACGAGCGATTGAAGCAAGGCGGTAATCGGTATTTCCGTGAGCTTTTGCAGCGTATCAGGGACATTCGCAGTAGCGAACGTAACTTCTATCAACAAGTAACGGATATATATGCGACTGCAACGGACTACGATCCTCGTGACGAGATGACTAAAATGTTTTTTGCCACAGTGCAGAACAAGCTGCATTATGCTGTTCACGAGAATACGGCTGCTGAAATCATATACAACCGTGTGGATAATGAAAAACCTTTTGTCGGAATGACCAACTTCAAGGGAAACTATGTGACCAAAGACGATGTAAAGATAGCCAAGAACTATTTGTCTGAGATTGAACTCCAACGTCTGAATCTGCTTGTTTCCGGTTTCTTGGATTTTGCGGAGTTCCAAGCGTTGGAAATGAATCCTATGACGATGAAAGATTGGATTGAAGCACTGGATAACCAGATTATTGCTCACAAACGAAAAGTGTTGATTGGCAAGGGAAACATCTCGCACAAACAAGCGATTGAGAAAGCTGAAAAAGAGTTCGCCATCTATCGCAAACGCGAAATGGATATGCTTGAAAGTGATTTTGATAAGGAAATCAAGAAACTGAAAGACAATGATTTAAAGTAATTCACCACCTTTGCATTTGGAAACCTTCACGCAACCTTGCGCAGAACGCAGCAAGTCATTGGTGGAGCAATCGGAGGAGATTACAGTTGAGTCGCTTTTAGAAAGTAATGATATTCAGCCACTTGGAAATAAATTACGATTCCTGGTGGCACCACGCAAAAGAGAGTATCACGAAAGTGATGCTCTCTTTTTTTGACTCATCCGCGACGGCGCATTATTAGGGGTCGTGATTGAGGGCAGCCGAATAAAATCGTTGCGAGTGATTCAATAAAAAAAGACTTGGAATCGTTTATGACATGCGTTTCCAAGCCTTTTTTATCCCAAATGTACGACCGATTTGGGTTTATTGTAGTGTTCAGTCTGCTGTTTGTGCAGATACTGACACCTCTATACTATTGATTTCAACGAAAAAATACATCGCAATAGTATCCTGTCTATTATTGTTTTTCTTGTATTTTTAGTATAGACTTTTTTCTGACTCACCAAGGAATTTGAAACCATTCTTTTGATAGAATGGCACTGCTGATGAGTAGGTGTAGAGTCAAATTGCTCCATGTCCCGAAAATATTCCTCCAAAAGGAGTGTGCTTCTCAGATTTAATTTGTATTTTTGCTATGTCTATCGTTGGATTTTCTTGTTTTCTTTTCGCAACACTAAGACAAATTAATTCTTCGACATGGCAAAATCCCGGGCCACTTGGCCAGTCTAAGAACTTTTTGTTACTCAGGCGTTTAAAAAGTTTAATTTATAATAGTGTTGCAGAATTAAGGACTTACACATTATCATGAGACATATCATAACATCTTGCTTGATTGCAGTGTGTGCTATGACAGCCATTGCTCAGCACACTCCCGTTTATCTTGACGAGACACAGCCTATAGAGCGGCGCATTGACGATGCTCTCTCACGCATGACTCTTCAGGAAAAGATACGCGTCATACATGCGCAGAGCAAATTCTCGTCTGCCGGAATACCGCGTTTGGGGTTTCCCGACTTCTGGACAGACGACGGTCCTCACGGTGTACGCCCTGACGTACTGTGGGACGAATGGGAACAGGCAAGACAGACCAACGACTCATGCGTGGCGTTTCCTGCGCTGACATGCCTTGCCGCCACATGGAATCCAGACCTTGCCGCACTCTATGGCAAGAGTCTCGGCGAGGAAGCTCTCTATCGTGGCAAGGACATGATTCTCGGACCGGGTGTCAACATCTATCGCACTCCGCTCGGAGGACGCAACTTCGAGTATATGGGCGAAGACCCTTATCTGGCTTCCACGATGGTGGTGCCTTACATACAAGGGCTACAGTCGATGGGAGTTTCGGCATGCGTCAAGCATTACTGCCTGAACAATGACGAGGAATATCGTAATCAGGTGAACGTCATTGTAAGCGACCGCGCTCTGCATGAGATTTATCTGCCTACATTCAAGGCTGCCGTAGAACAAGGAAAGGCTTGGGCGATTATGGGCGCATACAACCTCTACAAGAACGAGCATAACTGCCATAACCAGTATACGCTAAACCGCATTCTGAAGGGCGACTGGGCATTTGACGGCGTGGTGGTAAGCGACTGGGGCGGATGTCACGACACTGACCAGGCTGTAAAGAACGGACTGGACATGGAGTTCGGATCCTGGACCAATGGTCTGTCTGCAGGCACAAGCAACGCTTACGAGAACTATTATCTTGCCACACCATATCTTAAAGATATCAAGAGCGGCAAGTACACCACACAGGAACTTGACGACAAGGTGCGCCGTGTGCTGCGACTGTTCTTCCGCACGACTATGAACAGACAGCGTCCTCACGGCTTCCTCTGCTCTGAATCGCACTACGAAGCAGCCCGTCAGATAGCTGACGAGGGAATCGTGCTCCTACAGAACCGCAACAACGTGTTGCCCATCGACCGCACCAAGGCGAAGCGCATACTCGTAGTGGGCGAAAACGCCATCAAGATGATGACCGTCGGCGGTGGTTCGTCATCGTTGAAGGTGCAGCGTGAGACGCTTCCTCTTGACGGACTGAGAGCGAAACTCGGAGGTTCGGCAGAGATTGATTATGCACGAGGCTACGTGGGAGACGTGACGGGCGAATATAATGGAGTGGAGACTGGTCAGAATCTGAAGGATAACCGCTCCGCTGACCAGCTCATTGCCGAGGCTGTGGAGAAGGCAAAGAACGCCGACTATGTCATTATGGTGGGCGGACTGAACAAATCGGACTATCAGGACTGCGAAGGACACGACCGCAAGCAGTATAATCTGCCATACGAGCAAAACCGTTTAATCGAGGCTCTCGCCAAGGTTACTGACCGCCTCGTTTACGTAAACGTCTCTGGCAACGCCGTGGCAATGCCTTGGAAAGACAAAGTGCAGGCCATCGTGCAGAGCTGGTTTATAGGCTCAGAGGCAGGCAACGCCATCGCCGATGTACTGACGGGCGACGCCAATCCGAGCGGCAAGCTGCCATTCACATGGTACGGAAGCCTCAACGACTGTGGCGCACACGCTCTGAAAACCTATCCTGGCACGTGGCACGAGACAGACGACACAGCTGCTGGTTTTGACAAGATAATAGACGAGGAATATAAGGAAGGCATATACGTGGGTTACCGATGGACAGAGAAAAACCGCATCAAGCCGACATTTGCTTTCGGACACGGACTGAGTTACACATCTTTCAGCATCAGCAACCTGCGCCAGTCTGCCAAAGAGATGACGCGCGACGGCAAGCTGACATTCACCGTAACCGTCAAGAACACCGGCACGAAGCGCGGCGCAGAGATCGTACAGCTCTACGTAAAGGACGTGGAAGCATCGGTGGACCGTCCCGTAAAGGAACTCAAAGGATTCAAGAAGGTATGGCTCAATCCCAGCGAACAGCAGGACGTGGACATTACCATAGACAATACAGCCCTCGCTTTCTACGACGAAACGTCAAGCTCATGGAAGTCGGAGAACGGCGTATTTGAAGTTCTCATCGGCAACGCCTCGGACCACATAACACAGAAGGCTCGCTTCACACTAAAATAGAAGACCGCCCTTTTTGAAAAAACTCATTTAACCCAAATCGGTCATTTGGGTTTGCTATGGATGATGAACGCTTAAAGCAAGGGGGCAATCGCTATTTCCGTGAGTTATTACAACGTATCAGGGATAAGCCTTTTGTCGGAATGACCAACTTCAAAGGCAACTATGTGACCAAGGACGATGTGAAGATTGCCAAGAACTATCTGTCGGAGATTGAGCTACAACGTCTGAATCTGCTTGTTTCCGGTTTCCTGGATTTTGCCGAGTTCCAAGCATTGGTAATGAATCCCATGACCATGAAAGATTGGATAGAGGCACTGGATTACCAAATTATTGCACACAAACGAAAGGTTTTAACTCAAGTTTCGGATTTAGATTTCAGGCAGTCTGAGCGATCAATTGCATAGCCTTGAGTCTACGGTTGTCCTGAATGATCAGTGCCGTCAGTTCGTCCTCGTCAATGGTCAACATTACGGCTACGACTGCTATGACCTCGGTAATGATGGCCCATATTTTCTCCACCACGGTTAGTTCATGCACACCTTCGTACATGTCGGCGAACAAACCTCCGATAGTCTCGTAGTCGTCAGAGCGTTTTACGGAGGCTAGTATGTCGTATCTTATAACAACCATTGACACGTGGGCAATCTGAGAGGAGAAGTCTCTTGCGGAGCACCCGGCCAGATCCAGCACCCTTTTGGCATCGGCGAAGAATACTTCGACAGACCAGCGCATCGCATAGATTTCATAGGCTCTCATGAATTCGATGGATAGGTCAGTGGTGAGCAGCATTTTCCAGTTTTCATTCTTTCCCCTTCTGCATAGGAAAAGCCTTACCTTCCTGCATCCGAGAGTCACATCCGCAGTCGCATAATGGCACCTGTGGCGGCGACTATACCTTACAGACTTTGATTTCTTCAAGCTGTTCAGGATCGCTTTGGCCGTAAGTTCATCGCCGCTTTCCGACTTATACTTGGTATTGCCCATCTTCGCCATTCCGAGAAGATGGAACTTCTTGTGGCTCCTGTAGACAAGATCGACCAGATCGGTGCACACGAACCAGCTGTCAACCAGCAGATATTCAAACGGTATATGATGTCTTATCGCTTCCTTGACCATGATTTTCAACCGTTCGAGTTTTGAGACGAAGTACTCCGCCTTGCGTTTCTCGGTCCGGGAATCTTTGTCCCGCTTCCGCGCGAAACGCTTGTCGCGTTGCCGGGCGGTAAGCCCCTGTTCCTTGCCGTCGACTTTTCCTTTTTCCCGTGAAGGGAGAAGTCTACCACAAACTGTGTGCGCCCGTCACTCCAGCACATTGCCAACAGTTTATAGCCAAGAATACAACGTTGAAGCACATGGGAGAATATCTTGCCGATCCCTTCCATCCTCATCCCTGTCTTGGGCAGGTCGGAATCATCTGAAATCAGAACCGCCGGAAGATGACTCTTCTTGTAATCTTCCCTTATCGATACCGATATGATGAGCTTGCACACGACACGCCATATGATGTTGCGCCAGTCCACATTGTCCTGCGCCATGAACGAATAGAGGATGTCTTTCTTGCCTCCGAACATCCTGGACAAGGACGATTCCGCGTAGTGGGAAAAGCCCGGGACTGCCAGAAACGGCAGAAGAATGATGATCTGGAAGAGCTGACGGTTGGTCAACTGGCAGTTTGTCCGCTTAACACCTCCGAGGTCGTTGTCTGATATTCTCATATCCTCAAGGATGGCTGTAAACTTGGAAAATGCGGGATTAATGCGTTTTTC
>OGDF01002995.1_pt1 | contig 21500 bp, 16 predicted proteins | sample 1570141 | NCBI WGS metagenome assembly OGDF01 (sample SAMEA4370581, study PRJEB24528) | human gut metagenome | reverse complement strand
AAAAATGTGGCGAGCAGCGAAATCTATGCGACCTGGCCCTATGAGACGCTGGTTGCAAACATTCTCGCAATTGAATCGTTCACAATGAACCGCATCTACACAGAATTTTACCGGAACAAGGGCTACCCGTTCACGATCACCTCTTCGACTGCCTTTGACCAGAAATGGATCTACGGGCGCAACGTATTTGAAAGCATCGACAACGCCGTGGAAGACGTCTTTCTCAATTACAGTGTCCGCAGTGGATGCGCCAGTGGGAAAGCAAGACCTTAGGAGAGCAAGGCTACTCGGCAATCGAAATTCTGCGCGCCTTTTACGGAGGCAGCATCTATATCAACACTGCAGAAGAGGTCTCCGGCGTCCCCGCCTCGTATCCCGGCTACCCGCTCTCCATCGGCAGCCGCGGCAGTGAGGTCATGAAAATTCAGGAACAGCTCAACCGCATTTCCGACAACTATCCGCTGATCCCAAAGGTCGTCCCGGACGGCATCTTCGGCGAAGCGACTCAAAATGCCGTCCGTACCTTCCAGCGTATCTTCGGACTGACACCGGACGGCATCGTCGGCAGCCGCACATGGTATAAAATTCAGGATGTTTATGTCGCGGTGACGCAGATGGCAGAGGGTGAATGAAACAAGAATAAAATATGCATTGCAAAAAGGATTATTGAAAAGGACTATTTATGAAAAGAACTACCTCTCTGAATCTGACCTCCGGGCCGATTCTGAAAACACTCTCTGAGCTTGCACTTCCAATCATGGCATCCTCCATGCTCGCAACCGCCTACAACATTACTGATATGGCATGGATCGGCATGCTCGGCGCAAAGGCTGTGGCCGGTGTCGGTGTCGGCGGCATGTATGTCTGGCTCTCACAGGGGCTTGCCTCGCTGCCCCGTATGGGCGGCCAGGTACACGCTGCACAGGCCTGCGGACGCGGGGACTATGAAAAGGCACGCAGCTATGCCTCCTCCGCTATACAGCTCTCGCTTTTCTTCGGGCTGCTCTTTTCTGCCGCCTGTGTACTGTTTATTGATCCGCTGCTCGGATTTTTTCAGCTTGACGATGCAAATACGTATGCGGCCGCACGCTCTTACATGCTGATCACCTGTGGATTGCTCGTATTTTCATACCTGAATCTCACCCTGACCGGCCTTTCTACCGCACAGGGGGACTCGAAGACACCGCTTATGGCAAAATCCGATCTGTACAAGATTTCCGGACATTGGGATCATTACAAAGAAGGAATGTTCGTCCTTGGGGACGAGGACAAAGACAAAGAGGTATTTGCGCTTCGTCCGATGACTTGTCCGTTCCAGTATTATGTGTATAAAGCAAGCCAGAAATCTTACCGCGATCTTCCTTGCCGCTATGGTGAGACTTCAACCTTGTTCCGTAACGAGGATTCGGGTGAAATGCATGGTTTGACACGTGTACGCCAGTTTACGATTTCCGAGGGACATTTGATCGTCCGCCCGGATCAGATGGTAAAAGAATTTAAAGATTGTATCGCATTGGCGCAGTATTGTCTGCAGACACTCGGTCTGGAAGAAGATGTAACCTACCATTTGTCCAAATGGGATCCGGAAAATCCGGAAAAATATATCGGCGAGCCGGAAGTTTGGAATGAGACAGAGGAAGATATCCGAAATATTCTGAACGAATTGAACATTCCATTTACCGAAGATGTCGGAGAGGCTGCGTTCTATGGACCAAAAGTAGACATTAACGCCAAAAATGTATATGGAAAAGAAGATACCATGATCACAATTCAGTGGGATGCTCTTCTTGCTGATCAGTTTGACATGTATTATATTGATGAGAAAGGCGACAAAGTTCGTCCTTACATCATTCACAGAACTTCGATCGGATGCTACGAGAGAACATTGGCATGGCTGATCGAAAAATACGCCGGTATGTTCCCGACATGGCTTTGCCCGGAGCAGGTTCGTGTGCTTCCTATTTCTGAGAAATATGCGGATTATGCGGAAAATGTCTGTGAAAAATTGACAGCCAATGGCGTAGATGCTACAGTGGATAATCGATCCGAGAAAATCGGATTTAAAATCCGAGAAGCACGTCTGCAGCGCATTCCATACATGCTCATCGTAGGCCAGAAAGAGCAGGAGGAAAACAAAGTGTCGCTTCGAAGCCGCTATAAAGGTGACGAAGGACAGGTGGCACTGGATGACTTTATCGCGGATATCACGGAAGAGATCCGTACCAAAGAGATCCGCAAGATCGAAGTAAGCGAAGAAAAATAATCGGAAAGGGAGGAATCTATGGAGACAAAAAAGATAAATGGAAAAGCGGTCGTATCGCTGATCCTTTCCTGTCTTTCTGTGTTGTGCTGTTTTGCCTGGTACCTTGCCATCATTGTTGGAATGATTGGCGTGGTACTGGGAATTATCGCATATCGTGAGTCGGAAGGCGGCCAGCGGGATCTGGCAATCGCAGGAATTATTGTAGGGGCAGTCGGAATGTCACTTGGAATCGTTTCGGCGGTGCTTTACATCATGCTCACGAGTGGTCCGGCAGACAGCCTTCAGACGACACCGGTATCCCCATCTGCGATCGGGGTGCCATCAGCAAGCCCGGAACCATCAGCATTTCCGGAGGACGGCAGTGGTTCAATGATGTTTGCATTGCGCAGACTGTGGATGTGGTTTTAAAATAGAAGGAGGAAAATTATGGAAGAAAATGAACAGAGCACCGTTGTACAGAGCCAGAAGAAAGGCTTTGGAATCGCAGGACTTGTCCTTGGAATCCTTTCCATTCTCTGTTGTATGTGCATGGGAGCAGGACTGATTTTTTGTATCATCGGTGGAATTTTCTCTATCATTAGCGTGGTAAAGGGAAGTGGAACCGGAAGAACACTCGGGATTATTGGCCTTGTGGTGAATATTTTAGGGCTTCTTCTGAACGCATTTATGATCGTTTCTTTTGCGATGATGATTGATTGGTCTCACGTTACAATGGAAAATCTGCAATCCATCAATAACATTGATCCAAACAATGAAAGCGAAGTAATGCAGTGGATGCAGCAGTTTTTCCGCGTCGACATTTCATCGTATACAACCTATTGATAACAAAAATGGCGGCTCTCATAGGAGGGCCGCTATTATTTTGACGATCCATTGCACCAAAATGAGGATTACCGCCAAATAAACATATTCTAACCGGAAAGAAAGAGCGTGAAACCGCAAATTTGTTTTCCTGCGGAGAATCCGTTCCATCGTCTGCGTCACCATAAAAATGACATAGAGAAGAAAGCAGAACGGGACGACCGGATGATACAAGAACGAATGAATCAGGTCGCCTTTTAAAAGGGAGACAAAGGCACGCGTCCCGCCGCATCCCGGACAGGGAAGACCGGTGACAAAATGAAACAGGCAGGGAGGCAGCCAGTGGGTCGGATGGATCCATCCGATATTGTAAAAAAGTGCAAGAATGGTAAAAGGGATAAGCAGAAGCCATCCTACAAAGAACAAAATGTCGTTGGCAGAATGTCTTCTGCCGGCGTGGCTTTGAATCGTTGAAAACATAAAATCTCTCCTTTGCAGAAAAGTATAGCAAATAAAGTGAAGAACTGTCAATCAATAAATAGTGCAGCACGATCATTTTGCGCCAGATATATCAATTTATTGACAAAATAACACAATGCATTTTTGGAAGAAATGATGTAAAATTAAAATAATTTTAGATCGCTGAAAAAGCAGAAGGAGGACACCATGAATCAATCAAAGAAGAAAGTGCTTGCAGTTCTGATGGTAGCCTCAATGGCAATTCCTACGGGGATGTCTCCTGTATCAGATGCGGCAAAAAAAAGTCAAATTTAACAAAACCAATATTACAGTTAAAGTTGGCAAAAAGGCAAAAGTCACATTGAAAAATGCGGCAAAAAAAGCAAAGGTAACTTGGAAGATCTCCAATAAGAAAGTTATCAAACTTACCAAAAAGAGCAAAAAATATGCGGTAGTGAAAGGCGTAAAAAAAGGAACAACAACGCTGAAAGCGACGTATAAAAAAGGGAAGGTGAAGAAAATTTTAAAATGCAAAGTTAAAGTGGAAAAAGACGCAGCGAAAACGACAGCTTCAGTGGCTCCGGGAACATCAGCGCCAACACAACCTGCAACACCAGCAACATCTGCAACGCCAACGCAGTCTGCAGCAGCATCAACAGAAATGCCAACAACGGTGCCTACAACAGCACCATCATTGATAAAAGTTGCTCCAAAAGTGGACAGTAAAGAAGCATACAGTTACTTCAATGACTATACCCTTGGTTATGATACCAAAGAAGAGAAAGTTGTTGCTTACAAAAATGGTGCGCAGATGTCCTTGGAAGAGGTAGGTGCCAAAGTATATGACAATTTTGGTGACAATGTATTTGAACAGCAGACCGCTTCCAATAATTGGGATACGCCGGCGATCAAATTGACAGCGCCATTGCAGTATACAACAGCAGACGGAACAGTACATGATATTGACAGTATGCTGACAAACTTTGATTTCATCGCTGATCCAACGGCACTGGATAACTCAGATGTTGATGGAAAATTATATGTATATGGAACCAATGAAGGATTTGATTATGCAGATGGAAAATTGGCAGCAAACTCTTACAGTAATCATTCCTTGAGCATTCTTTCCACATCCGATATGGTAAACTGGACTGATGAAGGTCTTATGGATAATGGAAACCTTACGAATCTTCCGGATTCTGCACTTGCGAAGAACAAAGTGACAAATAAATGGACAACAAAGGCATGGGCACCATCTGCATTGAAGATTGATGGTGACGGTGACGGCGAGGATGAATATTACGTATTTTATACCGATGGTGGTGGCGTTGGGTATGTACGTGGAGACTCACCGGTTGGACCATGGTATGATGATCTTGGAAAGAAATTATTTACTTCCCAGTCTGAGGGATGCAGCGGCGTAAAATGGTGCTTTGACCCGGCGGTTCTTGCGGATGACAAAGGCAACGCTTATGTATACTTTGGCGGTGGAAATGATGAAGAAAAATACGTTCAGACCGGACGTGTATGTAAATTGAAATTCGAAAAGGGTACTGGAAAAGTATCACCGGATGGTGTGCCACAGATTCTGGACACATTCTGCTTCTTTGAAGACGGAGAGATCAACCAGATTGACGGCAAATATATCTATTCTTATTGTACAAACTGGGATGTAAAGAAAGATACACCATATGTAGGTGCAGTACAGATTGCAGCATATATTTCTTCCGATCCGATGAACATCGCGTTCTTCCCGGATAAAGTAGGGCAGACAAAATATACAGATGACAAGGGAGTTGCTCATAATTTCCTTGGAACAATTCTTGATAACCCAAGTAAACTGTATGGTGAGACATATAACAACCATCATCATATGCAGAATTTTAAGGGACACAACTACATCTTCTATCACTCAACAGCGTTAAGCAATACGTTGTATCGTGACAGCAAGCAGTATCGTAACCTTCATGTCAACGAGATTGATATTGACATGGATAAAGAGACTATCGATATTAAGCCTTCTTACCAAGGCGCAAAACAGCTTGAAAACTTCAATCCATACACCAATCAGGATGGAAGTGTAAGATATGTTAATGCAACAACAGCTTCTAAGAGTGCCGGTGTGAAATCACTGCGTGATGACCGCACAGTAATGCAGTCTTACAATGGTTCACCGATGGTATTGGATCAGATTAATACCGGTGACTGGACAAAGATCAGTGGAGTAGACTTTGGCGCAAACGGACTTAAGAGCATTAGTGCAGAAATTGCAGCAGCAAATGACGAAGGACAGATTGAAGTTTATCTTGATGATCCAACCGTACCTGCAAACCGCATTGCGCGCATTGGCCTTCTTGATACCAAGAAACTTTATGCATTCAGTACAGCAGATATTGAAAAAGAAGTAACAGGTGTACATGACGTATACTTTGTATTCCGTGGTACTGGTTATAACGTAGCATCTTGGGCATTCTCTGAAAAAGACACACCGGAGCTCCCAGACCTTTCAGCAAGACCAACTGTTGCTCCAATTCCAACAATGAATCCAAACCTTGCGACAGGATGGAATGCAGACAAAACGGAATACGCTATTCCAATCACAGAAGAAAATGTTGAGGCAGAAGGGGGAGCAAGTGCAGAAGTAGATATGTATAACGGACAGGCATCCCTTACTTACAACGGACAGTATCCGGGCGTGTGGTTCAAACTCCCACAGGATGTAAAAGACAATAATTTCCAGACGCTAGAGATTACCTATGAGACAGAGTGCGATGACACAATGTTTGGTTCCGCAATTCGTTACTCTTCTTCGAAAGGGGATGAGGATATTTCCTGGTCCAAAGATGCGCCATTTACTTCTGGCAAACAGACAAAGACGCTGGAATTGAACTTTGCAAAGAATTTTAATAAGATTAAGATTTTTACCCGTGAAAATCCAACCGATGCCAAGATGGTTGTTAAATCTATCGTGCTTAAGAGGAAGGCAGGTGCGGCAATTCCAACGGCAACACCGAAACCAACACCGCTTCCTACGACAGAGACTTTGGATGTAACATACGGCTGGAATGAAGCGAATACAGAGTACACACTGCCACTCAATGAAACGACAGTGACGAATGACACAGGATGTACCATCAAATTTAATGAAGAAGCAAAGACTGCCACTCTTACTTATGATGGTGCTTATCCGGGAGTGTTCTTCAATATGCCGGAAGAATTGACAGATACAAAATTTTCGTCGATTGAGATCAAATACGATCGTCTTGGCGCGGAAGATAAATTTGGATGCGCTTCACGATACAAAGACGCTCAGGATCAGGATGTTGAAATACAGTGGGCAGGAACAGATGCGCCATTTAATCCGTTAGAACATTCAAAAGTGATTGAGCTGAATAAAGAGAAAGAATTATATCGGTTCAAAATCTTTGGTGATGGTGCCGATGAGGCAGGATTTATTATCAAAGCAGTTATTTTGAAACGATAAACAAAATATGGTTTAGAAGATCATGGTACTATTGTAAAACAAAAGCCGCCGCACGGGTGTTACCCGGTGTGGCGGCTTTTAAAATGGTGTGCCCGGCGGCGCACATTTCGTTATATATAATGTTTATAATTCTTTGCTTTAAGGTGTCAAACTTTTCGAAAATAAGCGGGATTGTCAAGAAGCAGCATTGGTGGTATAATACAATAAGTAAGTAGGTATGCAAAGTTATGGAAATGGAGGAAAATATATGAGTAAATTTGGACTACGTAAACTGGGATTTGGAATATTGTTATTTGGCATGGCGGTGTGCTGCTATACGGCTTCGCCTGTAAAGGCGGCAGAAACGGATGTGCCGATCGATGACACGAATTTTCCCGATTCCACATTTCAGAAATATGTTAAAAGTAACTTCGACACAGATAAAGATGGAAGATTGTCAGAAAGTGAGAGAAACGCAGTAAAGGAAATCGTTGTAAATGTTGATCCTTTCAGCAGTCAAACCAAAATCACCTCTCTTGCAGGGATTGAGTATTTTCCAAATTTAACGGTATTAGAATGCGAAAGTAACAGTCTGGCCGGTTTAGATGTGACGAAAAATAAAAAGCTGCAGGAATTGAATTGTGATAAGAATAACTTGCAAAGTTTAGATGTAAGTCAGAATACGGAATTAATCAAGTTACAGTGCAGGTATAATCAATTGCCGGGTCTGGATGTGACAAAGAATACAAACCTGCAGAAATTATGGATTTATGAAAATCAAATCTCAAGTATTGATTTGAGTAAGAATACAGAATTGGTGGAGCTGGCATGTGGAAACAATCCGCTGACGAGTTTAGATGTAAGTCAGAATACGAAATTAGAAGGTTTGCATGTGTATAATACACAAGTGACAGCTTTGGATCTCAGCAATATGACAAATCTGACTACGCTGGCGTGCTATAACAATAACCTGACGAGTTTAAATATAAGTGGAGATACTGCATTAAAAACACTAAGCTGCTATCAGAACAGATTGACAAGTCTGGATATAGGTGATAGTTCGGAATTAACCGACGTATCATGTAGTCAAAATGGGATCACAGAGCTGGATCTAAGTCAAAATACGCAGCTGGAGAACTTGCATTGCGCAAATAATAGTTTAACGACTCTGGATGTCAGCAAGAATCTGAACATAACGAGTTTAGATTGTGGAAGTAACAAGTTGACTACACTGGACTTAAGAACTAATACAAAACTTGAATATTTGCGTTGTGTATATAATAAATTGACAAGTCTGGATGTCAGTGCCAATACGGCATTGCAATCTTTATATACTTCACATAATACATCCCTCAAGAGCCTTGATGTGAGTAAGAATCCGGAATTGGTTAATTTGGTCTGCGAAAATAATGGATTGACAAGTCTGGATGTCAGTGCCAATACAAAGCTGTATATGCTGCAATGTTCGAGTAATAAATTGAAAAGTCTTGATGTGAGTAAAAATCAGAGTCTTAGCACGTTGGACTGTAATGATAATGAGATTGATGGTCTGGATATCAGACAAAATACAAGCTTGTCTTCCATGAATTTTTCCATTAATCCGATCAAGGTATTAAAAGTAACAGACAAGTATTCGGATAGAAATTTGGAAGGCAATATTATGATGTACGATACCGTTGAGATCGATATGGGACAGATTTCCGGCTGGGACGTAAATAGTATATCAAATATAACCGGCGCAACATTGGCGGACAATGTTTTGGTATTTGATCCGATGGCAGAAGAAGTTACTTATACTTATGACTGCGGATACAATTGTATCATGACTGTACATTTGTATATTAGATTGAATCAGTATCAGATAACCTATGAGTTAGATGGTGGAACAAATGCGGCAGCAAACCCGGCATCCTATTATCCGCTTCCGACAGCGACGGCATTGCAGGAACCGGTAAAAGCGGGCTGTACCTTTGATGGCTGGTATACGGATGCGGCATTTACATCAAGGATAACCGAGATACCGAAGGGACATGTTGGTAATATGACACTCTATGCAAAATGGACAAAGGTGGCGAAACCGAGTCCAAGCCCGACGCCGACAACTCCGGCCACGCCAAGCCCAACGCCGACGACCCCGACCACACCAAGTCCAACGCCGACAACCCCGGCCACGCCAAGCCCGACACCGACAACCCCGGCAGCACCAAGCCCGACACCGACAACCCCGGCAGCACCAAGCCCGACACCGACAACTCCGGCAGCGCCAAGTCCGACGCCGACAACTCCGACACAGAGTGCAACGCCTGCGCCAACACAGCAGCCGACCGCACAACCGACACAGAAACCGACGGAAGCACCGGTAGAGGAAGGGAACGAAGAAGGAACATTTATTAAAGACAGTCAGGGATCGACGTTCAAAATAACGAATGCGGATTCGGAAAATCCGGAAGTGCAGTATGAGGCACCTGCAAAAAATGCCAAAGGAAAAGTAAAAGTTCCGGCATTTGTAAAAGTGAATGGAGTGACCTACCAAGTGACATCTGTTTCCGGTAAAGCATTTAAGGGAAATAGTAAAGTTACTAAGATCATAATCGGAAAGAATGTTACAAAAATTGGGAAAAAGGCGTTTTCCAAATGTAAGAAGCTGAAATTGCTTGTCATTAAGTCGCGTAAGCTGAAGACAAAGAATGTTGCGAAGAACGCATTTAAGGGCATCACAAAGAAAACGACCGTGAAAGTGCCGAAATCGAAGATTAAGGCATACCGCAAACTGCTGCGGAAAAAAGGACTCAGCAGTAAAGTGAAAGCCATAAAACGAGTTTATAGTTCGCAGGAAGTGTAATAATTGAGAAAATCGTTGTCAAGTGATGGAAACTTATGGTCTGCCAATGATAGAACAGTCTTATTGCATAAAACTCGATATTTATAAATCACACTGCTTCGCAGTGAGGGGTTGTCGCACTAAGTGATTAGTGTGGCAGCCCCTTCTAATGCAAACTGCGTCCTGCCGCCGAGGTGAAGCCGAGGGACGCTGCTTTGTCGAGGGGGCACTGCCTTTCTGGCATTACGGTCAAATCCTAGGTTTTTCTTCTAGTTGTACCGTAATTTCTTCCTCTTTTTTGCCACTTTTTTACAATTTTTGTTTTTTTACGGTATTTTGCCTTGTTTCACGCAGAATAATACCGTAATAATTTCCGCTTTTTTACAACTGTTTCCTATTATTTACAAATTTTACGGTAAAACCGCGTTCTGTAAAAAACTTTTTACCGTAATTCTTTTTGAGCGACTTCCCCTCCACGCAGACAGTTATGCAATTGCGACTTATTTTTCTAAAAGTAATGGAAAAACCCCTTGACACCCACCAAAATCCATGATATGATAACAAAGGTACAAAAAGCAGAGTTATCCACTCTCACCTTGCCGCAATTGCGCGCGCAATGGTCAAACCAATTTTTTCATACATTTGAATGAAGAATTTCTGTGGATAGCTGGCTTTAAAAACAGTTATCTTTTTTTATTTCATTTGGAGGTGCGAATCATCAGCGAATTAATGATTAATGAGCAGATCCGTGACAAAGAAGTCCGCGTGATCGGCCAGGACGGAGAACAGCTTGGAATTATGTCAGCCAAAGAGGCTTATTTGATGGCAAAAAATGCAGAACTTGATCTGGTTAAAATTGCCCCGGGTGCCAAACCACCGGTATGCAAGATTATCAATTACGGAAAATACCGTTATGAGCAGGCTAGACGTGAAAAGGAAGCAAAGAAAAAACAAAAAACCATCGATGTGAAAGAAATTCGTCTTTCACCAAACATTGATACTAACGATTTGAATACCAAATCCAATCAGGCTCGTAAATTCTTGTCCAAGGGAGACAAAGTGAAAGTTACGCTTCGTTTCCGCGGCCGTGAGATGGCGCATAAGGATGTTGGTCGTGAAGTGCTGAACGCATTTTTTGAGAAATTGGAAGATGTGGCAGTTATCGACAAAGATCCGAAGATGGAAGGAAGAAGCATGATCATGTTTTTAACAGCCGCAAAATAATGATAGAGCATTTGGCACTATCAAATATAAATGGAGGAAATACATTATGGCAAATCAGAAAATGAAAACAAAAAGAGCCGCTGCAAAGCGATTCAAAGTAACTGGAACAGGTAAACTGGTTCGTAATAAGGCATACAAAAGCCACATTTTGACAAAGAAAACAACAAAGAGAAAAAGAAATCTCAGAAAATCTACTTTGGTTGATGAGACAAACGTTAAGACAATGAAGAAGATTATGCCTTACGCATAATGATGGGTTACTTGAACGCAATTAGGAGGTAAATAGAAATGGCTAGAATTAAAGGCGGATTAAACGCAAAGAAAAAACATAAAAGAGTTTTGAAATTAGCAAAGGGTTACAGAGGCGCTAGATCTAAACAGTATCGTGTTGCAAAACAGTCTGTTATGCGTGCTTTGGAGACATCTTATACAGGTAGAAAACAGAGAAAAAGACAGTTCAGACAGCTTTGGATCGCTCGTATCAACGCAGCAGCCCGCATCAATGGACTTTCTTACAGCAAATTCATGCATGGCTTGAAACTTGCAAGCGTTGATGTGAACCGCAAGATGCTTTCTGAGATGGCTATCAGCGATCCGGAAGGATTTGCTACATTGGTAGAAGTTGCGAAAAGCAAACTTGCATAAGACAGAACAATAACAATGAATCATAAGGGTACTTCAGATATTGAGGTGCCCTTTCTATTTGACTTAAGGGGGAAATGACATGGCATCGCAAAAAAATAAAAAACAACTGGTATGGCTTCTTTTGACAGCTTTATTTTTCACGCAAATGCCTGCAAATGAGGCAAAAGCGCAGACGACACTTCCATCCGGGACACCATATCCTGCAGTCTCATCCGCGCCGTCGCAAATTCCGACTACAACTGTAGAACCAAATATGCCATTATATACACCAGCCGGCATATCTCCGACGCCATCTGCCGATGTGCTTCCTTCGACGACACCGACTGTCACGCCGGCAGCGACGTCATTTACCCTGTTAAATAAAAATGTCTCGAAGCATGTCAGCAAAAAGAAAGTGCAATATCAGATCCATTCGTATGTGACGGACACTGTGGCGTTGAAAACATCATTGAAAGCCACATTTGAACCGATTGGCGAGACCGTTTCGCTGTGCCGCCGCGGAATATTGAAAATAGAAAAAAACGGACAGGTAAAATGCTTGAAAAAAGGGCAGTCCAAAGCACAGAACTGCCAGATAAAGGTGACAGAAGCAGAGGGAGAGCGAATCTTTACCGTAAAAATCCGATTTGACAAGAAACTGGAAAATAAAGGGAAAAATGCGGAGCTTGTGTATCAGGGAAAACAGGCCCGGATACGCACAAATTATAAAATGAGCCGTTTGACATTGACCTCCTCCAACAAAAAAGCAGCGACCGTTGATAAAAAGGGAAAGATTACGGCGCGCAAAAAAGGAAAGACGACCATAAGTGTAAAAGTCAAAGGCTCTGAAAAAAATGAGATTAAAATACGTATCACGGTAAAAGAGGAGCCGTGGATCGTCAATGTCAAAGACAGCAAGTATACGTATGAGGACATGACGTCAGATCTCAGAAAACTTGCGTGGAAATACCGAGGGAAAGCCTCTTTGCAGAATATCGGAACCAGCGAAGACGGGCGTGCGATCTGGTGCCTCCGCATCGGAAGTCCGTATGCTTCCAAAAAATATTTGATCAATGGTGGAATTCATGCGAGAGAATGGCTCAACTGCCAGATGCTCACACACAAAAGTGAAGAAATTTTGCGGGAATACGCGGATTACAAGAGTGCGCTTAAAGGGAAATGCATTTATATCATTCCGATGATCAATCCGGACGGCGTAACCATTTCCCAATTTGGTTTTGATGCCATCCGCAATCCCAAACTGCGGAAAATCTGTAAAAAGACGAAAAATTCCGCACGGACATGGAAAGGCAACGCCCGTGGGGTAAACTTAAACTTTAACTGTCCGGGCGGCTGGAATAAAAAAGGAAAATCAAAAAAGGCGGACGGACTTTCTTATCCGGGGAAAAAGGCGGCATCCGAAAAGGAAACCCGTGTGATGATGAACTTTGTCAATCGTAATTCGGGCTGGAAGGCATCCTTGAACTATCATTCCACCGGAAGTATTCTTTATTGGAACTACAATGTAGAATCCGAGGCATCGCTCTATGAACGCCAAAAAAACCTTGCGACCAAGGTGAATGGATTTACACACTACCGCCTGATGCCCAAATCCATCAGTACCGATCCGAACGGTGGATTTGGGGACTGGCTCATTTACAATAAGAAAATACCGAATGTGACCGTGGAAACCGGCTCTGTCATGGCGCCGCTGCCACATTCCCAGATGAAAAAAATACAGAAGGAAAATAGCAAACTTTTGAGTTGGTTTGTAAAACAATAAATGCCAAAAAGGTCAAAAAGACCGCCTTATACATCATGGATTTTGTTACCGGATATTGGTAAACTATTTGTAACTATAAAATATTGTGATGTATGTAAGGAGGTTTACGAAATGAACAAAAAAATGTTTACAAAGACAACAGCTATGCTCTTGGCAGCGGCTGTCGTGGCGTCGGGAATTCCGGCAAATGAAACGGAAGCTGCCAAAAAGCCGAAACTCAGCAAGACAAAAATTTCAGTTCGGGTTGGAGGCAGCAAAAAAGTTACGATTAAAAATGCCAAAAAAATCAAATGTAAAATGAAAGCAAAGGCAAAGAAAGTCGTAAAGATCACGAAAAAATCTGCGAAAGGTCTTACGGTAAAAGGGCTTAAAGCAGGAAAAGCGAAAATTACTGTGACCATGATCAATGGGAAAAAGAGAGTGAAAAAGACTCTCGTTGTTACGGTAAAATCTGTAAAAGCGCCGGAAGCAAGCAAAGCACCGGAAGCAAGTAAAGCGCCGGGAGCAAGCAAGGCACCGGAAGCAAGCAAGGCACCGGAAACAAGCAAGGCACCGGAGACAAGCAAGGCACCGGAAACGAGCAAGGCACCGGAGACAAGCAAGGCACCGGAGACAAGTAAGGCACCGGAAGAAAGCAAGGCACCGGAGACAAGTAAGGCACCGGAAACGAGTCAGACACCGACAGAAGCACCGAAAGCACTTGTGATTGAAGGGGATGCCCTTGGAGAAAGCGCAGACTTTACGTATAAGGCAAATGGGGCGGCGCAGTATCAGTCTGTTGGTGTTTTTGAGATTGACAAAACAAGTCTAACAAAAGACAGCACCATTACATTGACATATGAAGCAAAAGAAGGGGATACAGACGTTGCTGACAGCCAGAAGTTTAATGTGGGGCTGAAAACAGGAGATAAATGGAATTCACCGGCGGTTTGTGATGTATATGACCAGTCAGGTGGAAAGATTGAGATCTCTATGGATAGCACAAAAATGGAGAAAATCAATGCCGGAGAGAAATTGTACATGCATGTTTCCACCGCGACAGCCGGTTTCAAAGGAACCTTTACATATACAAGTGTAAAAGCCGGTACGGAAAGTCTTGTAAAAGAACTTCCTTCTGCTTATACCTATGTGGAAAACGGATTGAATCAATACGCAGCAACGGCAAAAGTAAATCTGCCGGCAGACGTTGATTTTAGTAAATACAAAACTTGCCGCATTGACTTTACGGCGTCGGATCTTTCTTTTGAATTCCACGGAATCGTGGGTCATAAAGTGAACGGAGCGGAAGTGACGGATCCACAGTATGGCGCAGTATCCAAGGGAATGTTCCAGATTACATTGAATAATGTATTGAAAGAGAACGGGACAGATCCGTTTGTCGTTATCAATGCCGGAAAAGCCGGTTATGCGGGGAAAGTTAAAATCTTGCGTGTGGCACTTTTACCGGAAGGACAGACGGTGCCGGATATTACAATTGAGCCGATTGCGCCTGCTGAAACACCGAAACCATCCGAACCGGAGCCGGGCATAGAGACACCGGGAGCAGATACGTCAAACGTCGAAACAGACGATGTTACGAAGCGGGAAGAGACAAAATTGGTTCTGGAAGGCAGTGCCCTTGGAGAAGGAGCTTCTTTTGCTTACGTGCCAAATGGATTCGCTCAGTATAGTTCGATGGGAGTCTTTGAAATTGATAAGACAAAATTATCTGCCGGATGTAAAATTGTATTGAATTATACAGCTGTGGAGGGCGATACGGATGTTGCAGCCACACAGGGATTCAATATTGGATTAAAAACGGGAGATCAATGGAATTCGCCGGCTGTTCTGGATGCCTATGGAAAAACCGGAGGAAGTGTTGAGATAGAAGTAAATGATGCAGCTTTTGCCAAAATTGGAGCAGAGGATAAAGTGTATATGCATGTTTCTACAGCAACAGCAGGATTCAAAGGCACATTTACCTATAAGTCCATTATGGTAGGAGATGACAGCTTAGTGAACACACTTCCAAAGGCTGTAAGCTATGTAGAAAGCGGCATGTCTCAGTATGCGCCTACAGCAAAAGTGTTATTGCCGGAAGATATCGATTTTTCAAAATACAGCACTTGCCGAATTGAATTTACGGCATCGGATCCAACATTTGAGTTCCATGGAATTGTGGGACACAAAGTAGAGGGCAAAGAAGTGGCAGATCCGAAATATGGCGTGAACGAAGAAGGCGTATTTGTTGTAAATCTTGATAAAGTCAAAGAGGCAGCGGGAACCAATCCTTATGTTGTTATCAATGCCGGAAAAGCCGGATATGCCGGAAGTGTTACAATAACAAAAATTATTTTTGAAAAATAATTAACAAAAATCAAAAAAATCCTTGACAGAAGGAGAATTATTTGATACAATAGTCAAGCAGTCAAGTCGTGGACGCGGCTTGACTGTGGTATGCGGAGTTGCTGGAATTGGCAGACAGGCATGACTAAGGATCATGTGTCTCAAAGACGTGTGGGTTCAAGTCCCATACTCCGCACGAAGGAGCAAATGCATTATGTGTTTGCTCTTTTTTTGTAGGTACAATGAAAATGAAAGGAAGGGAAAGAAATGAAATTACGAGTATTGGCAGCAGGTTTGATCCTGGGAGTAATGATGACCGGAGGAGTGACACAGGCGGCGACAAAAGACGGACAGAAAGTGGTGGCAATCGATGCCGGACATCAGCTGCGCGGAAACAGTTCGTTGGAGCCAAACGGCCCGGGCTCTTCGACGAAAAAAGCAAAGGTAACATCCGGGACATCGGGAAAAGCAAGCGGACTTGGTGAATATCAGCTGAATCTGCAGGTGGCGAAAAAAGTAAAGAAAGAGCTGGTGGCGAGAGGCTATAAAGTAGTCATGGTGCGCACAAAGCACAATGTCAACATTTCCAACGTAGAGCGTGCAAAAGTGGCAAATGCGGCAAAGGCAGATGCATTTATCCGCATTCATGCGAACTCTTCGGAAAGCACTTCGGTAAGCGGTGCATTGTCAATCGCTCCGACAGGAAACAACAAATATATGTCGAAAAAGGTGCGCAAAGCCAGCCAGAAATTTTCTAAGAAAATGATTCGGAAATATTGTGCGGCGACAGGTGCCAAAAACCGCGGAGTAATGTACACCGACACGATGACGGGCATCAATTGGTGCAAAGTCCCTGTTACGATTATTGAGATGGGATTTATGAGCAACCGCGCCGAAGACCTGAAAATGGCATCTGCTTCTTATCAGAAAAAGATGGTAAAAGGAATTGCCGATGGTGTCGATGCCTTTTTGAAATAAAAAGCCTGGGAGAATAAAGTGTAAAAATTGTGTAAAATGCACAAAAAAGATTGACTTTTCGAAAAAAACTTGTTAATATTGAACCATGAAAGGCGATTGTAGCAGCAGTCGCTTTTCTAATCTGTATTCTGGGTGATTTGGAGAAAAATAGTACGTTTTATTGTAGGTAATAGTATGATAATGGTCGGAGTACAATTTTGGAAAACCAAATTGGAGGAATACGCATGGAAAAAGCAAGAAAAAGTCAACAAACAAAGTGGCTGGTAGTTCTTTTGATCACTGCGATGATAGTCGCATTGTGCACGCCGGCCGAACAAAGTGAAGCAGCAAAGAAACCGAGATTATCTAAGAAAACAGTCGTTCTGACTGTTGGAAAATCCAAAAAAGTCAAAGTAAAATATGTCAATAAAAAGACAAAGATTACATGGAAAAGCAAGAATAAAAAAATTGCAACGGTTAGCAAAACCGGAAAGATAACGGCGAAGAAAAAAGGAAAAACCTATGTTACGAGCCGTTTTCGTTATCGTGGAAAGAAATATGTTTTAAAATGCCGTGTGACGGTAAAAAAAGCAGCAAGTATTTCGACGAAAGAACCGAATGCGACGGAAACGAAAACACCAAATACAGTGCCTAGCATAGCACCAAGCACGCAGCCGAGTGCAGTTCCGAGCATGCAGCCGAGTGCACAGCCAAGTGTGATACCGAGCGAACAACCATCTGCACAGCCGAGTGTGGTACCAAGTGCGAAGCCATCTGCACAGCCGAGTGAGAAACCACCAATCGGTCCGACCGTGGCACCAAGCAGCGTTCCGACAGCAGAGCCAAGTGTGGCACCGAGCGCGCAGCCAAGTACACAGCCAAGCAGTGAGCCGACAAAAGTGCCGGGGACACCGATTCCGGCAGAAGAAGGAAAAGCACTCTCACTTGATTTTGAGGATGGAAAAAATACGTATGTGACCGGGCGGCAAGGAAAAGAAACATTGACCGTTACAGAGGGCGGTTACAATGATAACTATTGCCTAAAAGTATCGAATCGCGAGAAAAACTGGGCCGGTCCGCAGATTGACGTGACTTATAATGTAACGGATTATACTACATATACGATAGAAGCTTATGTCAAACATCAGGCTGGTGGTGACCGCATGATCAATTGCATGTGGCAGGCAGAGGACTTTGCCGGAAACATCACATATACGACGATTCAGTCATTGAAAGTGCCTACCGGAAATTGGAAGAAAATACAAGCGACGGTGGTAGCACCGGGAGATGTGAAACAGCTTCATATGTATTTTGAGATGCAAAACTATCAAAGTGAATTTTACGTGGACAATATTTCCATAACGGAAAAACATCTTGATTTGGACAAAGTGCTTGCGACAGAAAGCCTGAGTGAAGCGTACAGCAAACAATTCCCGATGGGATGTGAAGTGTACAGTTATAATTTGAAAAATGATGAAATATTACAGTTTATTAAACATCATTATACCAGAGTGACATTTGGCGATGAATTGAAACCGGAAAGCCTTTTGAATCAGGAAAAATCCAAGGCTTCCGCAGATGGCATGCCGGTGATAAACACCGATATTATCGATAAATGTTTAAGTCTTGCGCAGGCAAATAATCTGCAAGTGCGTTTCCATACATTGGTTTGGTATTCACAGACGCCAGATTGGTATTTTTGTGAAGGCTACGAGGCCCAATACGATGGAAATGGCACGGCAAAGACAAATATTACCAATCTAGTAGATGAAGAAACAATGTTACAGCGTATGCAGAGCTATATCACGCAGATTATTCAATACACAGAGACGAAATATCCGGGTGTGGTATATGCGTATGATGTTGTCAATGAGGTGATCAATGACAATGGCTGTAAGCTGAGAACAGGTACAAAGAGTCTTTATGGAGCGATTTTTGGCGAAGAGGACAATACTTACATTACGAAAGCGTTTGAATATGCAAGAGCAGCTCAGACAGCGGCCGGATCCGGCGCAAAGTTGTTCTACAATGATTATGTAGGCATGGCGTCTCCGGGACAGATGAAAGCTGTGGTAAAATATCTGGCAGATGCCAAGGCAGCAGGTACGATCGACGGTTTGGGAATGCAGGCGCATCAGACAAACTTGAATGTCAGCGATGGCGACAATATTAAAAATGCGTTGAATTTGTTTAAGCAAAATGGCTATGAGGTGCAGATTACGGAACTTGATTTTGCGAGCAAAGACAATTCCGAATCCGGACAGGAAACGTTAGCAAATGCATATTCTAAATTTATGAATATAGTGCTTACGCAGAAAAATAGTAACAATGTTAATGTAAGCGGTGTTACATTCTGGAATCTGACCGATTTGGATACCTGGTTAAACACGCAAAAGGATGATGGACCGTATTACCCATCTCTGTTTGATGAAAATTATATGCCAAAAGCAGCATTTACGGCATTGATCAATTTGGTAAAAGGAACGACGCCAACGGCGACACCGACGGCAACACCTGCCACGGTGCCAACAGCAACCCCGACTACAGTGCCAACGGCGACACCAAGTACGGAACCAACGGCAGAACCAAGTACAGAACCGACAGCGGAGCCAACGGCAGTACCGACAACAGAGCCGGAACCGGAAAAACCAGAGACAACAAAGACTCTGGATCTTTTGGAAGGAAATATTTTGATTGAGGAAGATGGCTATACGATTGGTGACGGCGAGAAACAGAGTTACACTGGGGCGTATACAATTAGCGGAAACAGCACATCGACGACAAATTCGATTACGGTTTCCGGTGGAACGCATACAATCGTACTTGACAATGTTATCATTACGACGGCGGCAGGAAGTCCGATCACTCTTACGAATAAAGCAAAGGTGAATTTGCAGCTGAGTGGAACGACGACATTGAATTCGCCGGCGAAGAAAGCATGTATTGAAGTGCCGAAAGGGTGTGAACTTTCTCTGAGTGGTACAGGAAAACTTTTTGCGATGGGTGGACAGTCTGCCGCAGCTATCGGTGCATCAGGAAGTGACAAGGATGCAGATGCGGGAACACTCGGAAAAATTGTTATCTACAGTGGAACGATTGTTGCCAAAGGTGGGAGAAATGGAGCTGGTATCGGTGATGGACAGTGCGGACGCGGTGGTGGAAAAATCATCGTTTATGGTGGTGATATTTACGCGCAGTCCGGTGGAAATGGAGCCGGTATCGGTGCAGGAGGATCTGAAGCCAAGACAGATGTAACTACGCTTACCGTTGAAATTTATGGTGGTAATATTTCGGCTACAGGATCCAAATATGCCTTGGGTGATGGTCAGAATCAACAGCATTGTGATGTGGCAATTTACGGAGGTGCTGTTTATTCGATCGGCAGTAAACCGATTGCCAGAGAGGATGGATTCTTGACGAAAGATAGTTATACTGCCGTTAGTGTGGCGGTGAAGAGTTACAGTGGAATCCAAAAAGTGACAATAGATGGTGTTGACCAGCATATTTCAAGTTTTGTGATAAAAGATGTAAATGGAAATACAGCTCCTAGCTGGAACTTGAATCTTTATGTGAAACAAGGTGTGGAGCATACTATTATCATCACAGATGCAGATGGCGTCGAACACATCGTATCATAAAATGTAATAATAAATCCCCCGGAGAGTTCCAAACGGCAACGTGCGGAACTCTCTTTTTCTGCCAAAAGAAAACCATTGCTTGTCACTAAAAAGTGTGATACAATGAAAAAAGGGAATACCTAATGAAAATTGCAAAATCGCAGGAGGAATTAAATTATGTCATTGTTACAAGAATGGCGTGAGTACGCATATAGTGAAGAAATGCAGAATTCAAAAGAAGGAGAGCAGCTTTGGAACAATTACTTCCAGTTGGAAAAAGGCATTTATGAAAAACTTTTGACCAATCCGACAGAAGTTGTGACCGGAACTGTAGAAGGACTGGCAGAGAAGTACGAAGTACCGCTTTCTATGATGGTTGGTTTCCTGGATGGAATCAATGATAGTTTGAAAGAGCCAAATCCAATCGATACGATGGAAAAAGATACCGAGATTAAATTGGATATTGACTGCGAAAAATTGTATTATAATATGGTAGACTGCAATGCCGAATGGCTGTACACACTGCCACAGTGGGATTCGATCCTGAGTGCAGAGCGCAGAAAAGAATTGTATCGCAAGCAGAAAAATTCCGGTACGATCCGCCGCGAAGAACCAAAAATTGGAAGAAATGATCCATGCCCATGTGGAAGCGGCAAGAAATACAAAAAATGTTGTGGACGATAAGTCTGTGTAAGCAGACCAAAAATAAAAAAGAAATGGAGGAAGAAAGATGTTAGTATCAGCAGAAGAAATGCTCAAAAAAGCAAAAGCAGGTAAATATGCAGTAGGTCAGTTCAACATCAACAACCTGGAGTGGACAAAATCCATTCTTCTCACAGCACAGGAGTGCAATTCACCGGTTATCCTTGGTGTATCTGAGGGAGCCGGAAAATATATGTGTGGATACAAAACGGTTGTAGGCATGGTAAATGGTATGCTGGAAGAGCTGAATATCACAGTTCCGGTTGCTCTTCACCTTGACCACGGCAGCTACGAAGGTGCCAAAGCTTGTATCGAAGCAGGATTTTCTTCAATCATGTTTGACGGATCTCATTATCCAATCGAAGAAAATGTGGCAAAGACAAAAGAATTGGTAGCGATCTGTAAAGAAAAAGGAATGTCTATCGAAGCAGAAGTTGGTTCTATCGGTGGAGAAGAAGATG
>OGDF01002994.1_pt1 | contig 21527 bp, 21 predicted proteins | sample 1570141 | NCBI WGS metagenome assembly OGDF01 (sample SAMEA4370581, study PRJEB24528) | human gut metagenome | reverse complement strand
CAACAATTCTCCGGGGTCAGAAATAGCGGGCATTCCGGCATCGGAAACAAGGGCGCAAGATTCTCCTGCTAAAATGCGGTCCAAAATCATTTGTCCCCGCTCCAGTTTATTATGCTCGTAATAACTGACCAACGGTTTTTTAATTTGAAAATGGTTCAGTAACTTCATGGTTACACGGGTATCCTCAGCGGCAATAAAATCCACCATATCCAGTGTTTCTACCGCACGAGGAGAAAAATCGGACAGGTTGCCGATGGGTGTTCCTACAATATATAAAACTCCCTGCATAATCAATTCCTCATTGTAGTTAATCTTTATATTTATACGTTCCGTATACTTCTTTCATTTCGCCAGAAAAATCTCCGTCTGCACCTTCAATGAACAGTGTCGGTTCTACTGTCAAACCGGAACGACCGCCTTTTTTGCTTTCCAACAAAAACAAACTGGGGGCTTTATCCGGGCGCTGTTGCACCAAGCGGAGTCGCTTTGGTTCCAATCCATTTTGGGAAAGGAGCATCATAATTTCGGCAAGACGCTGTGGGCGTTGGCAAACGCAAAACCGTCCACCATAGCGCAGGGCTTTGTATGCGCTTTTGCAAATGTCCTCCATGGTACATTCCTGTTCATGCCGTGCAATGGCTTTGCTGCTATCCGGATTGACAAATCCTGTGCCTAATTCTTTGTACGGTGGGTTACAGGCAATTACATCAAAGCCTTCCTGAAAGACCGGTTCCGATCGCTGCGGAACTTGTTTGATGTCTCCTTGCAGAATGGTGATTCGGTCAGTTAACCCGTTTAAGAGAACTGATCGACTCGCCATAGAAAAGGCATTGTCCTGTATTTCCAAAGCGTAGGTTTGTTTCGGTTGAAAGCGGGATTCCCACAGAAGCGGAATCGTACCACAGCCGGTACCAAAATCACAGCAAGTATCCTTATGCTTTGGAGAAGAAAACCAAGCCAACAGGATCGTGTCGGTGTTGAACCGATGCTGTGGGGATACGATCAGTTGTAAAGTGGGAGAAAGCGGCTCCCGATGTTCATCGGGAAGCATAGGAACAGTTTGCATACCATCACGCTCCGAAACTCATTTTGGAAATTGGTATTATTGTACCATAATTCCGGATAAAAAGCGAGAGAAAGACAAAAAAGAAAAGCGGGGTAAAACCCCCGCTTTTCTATGTACGCTATTTAATTACTGAGCCTTAGGAGCCTCAACCGGGCAAACACTGGCGCAAGCGCCGCAATCAATGCAAGTATCAGCGTCGATTGTGTAGATATCACCCTCGGAAATAGCGTTCACCGGACATTCAGCTTGGCATGCGCCACAAGCGATGCAAGTATCTTCAATTTTGTAAGCCATAATAAAACCCTCCATGTATTCAAAAGATTTAGGATGGCTTTATTATAGCACATTTTTCGGAAATTTCAAGATATTTTCAGGAATTTTACTAGTTTTTACAGATTATTCACCTTCCGTAAGCACAGGTTAACTAAACATAGCCGGAGGTAACAACCGGTAGAACGTGCTAATTTCTTTGCTTTGCATCGTCCTCATCCTGTTCCGTTTCCGGCAAAGGATGCTTTTCAATCAGAATTTTTTCAATGCGGTTATCATTAAATTCCAAAACCTGAAATTCCACGTTCCCTACCATTACGGACGGAAACTCGTTTTCATCCGGAATGTTGCCCAACATTTCTACCACCATACCGGCGATGGTATCATAATCGCCCTCCGGCAAATCTACCTCCAGTAACTCGGAGGCTTCGCTGATGGACAACGCACCGCTGACGGTAAACAAGGTATCGCTGAGGCACACCACCGATTCTTCCTCATTATCGTATTCATCTTGAATATTGCCCACGATGGATTCCAAAACATCTTCCATAGTAACAATGCCTTTGGTTCCTCCATACTCATCAATCAGCACGGAAAACTGAATTTTCCGCTCTGTCATTTCGGTGAACAGTTCATTCAATGCTTTGCTCTCCGGTGCCAGGTGTGGTTTTCGCATCACTGCTTTTACACTGATGTTTCGGCTCAATGGTTTTCCGATAAACTTCAGTAAGTCTTTTACATATACTACACCAACAATCTCGTCAATATCTTCATGATAGACCGGAATCCGAGAATAGCCCTGCTCTACGGAAATCGCAACCACATCCTGCACAGAAGCCGTATCTTCCACGGCAATTACGTCCATACGGTGGGTCATAATCTCCGATACGCTCTTATCATTGAAATCGAAAATATTTTCAATCATGTTGGCTTCTACACCAGCAATCTCTCCGTCCTCTTCACTTTCGTCAATCATCCGCAGGATTTCTTCCTCTGTTACCGGCTTGTCTTCCAAATGAGGATCTTTGCCCATCAATGATACAATTCCGTTGGAGATTGCAGTAAAGACCGCCGTTATCGGTCGCAGGATAATTGCCGCCACATTCACAATCGACATGGTATGCACCAAGGATTTCTCAGGCGTATTGGCTGCTAACTTTCGAGGAATCAAATTTCCCATAAACAGCCACAAGCAAAGGGTTCCCGCCAACACAATGGCAAAAGACAGTAGTGTGCTCCAAGGCGCTGCAATAGAAGCACCGTTTTGAAACGCCCCTTGGAGCAACGGCGCTAAGCTACCGCACAAAACGGCTGCCGGAATCATGGATGCCATCAGCCGTACCAAAGCCACCGTAGAAAAAAAACGCTGCGGACGCTCCAAATGGCGCATAGCTTTCTTTCGACGATCCGGTCGATCTGCCAAAAGCTCCTGTAATTTGTGTTCGTTTGTTCGTTCCAATGCAATTTGTGCACCGGAAAAAATTCCGTACAGTAACAGCCCGATGAACGCAATCACACAGGCCGCCATCAAAGGGATTGTTCCCTCAGGGTCGGACATAAAAGTGTCCCTCTCTTTCTAACTTTCTGATTTCTGTATGGAATACAGAGATTTATTTTATTGTACTGTATCCGTCTTCGTCTGTCAAATCCCCCCGCTCCGGGTAGATTTTCCCATGTTTTCTCTCAGAACTTTCGGCTTTTTTGCCTCGCTGACGAAAAGATTTACCACTATTTATACAAGATACACAGATTTGGATGGCTATGCTACATTTCTCTTTACATTTTCAGTAAAGAATGATAAAATTTAGATAAGTATCGGATTATACTTATCCTGCTTATCGCAATTTCATGCTAATATTAAAAAAATCCTTGAAGGAGGACATTCCGTTATGGCAAGAAAAATGAAAACCATGGACGGTAACTCTGCAGCCGCATGGGCTTCCTATGCGTTTACAGATGTTGCTGCAATCTATCCTATATCACCATGCCCCGTTATGGCTGATGAAACTGACAAGTACGCTGCCGCCGGTAAGAAAAACCTGTTTGGTCAAGAGGTTCGTGTTACCGAGATGCAGTCCGAAGCCGGTGCTGCCGGTGCGGTTCACGGCTCTTTGGCAGCCGGTGCGCTGACCACCACCTATACCGCTTCTCAAGGTCTGCTCCTCATGATTCCGAATATGTATAAAATGGCTGGTGAGCTGCTGCCGGGCGTTATCCACGTTTCCGCTCGTACCATTGCAGGTCATGCGCTGTCCATCTTCGGCGATCACTCCGACATCTACTCCTGCCGTCAGACAGGTTATGCAATGTTGGCTTCCAGCAACCCGCAGGAAGTTATGGACCTAACTGCTGTAGCACACCTCTCCGCCATTAAGGGCAGAGTACCATTCCTCCACTTCTTCGATGGCTTCCGTACCTCTCACGAGATTCAGAAGATCGAAGCTTGGGATTACGATGATCTGGCTGATATGCTGGATTGGGATGCAGTTGATGCGTTCCGCCGCCGCTCCCTGAACCCGGAGCACCCGGTACTTCGCGGCACCGCACAAAACGACGACATCTTCTTCCAAGCAAAAGAAGCTGCTAACAAATATTATGACGCAATTCCGGACGTTGTTGCTGACTACATGGACAAGGTTAACGAGAAGTGCGGCACCAACTATAAGCCATTCAACTACTACGGCGCTCCGGATGCTGAGAAGATCATCATCGCTATGGGCTCCGTTTGCGATACCGCTGAGGAAGTAATCGACTACCTGACCGCTAAGGGCGAGAAGATTGGTCTGGTTAAGGTTCGCCTGTATCGTCCATTCTCCGCTAAGCATCTGCTCGATGTGATTCCGGAAACTGTAAAGTCCATCACCGTTCTCGACAGAACAAAGGAACCTGGTTCCATCGGTGAGCCTCTGTATCTGGACGTTCTGGCTGCACTCAACGGTTCTAAGTTCCACAACGTTTCCGTCTTCGGCGGTCGTTACGGCTTGGCTTCCAAGGACACCAACCCAGGTGCAATCGTTGCTATTTACCACAACATGGACGCTGCTGAGCCAAAGAAGCGCTTCACTGTTGGCATCGACGATGACGTAACCTTCCTGTCCCTGCCAATCGACGAAACTCCGGACACCGCTCCTGCAGGCACAACCGCTTGTAAGTTCTGGGGTCTGGGCGGCGACGGTACCGTTGGCGCAAACAAGAACTCCATCAAGATTATCGGTGACAAGACCGACATGTACGCACAGGCTTACTTTGCTTATGACTCCAAGAAGTCCGGCGGTCTGACTGTTTCTCACCTGCGTTTCGGTCACAACCCGATCAAATCCACTTACTATATCCACCAAGCTGACTTCGTTGCTTGTCACAACCCTGCTTACATCGGCAAGTACGATATGATTCAGGACTTGAAGCCGGGCGGCTCTTTCCTGCTCAACTGCCCATGGGATGTTGAGGAACTGGGTCACCGTCTGTCTGCTGAAGAGAAGCAATACATCGCAAAGAACAATATCAACGTTTATGTTATTGACGGTATTAAGATCGGTAAAGAAATCGGTCTGGGTACAAGAATCAACACTGTTCTGCAGGCTGCTTTCTTCAAAATTGCAAACATCATTCCGATCGAGCAAGCTGTTGAGTACATGAAGGAAGCTGCTAAGAAGTCTTACAGCAAAAAGGGCGACGCTGTTGTTCAGATGAACTACAATGCAATTGATGCCGGTACACAGGGTGCTGTAAAGCTGGAGATCCCTGCTGATTGGGCAACCACAACAGAGGGTCACGAGCCGGTTCACACTGCTCTGGAAGGTCGTCAGTCCGTTGTTAACTATGTTAAGAACATCCAACAGCCAATCAACGCACAGCGTGGTAACCAACTGCCTGTTTCCACCTTCGTACAGGATGCAGACGGTACTGTTCCACAGGGTACTGCTGCTTACGAGAAGCGTGGCATTGCTGTTGACGTTCCACAGTGGATTGCTGATAACTGTATCCAATGTAATATTTGTTCCTACGTCTGTCCACACTCCGTTATCCGTCCGGCTGCCCTCACTGAAGGCGAGCTGGCTGCGGCTCCGGCAGGCACAACCGCTCAGGATATCAAGCAAGTTCCGGGCATGAAGTTTGTTATGACTGTTTCTGTTCTGGACTGCACCGGCTGTGGCTCCTGCGTAGCAGAATGCCCAGCTAAGGAGAAGGCTCTCGTTATGAAGCCTCTCGAGTCTCAACTCCCTGCTCAGGAAGTTTATGACTATGCTCAGAAGATCGGCGAGAAGCCGGAGGTTATTGAGAAGTTCAAGGCTACTACCGTTAAGGGCAGCCAGTTCAAGCAACCTCTGTTCGAGTTCTCCGGCGCTTGCGCAGGCTGTGGTGAAACTCCATACGCAAAGCTGGCAACTCAGCTCTTCGGCGACAGAATGATGATTGCAAACGCAACCGGCTGTTCTTCCATCTGGGCAGGTTCAACCCCATCCACCCCATACACCGTAAACAAGGAAGGCAAGGGTCCGTCTTGGGCTAACTCCCTGCTTGAGGATAATGCAGAGTTCGGTCTGGGTATGGAACTGGCACAAAAGGCAATCCGTAAGCGTCTGATCGACCAAGTTGAGGAGATCAACGGCAGCGAGAAGGCTTCCGCCGAGCTGAAGACTGCTTGCCAAGCATTCCTCGACACCAAGGATGACAGCACCGCAAACGCTGCTCCTGCAAAGGCGCTCATCGCTGAGCTGGAGAAGTGCAACTGCGATAAGCTTGGTGGACAAGGCTGACGTGTCTAAGACGTCCATTTTTTTTTTTTTCAAGCAGAAGACGGCATACGAGATCGGCTTCAGCGGTCTGGATCACGCAATTGCAACCGGCGAGGACATCAACATTCTGGTATTCGATACCGAGATGTATTCCAACACCGGCGGTCAGTGCTCCAAGTCCTCTCAAATGGGTTCCGTACAGCAGTTCTCTGCTGCCGGTAAGCCAACAAAGAAGAAGGATCTTCCGGCTATTGCAATGAGCTACGGTAACGTTTATGTTGCTCACATTGCAATGGGCGCTGACAGAAATCAGTGCCTGAAGGCATTCCTCGAGGCAGAAGCTCACAAGGGTCCATCCGTTATCATCGCTTACGCACCTTGCATCAGCCACGGTGTTAAGGGTGGTCTGCGTGGTGTACAGGCTGTTGAGAAGCAGGCTGTTGCAGCAGGCTACTGGAAGCTGTTCCGTTACGATCCAAACCGTATCGAGAAGGGTCTGAATCCATTCCAGCTGGATAGCAAGGAGCCATCCGAGAGCTACCGTGACTTCTTGATGAAGGAAGTTCGTTACAACTCTCTGATGCGTGCATTCCCAGAGCGTGCTGAGAAGCTGTTCACACAAGCTGAAAAGGATTCTATCATCGAGTATCATCAGTTGAAGGCAAAGGCAGACGCTCCATTGGTTCAGTAATTGTTCCAAATCCGTTTGTTGTTAAATAAATAAAAGAAGCCGTCCTTATCGGAGTCATTCCGATGAGGACGGCTTCTTCTTTGCCTTTTTCTACGAAAGAAGCCCTCTGCATCTGTGAATGTAGAGGGCTTCTCAAAATAGATACTGATATAAAATTTAGAATTTAGGAGAAATTTAGACGTTTCTTTTTGTCAGGAATGATTACGCTTTCCACAGGCTATGGAGGTTGCAGTAGGCGTAAACCACCTCAACCTCATCCCCCTCGCAGAGTGCAAAGCAAACCTCAGGTTTTTCACCGGGATGCAGTTCCTTGCGCTGATTGCCCTGCTTAGTCTGGAGAGACACCCACTCAATGTAGTGCTCCGGCAACATAGGATGCTCTACAGAGCCGATTTTGACATGGACAACACCGTTTTCCACCGTCCAGACAGGAACATGCTTTTCTACAGCGGCATCAGTCGTATCGGGAATAATCTCGGTCATCTTTTCACCGCAGCAGACGATGGGAACGCCACGATCCTTGACCTTGGCAATGATATTTCCGCAATGCTTGCAAGTATAAAACTTCTGATACATGATATGTCCCTCTCTTTCTTTAGTAGTTTTCTTCTCTTACTTCAAAGTAACTCTTTGGGTGTGCGCAAACCGGACAAACTTCCGGTGCCTTTGTACCGACCACCAGATGACCGCAGTTGCGACATTCCCAAACTTTAACGGTGCTCTTTTCAAATACAGCAGCAGTTTCTACATTCTTCAGCAATGCACGGTACCGCTCCTCGTGATGCTTTTCGATTGCACCAACCAGACGGAACTTCTTTGCCAATTCCAAGAAACCTTCTTCTTCCGCAGTCTTTGCAAACTCTTCATACATGTCGGTCCACTCGTAATTTTCGCCTTCTGCAGCAGCTTCCAAGTTCTCAGCGGTATTTCCAATACCATTCAGCTCTTTGAACCACATTTTTGCGTGCTCTTTTTCATTTTCTGCTGTTTTGAGGAACAGTGCGGAAATCTGCTCGTAGCCTTCTTTCTTTGCTACGGATGCAAAGTAAGTATACTTATTTCTTGCCTGAGATTCACCGGAAAATGCTGCTTCTAAGTTTTTCTCTGTTTGTGTGCCTGCATATTTGTTCTTTTGTTCCATTACGGTAACCTCCTATTAAGTTCTTTTTATTTAATGCTGCCCATTCTTTTTACAGTTCGGGCAACAATAATAAACCTTTAAATCGTAAGAGCAAAAAGATTCGCCCAGTTGCTTGCGAAGACTTTCCGTTAAATCCGGAAAAGATGCGTCTGCTATCGCTCCGCAATGACTGCAAATAATATGATCGTGTTTTTTGATTTTATCATAGCGGTCCGGAGAGCCTTCCATCGAAATTTTTTGAATCAACCCCATTTCCCACAGCTTATTCAGGTTATTATACACAGTCGCTCTTGCTACATTGGGGTAAGTTTTTTTCAAGTGTTCAAATACCTGATAAACGGTTAAATGGTCAGTAGATTCTTGAATCATGCTGTAAATTGCTTTTTCATACTTTGTCATGTGAATGGTTCCTTTCTGGAATCGTTCTAATATTATTATACTCATTCTAATTCAAAAGTCAATACTTTTTCTCTGTGACTAAGTTACAAAATAAGTGAGAAAACAAAAAGCCGCACCCATCAGGTACGGCTTTCCGGCATTAGAACTCATCGGTCTTCCAATTTCTTATAATCTCTGCGTTCCTTCACGGCACGATAAGCCGGACGGATAATTTTATTACTGTTAATCAATTCTTCCATGCGGTGTGCGCTCCAGCCTGCAATTCTTGCAATCGCAAAGAGAGGGGTATACAACTCCGGCGGCAAATCCAGCATATGATAAATGAAGCCGCTGTAAAAGTCTACGTTAGCACTAACGCCCTTGTAAATCTTCCGGTGATCGGAGATGACCTGCGGCGCCAACCGTTCTACACGAGAGTACAGCTCATACTCGTTGTTCATGCCCTTTTCTTCTGACAGTTTCTTTACGCAGTTGCCCAACACTCTGGCTCTTGGGTCAGAGAGAGAATAAACCGCATGACCCATACCATAGATCAAGCCGGAACCGTCAAAAGCTTCCTTCCGCAGCAGCTTCCGGAGATACTCTGCAATCTCCTCATCATCTGTCCAGTTCTTAACATTCTCCTTAATGTTCTCGAACATCTGTACCACTTTAATGTTGGCACCGCCGTGCTTTGGACCCTTCAAGGATCCCAATGCCGCAGCGATTGCGGAATAGGTATCGGTACCGGAAGAAGTAACAACGTGGGTAGTAAAGGTAGAGTTATTACCGCCACCGTGTTCTGCGTGCAACACCAAAGCCAGATCCAGCATTTTTGCTTCTAGCTCAGTGTACTTTCCGTCGGCACGGAGCAAGTGCAGAATGTTTTCCGCAGTGGACAGCTCCGGCTTTGGAGAGTGGATAAACAGGCTTTGGTCATCGTAATAGTGACGATATGCCTGATAGCTGTAAACGGACATCACCGGGAATCGAGAAATCAATTCCAGGGACTGGCGCAGCACGTTCGGAATGGAAGTATCATCTGCCCGCTTATCATAAGAATACAAGGTCAACACACTGCGAGCCAGTGCATTCATCATATCCTGGCTAGGGGCTTTCATGATAACGTCCCGTGTAAAGTTCTTTGGAAGGCTGCGATAAGAGGACAATACACCGTTAAATTCTGCAAGCTGCTCTGCGGCAGGCAGCTCTCCAAACAGCAGCAGATAGGCAGTTTCTTCAAATCCAAAGCGACCCTCGCTCATAAAACCATGTACAATTTCTTCTACGTCTACGCCACGATAGTACAGTCTGCCTTCGTCCGGAATTTGTTTGCCCTCTGCATCCGGCAGATAGTTGCCTTCTGCATCCAATTTGTAGGCATATACTTCGGAAATCTCTGTCAGACCTGCCAACACGCCTTTACCGTTTATATCACGAAGTCCACGCTTTACATCATACTTGCTGTAAAGGGTTGGATCAATTCTTTGTTCTGTTTGAATGGTACCTGCCCACGCTTCGATGGCTTCTGCGTCAGATGCCCAAGTTTTAATTTTATCGGCCAATTTTGTAATGACCGGAGTCAAGTTGCTATAATCTGTCATTGGCAAATGCTCCTTTCTTTCGCCTGATTTTCTTCGATAAAAAATCCTTCCTTATCTTCTGAAATTCGGGAACGCTTACACGTTCATAAAATTGCTATAACTTGTTTTTATTGTACCACAATTATAGATTTATAACAAGAAAGTCTTTTCTGCTTTTTTGCGATTTGTGAAATAATTCGTTCTGTTTGCGAAAAAATAGGCAATTTGCCGAAATTTTTCTGTCAAATTTCATCCGATGTCTAGCAACTTCCGTTTCCGAAACAGGATGCCTCGGGGTTCCTTAATAGTATCGTACCACCGAGATGACTTTTCCCAAAATAGTTACATCCGTTGTGTAAATCGGTTGAAAATCTGGATTTTCTGGTTGCAGCCGAACACAATCTTTTTCTCGATACAATCGCTTAACGGTCGCTTCCTCTTCTATCAATGCAACCACAATTTCTCCGTCGTCGGCTGTGTTGGTTTTTTCGGAAATTACATAATCTCCGTCCAAGATACCGGCATTCTTCATACTTTCTCCCTGTACCACCAAAGCAAACAGCTCTTTATTTTTATAGCGCTCCGCTGTAAACGGAATGTATCCTGTAATCTCCTCCACAGCCAAGATGGGAATACCGGCGGTTACTCGCCCCACAATCGGTACTTGCTTTGTGTGTTCTTGTCCTTCAATCCGAATGGAACGGTTCAGTCCCGCCTCTCTGGAAATATACCCTGCATTCTCCAACGCACGCAGATGACCGTGAACGGTAGACGTAGAGCTTAGCCCTGTTGCAGCACAAATTTCTCGCACTGTGGGCGGCACACCGTATTCCAAACGTTCCTTTAAAAAGTCATACACCTTTTGCTGGCTTTTTGTCAGTTGCTTCATGGCTGCCAACCATCCTTCCCCTCCGATTTCGCAAATCCGACGTTCTTCTAATTCTTTTTATTATAGCACACTCCCCCACAAAAAGCAAACATCTGTTTGGATGCAGATTGCACAAAAACAATCGCAATTCTTTTAAATTCTTATTCATAATGTGTTAACAACTTCTTCTGATTCCGGGTTTATAATAAAGGTGTATTCAAGAGATGGAACCGCACCAACTCAGAGTACATTGTTCTACCCTCCTCAATATAACCCTTCAAGCGAAAAGAAGCCGCTCCGGAAATTGTTCTCGGAGCGGCTTCTTTTTTTTATTTCTTGTGTTTCTCGTCGTATTTTTTTACGGCATCCCGAACGTGCTGTGCGTTGGCTCGTGCTTGACGGGTATTCTTCGGGAAGAACTTTTTCTGAATCAGCTTTACAATACCGGCTAAAATCGGGAAACCGAAAGCGACGCAGATAATTACAATCACAATGGGATTGGAAAATACAGAAAGTACGTTATCCATAGGGTTCTCCTTTCTCTTTGTTTAAACAGATTCTTTTTCTTTCCGGTGAAAATATTCGTCCACCATGGAGTCCTTGATTTGAGAAAATAACGCTTGGCGATCCTTGATATGCCCATAACAGTAATTAAACATATTCTGGACAATTTGTATCTGGGTTTCCCGTGGTAATTCTTGCACACCACGGTTGGGCTTAAAAAGCAAGCACATGGGATACCCGCCGGATTCAGTTGGCAGCAGGAAAGATGTATGCAGAACGTAAGCCCCTGCCTTTTTGTGCTTTTTCCGGATTGCTTTCGTCTATGCGCTCTGCACACAACAGCAATCCATCGAACATTCCGCAATACTTTTGATAAACGGCATTAAACAGCTTTTCCTCATAGCCCTGATGCTGGAACTCCGGCAATACGGCAAACAAGTCCAACCAAACCGTTTCGCAGTCCGGCATACTGTATGTGGTAGCATATCCGATGAGTTGGTTGTCCTCTTCTCGCCGATACAACAGGATTTTATACCGATCCTTATTTACCATCTGGATAAAATCCCGAACGCCGTAGGTTTCCTCCCGAGGAAATTGCTTTCGTATTAAATCGTATACTTCCGCCAAATCTTCATGACCGCCCAGAATCAAGCGCAGGGTTTCTGTGTTAGATTCCGGTCGCTTTTCCTCGCACATGACTGGTCTCCTTTCACACCATCAGATTATAAGATACAGTATAACATAGTTCCACACAAATTGCACGAAAAAAAACAATTTGCTAAAAATTTATTTTTCGACATTCGTTGCCAACATTTTTCGGAGAACCGATGCAATTCTCCGGAATCTATGCTATACTGTATCCCTGAACGCAACGATTTTTCACAAAATGAAAGGAGAAGATTATGCGAAAGCGTTTGATTTCACTCTTTGGCATCCTGCTGGCAATTACGGCAGTGTTGTCGCTTACCGCCTGCGATCTTAATTTCCAGGTGGACTTGGATACCGATTCCAATGAGCAATCAACAACTGTTACCACCGGCGAGCTAAAGGTCTATTATCTGGATGTAGGACAAGGCGATTCCGAATTGCTGTTCCTGCCAGACGGCACAACCATTCTGATTGACTCCGGTGACAGAGATTGCATCAGCACCATCACTGATTCCCTGAAGGACTACGGTGTAAAGGACATTGATATCCTCATTGCCACACACCCTCATGCCGACCACATTGGCTGCATGGCAACGGTTGTGCGGAACTTCGATATTGGCACTGTTTATATGCCAAAAGTAGATGACAGCCAAACACCGACCACCGTTACTTACGAAAAGCTGTTAGAGGCAATCTCTAAGAAAAACCTGAAAATTAAAACAGGCAAAGCCGGTGTGGTTGCCTATAACAGCGGCAATGTGAAACTGGAATTTTTGGCACCAAACGGAAGCAAATATGCAAACTTAAACAATTATTCCATCATTGCCAAGCTGACCTATAAAAACAACTCTTTCCTGTTCTTGGGTGATGCTGAGCAGCAAAGCCTCAACGAAATGCTGAGCAAGGGGTACAACCTTTCCTGCGACGTAATGAAATTGGGACACCACGGCAGTTCCAATGCCATCTCCAAAAAGCTGATGGAGGCTGCCAAGCCGACCTACGGCATTATCTCCTGTGGCGCAGGAAACAGCTACGGACATCCCCACAAAGAAGCACTGTCCCTACTGAAGCAATACAATGTGACAACCTACCGTACCGATAAGGACGGCACCATCTTGGCCACCAGTGACGGAAAAAAGATTCGGTTCACGACCGGTCTGCCTTCCGTACAAGACGCCGCATAACTTCATTCCTAGATAACAAAAACATCCCATTCCAAATATATCGGAGTGGGATGTTTTTTTGTTGTCTTTTATTTCCAGTCGGTGCGTCTGCACAAATCCACAAAATAACGGTGGGTTGTCAAATCCTCATTCAGCTCAGGATGATAGGACGTTACTAACATATTTCCTTCCTTTGCTGCTACGATATGATCGTTTAACTGACACAATACCGATACCTTCTCGCTGTTTACCCGCTCAATCCAAGGCGCACGGATAAAGGTCAACGGAATCGGTTCCGGAGAAAATTCCGGCACCACTGCCATTTGTGTGAAGCTGTCCAACTGTGTGCCGTAAGCATTCCGGCGCACAGTAATATCCATTACACCAAAGTGTGCAGGCTCTCCTACAATTTCCTTTGCCAGCAAAATCATACCGGCACAGGTTCCCCAAACCGGCATTCCGGCAAGGATACGCTCCTTGATGGGGTCGTGGAGATGGAACAGCTTGAGCAGCTTGGAGATAGTGGTGCTTTCGCCGCCGGGCAGAATCAGCCCATCCACCTGCTCCAGTGCTTCCATGGTTTTGACAGCCAAAGGCGTTACACCTTCAATTTGCTCCAGCATATGGAGGTGTTCCTCCACAGAGCCTTGATAAGACAGAACACCAACGGTTACGTTCCGCTGTGACACCTTACCAGCCTCTCTCTGCCAGACGGTACTGCGGCGGAAGATCCTCAATGTTCAGGCCCTTCATTGCCTCGCCCAGACCTTCGCTAACCTCTGCAACAATCTTTGGATCGTTGTAGTGTGCAGTTGCCATAACGATTGCCTTTGCCATAACCTTTGGATTCTGGGACTTAAAGATACCGGAACCAACGAATACGCCCTCACTGCCCAACTGCATCATCAGCGCAGCGTCAGCAGGAGTTGCAATACCGCCTGCTGCAAAGTTTACAACCGGCAGCTTGCCGTGCTCTGCTACATAGCAAACCAAATCGTATGGGCAGCCGTTGTCCTTTGCATAGGTCATCAGCTCAGCAGAATCCATGTTCTGCAGGTTGCGGATTGCAGTCATCATAGTACGCATATGGCGAACTGCCTCTACTACGTTACCGGTACCTGCCTCACCCTTGGTACGGATCATGGATGCGCCTTCGCCGATACGACGAAGCGCTTCACCGATGTTTCTTGCGCCGCAAACAAACGGTACCTTGAAGTTGTGCTTGTCCAGGTGATACATATCATCGGCAGGAGTCAACACTTCGCTCTCGTCAATGTAGTCTACGCCCAGTGCTTCCAGAATCTGCGCCTCTACAATGTGGCCGATTCTTGCCTTTGCCATAACCGGAATGGAAACAGAAGCCTGAATCTCTTTGATCATCTTTGGATCGCTCATTCTTGCAACGCCGCCCTGCTTACGAATGTCGGACGGTACACGCTCCAGCGCCATAACCGCAACTGCGCCGGCCTCCTGTGCAATTTGTGCTTCTTCCGGGTTGGTAACGTCCATAATTACGCCGCCCTTGAGCATTTGAGCCAGGTTTTTATTCAAACCGTATTGTTGATTATCTTGCATTGTCATACCCTGTGTTCTCCTTATTTATCGAAATTTTGGTTTAAACAATATCATATAACACGTTTTTTATTATATCATAAAATGACTATCATTAAAATAGGGACTTTTTATCTTTGTGCAGTTGGTAAATTTTCCCTGTTTTCACTTTCCTGAATCTGTTCCACTTCCCCAAAAATAAAAGAACGGTGGGAAGATTCTGTTCCGCACCGTTCTGATTTTTAATTTTAGAACCAAAGTTTAACTCAATCTTCTGCTTGCTCGGAAGAAGTTTTTTCCGACTTAGAAGAAGTTGTTGAAGAAGTGTTGGTTTTCTTATCTGTTTTAGAAGAAGATGAACTACTGCCAAAATCATCGTCTAAAATATCAGACAGATTGCTGTTGGTGTTGCCGTCAGACAGCAATTCCGGATATGCATAGCCTGCCATTGCGGTAACTGCCTTCAAGATAGAACCGCCCTGCCGTGTCATGATTGCTGCATCAATCTCATAGACTCTGCCATTTTTTACCGCAGACAGATTTTTATAGCGGCTGTCGTTCATGATTTGTTCCCGCAGTCCGGTATCACAGAAAATATACCGTGGATTACCAATGGTAATCGACGCACCCTCTGTGGAATTGTTAGAGCCGGAAGCAAAAATGTTAATCAAGCCCGCATACTCAAACAGCTTGCCCAAGAAGGTATCGCCGGTTGCAGCAGTACCGTTCAGGTCATACAGATAGCAAGCTGTCGGTGTCATCTTCTTTTCCGGAATACTACGGCTGATGTCGTCCAGTGTCAGCAAGGTGCTGTTGGCAGAGAGTTCGCCTTTTTGACCGCCGGTTTGGCTACCCATAAACAAGGAACCAACGCTGCGATACAACTCGGTCAAGGATTCCCGGTCGGTAGCCGGAGCGAGCACTACAATTTGAATGCCCTGCTGCTCCATAGCGCTTCGTTGCTCCTCGGTGGGTTCGGTATCGGTCAGTACAACATTTGCTCCTCGGCTACTAATTGCGCCGGGATCATCCATTGTCATATCCGGCAAAATTGACAGTTCCTCTTGGGTACAGGATGCACTCTTTCCTTTCAGCTGTGCCTCATAACCTAAGGACAGCACTACATCTGCCAAGCTGTCAGACAATACTACCACGCCGCTGGGCTGGCTGTTGATTTGTGTTTCTCCTACTGTAACGGGATAGCCGGAAGCGCCGCCACCGCTGCCGCCGCCGCAGCCAACCAACATGGTCACCGCCAACAGCGCCGCCATAGATAATGCCAATAGCTTCTTCCAATGTTTCATAATGGGTTACCTCCATTCCAGGGCAGTCACATCAATTCCTTTCGGAACGAAAAACCACGAATTTTATGTTATTTTAACACAATTCCCACAAAAGAAAAAGAACTGTTACAAATTTGTATCCCCTGCACGCAACCGAGATTCGGCATGATTCATGAACTGAACCGCACAACGTGGGGAGCGTCCGCCCTTGGTCATTGCCCACTGCTCTGCCTCTCTCTGCAGCATTTCCAGATGTTCGGACAAACCCCTCTGCTCTGCCAAAGCCGCAATCAATTCCAGATATTGTTTCTTGCCCGGGTGGCTGAAGTTTACCGTCAAACCGAACCGGTCTGCCAAGCTAAGGCTTTCTTCAATAGTATCGTTTTGATGCACTTCATCGCCCTCTCGGTCAGAGAAGGTTTCTCGCAGCAGGTGTCGGCGGTTAGAGGTGGCATAGATCAGGGTGTTGTCCGGACGAGATGCCACACCGCCTTCCAGAACAGCCTTCAGAGAAGCATAGGTTTCGTCCTGTTTGGAGAAGGACAGATCATCAATAAAGATAATAAATTTCAGCGGCAAACCGGCAATTTGGTCTACCAAATACGGGAACTCCATAAGAGATTCCTTCGGCATTTCAATGACCCGCAAGCCATCCTTTGCATAGCCATTCATGATAGCTTTGACTGTGGAAGATTTACCGGTACCACGATCGCCGTACAGCAAGCAGTTGTTGGCAGGCAATCCTTGGAGGAATCGTGTAGTGTTGTCCACAACTTGATTCCGTTGGAACTCGTAGCCTTTCAAATCCTCCAAGCGAATTTTATCCGGATATTCCACCGGCAAAATTTTCTGCTCTCTCCAGATAAAAGCACGATATTTTACAAATTTACCGCAGCCATGTCCACGATAGAAAGACAATAGCTTATTCACGCACTGAGAAAGATCCCCCTGCAGTTCTTCCACAGGTTTGCCAACCTGCCATCGAGGCAAGTTTTGAGAAAGGGGTAAGCGATCTGCGCCGCTTTCTACCAAAATTATTTCCGGGGACAACGTGGTTGCCGCCAACAAAATGGATAAATCCCGCTCTACGCCTCGGCGTAAGCTGTCACTGATTTCCTCTCCTGCCGCACCACGACGGGAAAAAATATTGTCGTCATATAATGCGCCGTCGGTAATAACGCCGCTGAGATCCTCCGCTGCGCCGTAAGTGCAAGCCGTGGCATAAAAGGTACCCCATGCCGTAAAAAACGGTTCCGGGTTAGCTGCGTCAAAGGTTGCTGCCGTTTGCAGCAAGCGATAGTAGCTGCCGGTAACCGGGCAATTCAACAGTCCACGATAGATAGACAAGGACGCCAGTCCCCAACAGGTTTCCTGTATGGTATTCATTCTAATCTAATCTCCTTATTCTTCTGATTTTGCAAGTAGGCTCTGTCCGTTCTTCCAAAGAATCTTTTCCAAATCCTCTTGAGACAACCCCAACGAACGGACACGTTCCAACTCTTCGGTGGGATTCCACATGGGGAAATCGCTGCCAAACAAAATGCGATCTGCCCCGTAAATTTGAATTAACTCTCTGGTACGGCGCAATCCCAAAAAGGGAATGGAACTGGATAAATCCAAGTAGCAGCTGCGATGCTCCAAATATTCCACAGCCAAATCAAACAGGGACCAACCACCAAAATGTGCGCCAATCACCGTTAAATTCGGGAATTGATCCAACACATTTGCCAATCGCTTGGGATGCGAAAAATCACAGCGGTAATCGCCGCAATGCATTAAAATCGGAAGCCGCCCTTCCAGCTGCTCGTAAATTCTCATTATTTTCGGGTCATCCATGGGGAAGCCTTGGGTGTCTGGATGGAGTTTTACCCCACGCAGTCCCAACTTTATGATAGATTCAATCTCCGAAGCCGGATCTTCCAAATCGGCATGAAGCGTTCCAAATCCGATAAATTCCGGATGCGCCTGACACGCACCGGCAATAAACCGATTGATGGAGGATACCTGTTTGGGAGTAACTGCCACGGACTGCACCACAAAGCGGTCAATGCCCGCTTGTTTTCCTGCCGCCAGCAAGGACTCTGCCGTACCGGGGAACCCCATCTGAATCCCGTAAAATTCACTGACGCTATGCACTGCTTTTTCCGAAATTTCCGGCGGGTAAATATGGGCATGAAAATCAAGAACCATCTTTTTCTCGCCTCCTTCCGCTTTCTTTTATTGTAATCGACAAAAAAGAAAATTACAAGTCCGATCCCCATAATCAAAAAAAGACAGGTGGTAAGCCTGTCTTTTCAAATTTGATTTTTTCTCAACAGAACTGATCGGGGGAACTCCACAATTACTCGGAGAACATTGGTGTGGAGAGGTAACGCTCACCGGTATCCGGCAGCAAAGCAACAATGACTTTACCCTTGTTTTCCGGACGCTTTGCCAACTGAGATGCTGCATAAACAGCGGCACCGGAAGAAATACCAACCAGCAATCCTTCTGTGCGTGCCAACTCTCGACCGGTTGCAAACGCATCCTCATTGGAAACAGGGAATACTTCGTCGTATACAGCCGTGTTCAGTGTATCCGGTACAAAGCCTGCGCCGATACCCTGGATTTTATGAGGACCTGCTACACCCTTTGATAATACAGGAGAAGTTTCCGGCTCTACGGCTACGACCTGTACATTTGGATTTTGCGCTTTCAAATAAGCTCCTACACCGGAAACAGTACCACCGGTGCCAACACCCGCAACAAAAATATCCACTTTACCTTCGGTATCTTCCCAAATTTCCGGTCCTGTGGTGCGCTCATGTGCCTTCGGGTTTTCCATATTGGTAAACTGGCTTGGAATGAAGCTGCCTTCAATTTCCTTTGCCAGTTCATCAGCCTTAGCGATTGCACCCTTCATGCCCAAAGCGCCTTCGGTCAGAACAACCTTTGCACCGTAAGCTTGGAGCAGATTGCGGCGCTCCACGCTCATGGTTTCCGGCATGGTAAGAATCACACGATAGCCTCTGGCGGCTGCCACAGCAGAAAGACCAATACCGGTGTTACCGCTGGTTGGCTCAATAATGGTTGCTCCCGGCTTCAATGCGCCGATGGCTTCGGCATGGTCAATCATTGCCTTGGCAACACGATCCTTTACGCTGCCTGCCGGATTGAAATACTCCAGCTTTCCGACTACGGTAGCTGGCAACTCATGATTCTTGTTGAAATTTCGCAATTCCAGCAGTGGTGTTTTGCCAATGAGGTCTGTGATAGTTTGATAAATTTTCATTTGAAAAAACACTCCTTTTATCCCGTCCGGAACAGCGACCGTCCCTTTGGAATTTTTCCATTTACTACAATGCCTACTTGATTGGTGTGATATAATCATACTGCTGTTTTTTTTATTTGTCAAGAGGAAATTAAAATCTTTCTCCTTAAAATTGACAACCTTTCTTTTCTCATGCTAAAATAAATCGAATTTTATCGGTACAAAATCCCAAACAGGAGGACTTCTTTATGCTTCATGAATTTTCCCGCTCTGCCCTACTATTGGGCGAAAAAGGCTTAGAAAAATTGCAGCAATCCCGTGTGATTGTGTTTGGTGTGGGCGGCGTCGGCTCCTTTGTTGCAGAAGCCTTGGCTCGCAGCGGCGTTGGTGCAATCGACTTGGTGGACAAAGATACGGTTTCCGTGACCAATATCAACCGTCAGCTTGTAGCGCTCCATTCTACCGTAGGCAAGCTAAAAACCGAAGTAATGGCCGACCGCATTCGGGACATTAACCCAGAATGCAAAGTCACTGTTCATTCTTGCTTCTTTACAAGTGAAACATCCGACCGGTTTGATTTTTCTCAATATGATTATATTGTAGATGCCATTGATACAGTTTCTGCCAAGCTGCATCTGATTGAACAAGCCCACGCAGTAAGCACGCCGATTATCAGCAGCATGGGCGCCGGAAACAAATTGGACCCTACTCGCTTTGAAGTAACAGATATTTCTAAAACCTCTGTTTGCCCTCTGGCACGCGTCATGCGGCAAGAATTGCGGAAACGTGGCATTTACAAATTAAAAGTCATTTATTCTAAGGAAGAAGCCCGCGCCCACCAAGCGGAATCCAAAGAAGAATTGCCTCAAGGTCGCCGACAAATTCCCGGCAGCATTGCCTTTGTGCCGTCTGTAGCCGGATTGATTCTTGCCGGAGAGGTGGTTTGTGACCTGGCTAATATCAAGCGATAATCCTGTTTTCATTATATAAGGGAGCTGACTCCTCTCTTTTTTCTACCGAAATGGGACAAATTTTAAAATTTTTCAAAAAAATTCCCATTATCCTATTGACATAGTAGGCTTTGCGAGTTACAATAGACCCATCAAGTCAATCGGAATTGCGTGAAAGGAGACGAGTCCCATGCAAACCAACTGGGTCCGACATCTGCGGAGGAATTTCCGCAACGGACGAATGTGCCATTGCTGAATCCCAACCCGTTACTTTTATTTCTATTAAACACTATATTATTTTTTTTAAAACAGAAAGAAGGAATTCACAATGGCAAATACAAATAATAACTATCGTTTTGAAACACTGCAACTTCACGTTGGTCAAGAGCAACCGGATCCCGCTACTGATTCCAGAGCGGTGCCGATTTACCAAACAACTTCTTATGTGTTCCGTGACTGTGCACACGCAGCAGCTCGCTTCAACCTGAGCGATGCTGGCAACATCTATGGCAGACTGACCAATTCCACACAGGATGTATTTGAAAAGCGCATCGCTGCTCTGGAGGGCGGTGTAGCAGGTCTGGCAGTTGCTTCCGGCGCAGCAGCAATCACCTATACAATAAAGGCACTGGCACAAGAAGGCGACCACATCGTAGCGCAAAAGACCATCTATGGTGGTTCTTACAACCTGTTGGCACACACTCTGCCACTCTACGGCATTAAAACTACTTTTGTAGACGCACACAATCTGGAAGAGATTGAGAATGCAATTCAGGAGAACACCAAGGCAATCTACCTGGAAACGCTGGGCAACCCAAACTGTGATATTCCGGATCTGGATGCGATCTCCGAGCTGGCACACAAGCATGGTCTGCCGGTTGTTGTAGATAACACCTTCGGTACTCCATACCTGATTCGTCCAATCGAGCACGGTGTAGACATCGTTGTTCACTCTGCTACAAAGTTCATCGGCGGTCACGGTACTACTCTGGGTGGCATTATCGTAGATTCCGGTAAGTTTGACTGGAAGAAGAGCGGTAAGTACGCACCAATCGCAGAGCCAAACCCAAGCTACCACGGCATTTCCTTTGCTGACGCTGTTGGCCCTGCTGCATTCGTTACTTACATCCGTGCAATTCTGCTGAGAGATGAAGGCGCTTGTATCTCCCCATTCAACGCCTTCCTGCTGCTGCAAGGTACAGAGACTCTGTCCCTCCGCTTAGAGCGTCATGCAGAGAACACCAAGAAGGTAATCGAGTTCTTGGCAAACCATCCAAAGGTTGCAAAGGTAAACCACCCCTCCCTGCCGGAGCATCCGGACCACGCTCTCTACGAGAAGTACTTCCCGAACGGCGGCGGTTCCATCTTCACCTTTGAGATCAAGGGCGGTCAGGAAGAAGCACACCGCTTCATCGACCATTTGGAAATCTTCTCTCTGTTGGCAA
>OGDF01002984.1_pt1 | contig 21573 bp, 15 predicted proteins | sample 1570141 | NCBI WGS metagenome assembly OGDF01 (sample SAMEA4370581, study PRJEB24528) | human gut metagenome | reverse complement strand
TTGGTGCACTTCTTGCTCTGGCAAGCGGCAAAGCCGAGCGGAGACAAGTGCACCCTTGAAATATCATAGAAAAACAACCAACATATCAGAAATTATTCGTAACTTTGCAGCGTCTGTTGTAGAATCAAAGCTACTTGATTTTTGCAACACTGAAGCAAGCTGACTCTACAACATGACAAGGCGTGGAATGACAGACTATACTTCAAGAACTAACTACTATCTTCTGTTACACAGGCTACTTTATTATTTATTACTAACTAAAAGTGTTGCAAAACCAAAGACAATGAGTATTCGTTATCTTCTTTCATTGGCGCTGTTCGCTGCTGGTGGAGCATTTTCAGCATGGGCACAGACCAGTGACATCACTGCCTCGGCGAATGTAAACAACCCCGAGAGAGTGTATACCATCAGCAACTGCAACGGGCTGACGATGACACCGTACACCTCGCCTACACAAAAGAGCGAGAACGCAGGCAAGTTCGCTTTCTATGCCACAAGCACAGAAGGCCAGTATCTCATCTACAACGTCGACAGCAAGGTGTGGGTCTCTTACGACAAGGCTTACAGCTACAGCAACGGTCCGAGCATGGCTAAGCTCATCAGCGACAAGGCGAGCGCCCAGCCGTGGAAGGCTAACAAGACAACCGCGCAGAACGGCTCGGCTGCCTACGAGTTCCAGCCTATCACCTCTACCGGCAAGGCTGACAAGTACATGAACTGGCACGGCGGCGGCGACTTCAACCCACTCGACAACAAGACTATCACCGTGGGCCTGTGGCAGGACAACGGCAAGCAGGACAACGGCAGCGCATGGGTGCTGCAGGAGATGGTTTCGAAGACGTACACCGTTAGCGGTGCAAGCGTCACAATCAACGGCAAGACATACAACGACGGCGAGACTATCACCGTAAGCGGTTCGCTGCTGCCGAGCGACGTCACCGCTCCCAAGAAGGAAGGCAAGTTCGCCATCGTACAGATCGACCCCGAGACAAAGACCATCACCGTAGCATACTACGACCTGCCCACACTCGAGGACAGCGAGCCGTACACCAACGCATGGCTCTATCCTATTCAGCAGGACAAGGTGGGCGACGCGTCTGCATGGCAGGAAAACAACGTATACACATTGGGCAACAACGTGCTCCAGGCAAGCTTCCTCAACACCGAGAAGGCTATCTACTTCCTCGGCTCTAAGGCTATGAACCTCGTGGCTGGCACAGAGCCTTTCTACGTGAACTTCGGTTCGGGCGTGAGCGTAGCAGCAAGCCAGATGACTCTCGGAAAGGTAGAGCTGGTAGACCTCGCTGCCGAGCCGAACGCCATCCGCGGCGCCAAGCACTATGCAGGCAAGGCTCTGCAGGCTAACTACACATACTCGTACAACGGACAGCAGATCAGCATCGTATGGCGCGCCGTGCTGCGCTCGGGCAGCCACTACCTGCGCACCGAGATGGAACTCACCGGCGTAGACGACGTGGATATGTTCAGCATCATACCGATGTCGTACAAGGTGGACACCAAGGCTGCAGGCAGCAAGCCGAGCGCCATCGGCAACACACGCGGACAGGTGGTTCTGAACGACAAGATATTCGCTGGTCTTGAGACTCCTACCGCTTTCAACACCGTAGAAGACGTGGCTAACACCGACTACTCTGTAATTCAGGGTATGTGGAGCCGCCACACCACTCTGAAGAAGGGCGACACATGGAAGGTGTCTTCCGTTGTGGGCCTCATCGCACAGGACGGCAAGCAGAGCTCGAAGAACATCCGCGAGACACAGAAGCGCCGTTCGTTCCTGGCTTACTCTGAGCGCGAGCGTGCAGTGCCTTGGCGTGCTAACCCATGCTACATCAGCTGGTATGAGCTCAACATCGACCGCAACAATGCTGCTCCTGGCAGAGAGTACACAAACATGACTGCCGACGGCGTGCTCGACGTATTGGCACACTGGAAGAGCAGCCTCTGGGACCGCTACAACGTGGCTCCGAAGAACTTCGTAATCGACGACGGATGGGACAACTACGGCACATGGACATTCCATAGCGGTTTCCCAAGAGAGATGCGCGACATTGCTTCGCAGGCTGCCGACATGGGCGCAAGCGTAGGTGCTTGGCTCGGTCCGGTAGGCGGCTACGGACAGAGCGGCGAATATCGTCGCAACTACTGGAATAACAACGGTGGCATGCAGCTCTCTAACCCTAAATACTACGACACATTCCTCGCAGCAGCAACAAACCTCGTGAAGAACCAGCACGACGAGAACGGCAAGGGCTCGTTCGGCTTCTTCAAGTTCGACGGCATCTCTGCTCAGGGTACAGCTGTAGGTCCCGACCCGGGCGACACCGGCAACGAGAACGCTGAGGGCATCATCCTTATGGAGCAGTACATCCGCGATAACCTCAAGGAGGACATCTTCTTCAACACTACTGTAGGCACATGGGCTTCACCGTTCTGGTACAAGATCACCGACGCTACATGGCGTCAGGACGCCGACTGGAATAAGATCGGCACCAACCCGAACGACCGCGAGGCATGGATCACATATCGCGACATGCAGGTATATAACATCTACGTCACCGACTCTCCGCTCTGCCCGATCAACACGCTGATGACTCACGGATTCATCCTCACCGAGCACGGCGACGTGAGCAAGAACATGAACTACGAGAACGCTCTCAACGAGCTGCGCTGCGCATTCGCTTGCGGTAGCGGCATGGTAGAGCTCTACAACGACTATAAGCTCATGGACAACATCAACAACGGCAAGCTGTGGTCTGACCTCGCCGACCTCATCAAGTGGCAGAAGGACAACGCTGACGTGCTGATGGACGCTCACTGGGTAGGTGGCAATCCGTGGAACGGCTACAGCCATGAGATATACGGCTGGGCAGCATGGAACGGCAAGAAGTCGACACTCACCCTGCGCAACGGCGACACAAAGGCGAAATCAATCACTCTCACTCTGCGCGAGGCTCTGGAGATTCCGGCTAACATCTCTGGCAAGATTGTCCTCACAAAGCCGTTCGACGACCAGGCAGCTCTGGAGGGTCTCACCGAGGGCGAGGCTATCGACATCGACCAGCAGCTCACACTCACTCTGCCTGCTAACAGCGTGTTCATGTTCGGCGGCGTAGATGCCGACCCGTCTTCTGCCATCCATGGCGTTGTGAACAACAAGAATGAAAAAAACGCTCGCCGACACCACTCTTTACGACCTGAGCGGTCGCAAAGCCACAAGCAAGCACGGCGTGCTCGTAAGTAACAACAAGAAATTCATAGTACGCTAAGTCTGACACTCGCACAAGCATATAATAAAGACAAAGAGGAGCCTCGGCAAACACCGAGGCTCCTCTTTTTTGTTTTAAACGTACCATCCAGGGGGTGCAGCTGTCTCAGCTGCACCAACAAAGCAGATGGCATTCATGTGTTCGGTTGGTGCACTTCTTGGTTGGTACACTTCTTGGTTGGTGCACTTGAGACAAGTGCACCCCCTTGAAGACGCACCCAAAAATCCGTTTAATCCGATAAATCCGTTGTTGATTCTACGCACCCGAACCATCATAAATCCGTGGGAGAACATCGCTGCTTGCGTTATTTTAACAACGGATTTATCGGATTAAACGGATTCGTTGGTGGCGTAATTATCGGATTAAACGGATGCTAATGTAGGAGGGTACGGCATTCCTGCCGTACCCACGCAGCCACTAACCTCCAGGGGGTGCAGCTGTCTCAGCTGCACCAACAAAGCAAACGGCATTCATGTACTCGGTTGGTGCACTTCTTGCTCTGGCAAGCGGCAAAGCCGAGCGGAGACAAGTGCACCCCCTTGAAGACACCCAAAAAATCCGTTTAATCCGATAAATCCGTTGTTGATTCTACGCACCCTAACAATCTGTGTGCATCTGTGAAATCCGTGGGAGTATATCGCAGCAGAAGGCAGCGTGGGTACGACAGGGATGCCGCACCCTATACAATCGGCAGCGAGATGCCCTGTATCTTCTGATAGATATCGAGCGCGAAGATGTCGGTCATGCCCGAGATGAAGTCGATGACAGCCATGACACGCGTCTCGAAGTCGTCGCTGTTGATGTCGTACTGACTGCTGAAGCGCTTGCGCAACTGCTCCGAGTGGAACTTGCCGGGCTCGGTGGCAGCCTCGATGAGCGTATCCATCAGCGTCTCCATAATCTTATAACCCGACAGCTCCACGTCGAGCACCGGCTTAGAGTTGTAGATGCGCTGCACGCTCACCTCGATGCAATGGCGGTAGGCGGCGCTCACGAGCGGAGAGACATGGTCGATGAGCGAGCCTTGCAGCGAGCCTTCAAGAATCTCCTGTTCGTGCTGCACGAACGCCTTCGCACACTCACTCTCGAGCAGTCCGATGGCGCAAGCACGCATGTACACAATCTTCTCGTTGTTGTCGGTGATGCCCTCCTCGTCGATGCGGTTGAGAATATGGCGGCGCGCGTCGTCGCCGAAGAAACCCAGCAGCAGACCACTCGCCTCGTCGTAGGAGAGGATGCGCAGCTTGTGAGCGTCCTCGATGTCCATTATCTCGTAGCAGATGTCATCGGCAGCCTCAACAAGAAACACCAGCGGATGGCGTGCATAGCGTAGCGGTTCGCCCTCAGCCGAGAGGCGCAGCATGCCGAGGTCGTCGGCGATGCGCTGGAACGCCTCCTGCTCGAAGCAGAAGAAGCCGAACTTGCCCTTCTTGCCGGCGCACTCGCTCGAGTAAGGATACTTCACGATGGAAGCCAACGTAGAGTAAGTCATCACGAAACCGCCGTCGCGTCGCCCGTGGAAGCGGTGCGTGAGCAGTCGGAAGGCGTTGGCGTTGCCCTCGAAGTGCGTGAGGTCCTCCCACATCTGCGCCGACACACGAGACTTCAGCGCCAGTCCGCGACCCTCGCGGAAGAACGCCTGTATAGCCTTCTCGCCGGAGTGACCGAACGGCGGATTGCCCATGTCGTGCGCCAGACACGCCGTGCTCACGATGGTGCCAAGCTCCTCGAAGAGCGTACCAGAGAGTTCGGGACGAACACGCTTCAAGGCTCGCGCCACGTCGTTGCCAAGCGACATGCCCACGCTCGCCACTTCGAGCGAGTGAGTCAGTCGGTTGTGTACGAAGATGCTGCCCGGCAGCGGGAACACCTGTGTCTTGTTCTGCATGCGGCGGAAGGGCGCCGAGAAGATAAGGCGGTCGTAGTCGCGCTTGAACTCCGAGCGGTCGTCATGGCGCTCAGGGTGGCGCAGTTCCTGTCCGAGACGCTTGTTAGATATGAGTTGTTGCCAGTTCATTGCCATAGTCGTTTTTCTTTTATCGTTTATAGCACAAAATTAAAACTATTATTCCGAATAGACAAGAAGATTGCGCAGTCGGCGTCGCCATTTCCAGTTTTTTAATACTCCAAAACGGCGTTATCTCGTTATAATTAAGTACTTTTGCAGTTTGAAACATTACGTCATAAACTAAAATAGAAACACATAATGGTAAAGATAAAGATAGTGAACCGCGGAACGCAGCAGCTTCCGGCGTACGCCACACCGCAGAGCGCAGGCATGGATCTGCGTGCCAATATCACCGAGCCCATCACCCTGCAGCCTATGGAGCGCCACATCATCCCCACCGGACTGCACATTGCGCTGCCCGAGGGCTACGAGGCGCAGGTGCGTCCCCGTTCGGGCTTGGCCTTCAAGCACGGCATCACCGTGCTCAACTCGCCCGGCACCATCGACGCCGACTATCGTGGTGAGCTGGGCGTGCTGCTCATCAACCTCTCTACCGAGCCGTTCGTGATTGAAGCCGGCGAGCGCATCGCACAGATGGTGATTGCACGCCACGAGCAGGGCGAGTTCTGCCTCGTAGAGGAGCTCGACGAGACCGAGCGCGGCGAGGGCGGATACGGACATACCGGAGTGAAGTAAGCCTCCTACGGTTAGCCCTCCATCGGCAATTCACTTCTAAACAATTAAAGAAGAAGAAAAATGAAGAAAATCATACTCTTTGCGATAGCCTTGGCAGCTATCGCCCCTCTCTTCGCAATAGGCGGAGCGCGCACGGGAGCAGCAGTAGACCAGAAGTGCGACACGATGAGCATCTCAGCCGACTCGCTGCTGAAGGAGACGCCGCTCTTCGACCGACTCTATCTCGACGCCGTGTGCCGACAGATCGACAGCGACTCCACAGCCTTCGACCTGCTCGAGCAGTGCCGCAAGATGCGGCCCGACGCCGCCGAGGTCTACTACTCGCAGGCTATAGCATACGCCAAACGCGGCAACGACTCGCTTTCCATCGAGTATATGCGCCGAGCTGCCGAGCTGCAGCCCGACAACGACAACTATCTGGAGAACGTAGCCGAGACATACATACACCAACGCGAGTACGACCGCGCCATCGAAGCCTACGAACAGCTCTACGCCCACCACCGCGACCGCAGCGACGTGCTCGAGATTCTGGTTCGCCTTTACGATGCGAAGAAAGACTATGCGAAGATGCTCTCCACCGTAGACCGCATGGAGCAGGCAGACGGACCGAGCGAGGACATCTCGTTCATGCGCATGGGCATCTACGAACAGCAGGGCGACAAGAAGAACGCCTACCGTATACTGAAAGCGCTCACCGATGACCATCCCAACGAACCGTCGTACAAGGTGATGCTCGGCAACTGGCTCATGCAGCACGACCGCAAGAACGAGGCGTTCAAGTGGTTCGAGAGTGCGCTGCAGGACGACAAGCAGAACGAGTTCGCACTGAACTCGCTCTACGACTACTACCGCAACACGGGCGACGACGCAAAGGCACGACAGTTGCGCGACGACATACTGTTCAGCAAGCAGACCGACATAAAGACGAAGCTGTCTATGCTGCAGCAGGCCATTCGCGAGAACGAGCAGGAGCAGGGTGGCGACTCGACCATCGTGCTCGACATCTTCGACCGCGTGATGCGCACAGCACCGCACAACGCCGACCTGTCTAACCTCAAGGCTGTGTACATGCGTCTGAAGAAGATGCCGCAGGACAGCATCAACGCCGCATACGCCCACACGCTCTCCTTCGAGCCCGACAACCTGTCGGCACGACTCACGCTGACGCAGAACTTGTGGGAGGAGAAGAAGTGGAACGAGGTGGTAGACCTCTGCGACAAGGGCATACAATACACACCCGAGGAGCTTATGTTCTACTACTTTATGGGACTCGCCTACGTGCAGCAGGACAAGGACGCTGAGGCTTACGACGCTTTCAAACGCGGACTCAGCGCCGTCGACCTCAGCAACGCCGACGAGACACAGCGCACTATGGCGTCCGACATGTACGGACTCATCGGCGACATCAGCTACAGCAACGGCAAGTACGACGAGGCGTTCGGTGCATACGAGGAGGCGCTGAAGATGAAGGCTGACAACGTGCAGGTGCTCAACAACTACGCCTACTATCTCTCGATGCAGAACACACGCCTCGACAGCGCGGCAGAGATGAGTCTGAAGACGCTGAAGGAGGAACCTACGAACGCCACATTCCTCGACACCTACGCCTGGATCCTGTTCCTGCAGAAGCGCTACGACGAGGCGAAGGCGTACATCGACCTCACTCTCGCCAACGACAAGGACCCGAGCAACGTGCTTTGGGAACACGCCGGCGACATCTATCTGATGACGGGCGACAAGCAGAAAGCCGTAGAATACTGGCAGAAGGCGATTGAGAGCGGAGGCGACAAGACTCAGCTCGAACGCAAGATAAAGACACGCAAGCTGAAGTAGCGCAACGACACTGCCGCGGCATGCATACACCGAACAAAACAGAAAAGTCCACGAAACGAAACTGAAAACAATAATAAGATGAAGAAGATATTAAGATACGCCCCGATAGCCATGGCTATGCTGCTCATGGCTTCATGTGCGAGCAAGAAGACCATCACCGACGGTACAAAACTGCCCTCGCTGCCACACGCACAGACCGAGAAGTCGACTGAGAAGCAGTCGCTGCAGTTCGTGCAGCGCATTGCCGACAACAACGCCACCACAGCGAACATACTCGCCAGTGGCGACTTCACGCTGAAGACGGGCAGCAAGGAGATAACGGTGCCCGCTAAGCTCAGCATGCGCAAGGACGAGTGCATACGCATCCAGCTGCTCATGCCCATCCTGCGCAGCGAACTCGCCCGCATCGAGTTCACGCCCGACTATGTGCTGCTCATCGACCGCTACCATAAGGAGTACATAAAGGCCTCGTATTCGGAGGTGAGCTTCCTCGCCAACAACGGCATCTCATTCTACAGCCTGCAGTCGCTGTTCTGGAACCAGCTCACGGCACCCGGCGCCAAGCACCTGTCTGCCGCCGACCTGAAGAAGTTCGCAGCAGACATAACTGCCGCTGGTTCGCGTGTGCCTGTGTCGCTCTCAAGCGGCAACATGACATTCAAGTGGAGCGTAGACGCAGCCACGGCGCTCATCAAGAACGCCGACATCTCGTATCGCAGCGCTGCGCACGGCACATCGTCGCTCGCCTGGAGCTACGACGACTTCAAGACCGTAGGCGCAAAGAAGTTCCCGATGACGCAGCAGTTCGGCTTCAACACCAACTACGGCGGCAAGAACCATGCAGCGCAGGTGACGCTGCAGATGTCTGCGCCGAAGACCAGCGCCGACTGGGACGCCAAGACCGAGGTGTCGTCGAAGTATCGCAAGGTGGAGGTAGACGAACTGCTCCGCAAGATAACATCGCTGCAGTAAAAAACGCAGCGCAATTGATGCAATAAACACGTCGCAAGAATGAAGAAGTTAATAAACATAATGCTCGCCGCCCTGATAGCTCTCGCCCTGCCCTGCACGGCGAACGGCATCAACGCCGAGCAACAGCAGCGCAAGACAACCGCCGCAAAGAAGACAACCACTCAGCGCAAGAAGACAACGACGGCAAGAAAACACGCCACCGCTGCAAAAAAGAAAACAACACAGCGCAAGAAGACCGATACAAAGAAGAAGAGAAGCACAAAGCAGAACAACGCAAAGTATTCTACAGCCGAGATTCGCGGACTGCAGAGCAAGCGCTCGGGCATTCAAAAGGAGATAAAGAAACAGGAGGAGGCTCTGCGCGCCAACAAAGCCGACGTAAAGAAACGCCTCAACGACCTGCTCATCCTCAACAGCGAGATAGACCGCCACAAGCAGAACATCGACGGCATACAGCGCGACATCACGCACCTCGACGGCAACATCGGACTGCTCAACGCCCAGCTCGCCACACTGCAGCAGCAGTTGAAGGACCGCAAGGCGAAGTACGTAAAGTCGATGCGCTACATCTCAAGACAGCACACCATGCAGGACCGCCTGATGTTCATCTTCTCGGCGAAGAGTCTCACCGAGATGTACCGCCGTCTGCGCTTCGTGCGCGAATACTCGTCGTGGCAGAAGGCTCAGGGCGAGATGGTGAAGTCGAAGCAGCTGCAGGTGAACGAAAAGCAGAAGCAGCTGCAGCAGGTGCGCGGACAGAAGAACGTGATGCTCAACAAGGGCAGACAGGAACACCGTGCGCTCGAAAGCAAGCAGAGCGAACAGCAGACTATGGTCAACTCGCTGCAGAAGCAGCAGAAGACTATACAGAGCGTAATAGCTAAGCAGCGTAAGGACGCCAGCGCCCTCAATGCGCAGATCGACCGACTCGTCGCTATAGAAGTGGAGAAGGCGCGCAAGCGTGCCGAGGAGGAGGCACGTCGCAAGGCTGCCGAAGCCGCCGCTGCGAAGAAGCGTCGCGAGGAGGAGTTGGCTCGCAAGCGTGCCGAGGCAGAAAGAGCACGCACCGAGAACGAGCGCCGACTGCGCGAAGCTCGCGAGGCTGAGGAACGCGCCAAGCAGCGTGCTCGCGAAGCCACAGCACAGCAGAAGGAACGCGCCGAGCAGCAGGCTCGCGAGGCAGAGGCGCAGCGCGAGGCTATAGAGCGCAAGGCAAAGGCAGACGAGCGCCGCTCTACGAAAGAAATTGCCAACGCCAAGCGCGAAGTGGAACAGACCTACACCGTGTCGTCGGTAGACCGCATGATGTCGGGCGGCTTCGAGGCAAACCGCGGACGTCTGCCAATGCCTGTATCGGGCGGCTACCGCATCGTGTCGCACTACGGTCAGAACACCATCGAGGGTCTGCGCGGCGTGACGCTCGACAACAAGGGCATCAACATCAAGGGACAGCCCGGCTGCCAGGCACGCGCCGTATACGACGGCATAGTAAGTGCGGTGTACGGCATCGGCGGACAGTGGCTCGTGATGGTGCGCCACGGCGTTTACATCTCGGTCTACTGCAACCTCACGTCGGTAGGCGTGCATAAAGACCAGAAGGTGTCGACCGGTCAGGCGCTCGGAGCAGTCGGCGGCGAAGGCATACTGCAGTTCCAGCTGCACAAGAACAGCACCCGACTCAACCCGGAGCCGTGGCTTAGACGATAAAACGCACGAAACAGGGTAGAAAACTCAGTAAATATTTGCAGACGTTGCAGAAAATTAGTAATTTTGCATCGTTCAGTGGAATGAGGGGCTCCGAGAGAGCTCCTCATTTTTATTTATAAATGCAATATATGATAAACAAAGACACCGTAAGAAGTATCGTAGAAGAGTGGCTTGACGGCAAGGAGTATTTCCTTGTTGACATCGAGATAAGCCCCGACGACCGTATCGTAGTAGAAATTGACCATGCCGACGGCGTGTGGATTGAAGACTGCGTAGAATTGAGCCGTTTCATCGAAGACCACCTCAGCCGCGACGAAGAAGACTATGAACTTGAAGTAGGATCAGCCGGACTGGGACAGCCTTTCAAGGTGGCTCAGCAGTACCACTGCTTCGTAGGCAAGGACGTGGAAGTGCTCGACGCCGACGGAAAGAAGTACAAAGGTGTGCTCAAAGCCGTTGAAGGCAACGACTTCACTGTGACGGTGCAGGAGAAGCAGAAGGTGGAAGGCAAGAAGCGCCCGCAGCTCGTAGACACAGACCACACCTTCCAGATGGACAAAGTGAAATATACAAAATACTTAATAAATTTCAAATAAGCTATGGCAGCAGTTAAAAAAGACGACGTGGTGAGCATGTTCGACTCTTTCAAGGAGTTTAAGGAGACAAAGAACATCGACCGCACTACTTTGGTAAGCGTTTTGGAGGAGAGCTTCCGCAACGTTCTCGCAAAGATATTCGGAAGCGACGAGAACTTCGACGTTATCGTAAACCCTGACAAAGGCGACTTCGAGATATACCGCAACCGTGTGGTAGTGGCTGACGGAGAGGTAGAGGACGAGAACAAGCAGGTGTCGCTCAAGGAGGCACGCAAGATAGAGCCCGACTACGAGGTGGGCGAAGACGTGTCGGAGCGTGTCGACTTTGCCAAGTTCGGTCGCCGCGCCATCCTCAACTTGCGCCAGACTCTCGCTTCGAAGATTCTTGAGCTCGAGCACGACTCGCTCTACAACAAATACAAGGACCGCGTAGGCCAGGTCATCGCAGCCGAGGTTTACCAGGTATGGAAGCGCGAGGTGCTCGTGGTAGACGACGAGAACAACGAGCTTATCCTCCCGAAGGCAGAGCAGATTCCGGCAGACGTATACCGTAAGGGCGAGACAATACGCGCCGTCATCGAGCGCGTTGACAACGAGAACAACAACCCGAAGATCATCCTCTCGCGCACCAGCCCGATGTTCCTCCAGCGCCTGCTTGAGGCAGAAGTGCCCGAGATTGCAGAGGGCCTCATCGCCATCCGCCGCATCGCACGCATCCCCGGCGAGCGCGCCAAGATAGCGGTAGAGAGCTTCGACGACCGCATCGACCCGGTAGGCGCATGCGTCGGCGTAAAGGGTAGCCGCGTTCACGGCATCGTACGCGAGCTCTGCAACGAGAACATCGACGTCATCTGCTACACCGGCAACACAAAGCTCTTCATCCAGCGTGCGCTCTCACCGGCTAAGGTGTCGAGCATCAAGATTGACGAGGAGAACAAGAAGGCAGAGGTATATCTGAAACCAGAGGAAGTGAGCCTCGCCATCGGCCGCAGCGGTCTGAACATCAAGCTCGCATCGCTGCTCACAGAGTACACCATCGACGTATTCCGCGAAGTGTCTGAAGAGGACGCCGACGAGGACATCTACCTCGACGAGTTCGCTGATGAGATCGACCAGTGGGTTATCGACGCCATCAAGGGCATCGGTCTCGACACAGCCAAGGCAGTGCTCAACGCTCCGCGCGACATGCTCGTTGAGAAGGCAGACCTCGAAGAGGAGACTGTCGACAACGTGCTGAAGGTGTTGCGCGCCGAATTCGAGTAATCAAGATACACATATAAGGGAGTCTCAAAACCGCATGGTTTTTGAAGCTCCCTTAGCGAGTATCTACACACTAACATATTTATAAACAAATTTTATAAGGAAAGGGAAAGACGTAAAGCGGGTAGCTTTCTCCACGCAACGCCCCGAAAAAGGGCACGAGGCCGAAGCAGAGGTAGGCAGACGTTTTACTTTTTTACTCCTTTACTCTTTTACTTTTAAAACAGCAAAATATGAGCATCAGGTTAAACAAAGCATTACGAGAGTTGAACATCGGGCTCCAGACGGCAGTGGAGTTCCTTGAGAAAAGAAGTGACCTTGGAGAGGTAAAGGCAGAGCCCAGCTTCAAGCTGAGCGACGCACAGTACGCCGCACTCGCTGGAGCCTTCCAGCAGGACAAGGAGGTTCGTTCTCAAGCCGAGAAACTCTTGCAGAAGAAGCCGAAAGAGAAGAAACGCAGCGAGGAGACCCAGGCTGAGCCGCTCCTCAAATCGTCTACTCAGCAGCAGTACAAGCCGCTGGGCAAAATAGATCTGGACAGTCTGAACAAGAAACCGGCACAGAAAAAGCCAGCAACACCTGAGACTCATAAAGAGCCGCAGGCAAAGACTAATGCCGTAAGTCAGAAGCCGGCAACAAATTCCGAAGCACCACAGAAAGCAAGCACAGAGGCTAAAGTGGACAATCAAAACAAAAATCAGAACACTGTGGGTCAGAACAAAGAGCACAAGCAGGAAAAGAAACAGGAAGCAGCAAAGACTGTTGTAAACAACACAGCAAGCGCCCCGAAGAAGGTGGACGCCGCAGAGAAGTCGGCAGAAGCACCGAAGACAGAGACAGGCATCTTCACCACAAAGAGCGAGAAGAAGATACTCAACGCGCCGAAGGTGAACGTATTGGGCAAGATCGACCTATCTACGCTCAACCAGAGCACTCGTCCGAAGAAGAAGTCGAAGGAGGAGAAGCGCAAGGAGCGTGAGGACAAGGCGCAGCAGCAGCGCGGCGACAAGAAGAAGCGCGAACGCATCAACAAGGTGCGCGTAGACATCAACGCTGCGTCTAACCAGCCCAACGGCGGCGGCAAGCAGAACGGTGGCGGCAATGCCGGCACAAGCAACAAGAACAAGAAGAAGAACCGCAACCGCGGCGGACAGCAGAAGCCGGCTGAGGTGAGCGATGAGGACGTAGCACGCCAGGTAAAGGAGACGCTCGCACGTCTTACTAACAAGCAGAACCAGAACAAGAAGGGCGCCAAGTATCGTAAGGAGAAGCGCGAGGCTGCTCAGGAGAAGATGAACGAGGAGCTGCGCGAGGAGAAGAAGGAGAGCAAGACACTGAAACTGACGGAGTTCGTTACCGTATCGGAACTCGCTACGATGATGAACGTGAGCGTGAACCAGGTCATCGGTACGCTCATGAGCGTGGGCATCATGGTGTCTATCAACCAGCGCCTCGACGCCGAGACCATCAACCTCGTTGCTGAGGAGTTCGACTTCAAGACAGAATACGTAAGTGCAGAAGTGCAGGAGGCAATAACCGAGGTGGAGGACGACGAGAACGACCTCGTTCCGCGCGCTCCGATTGTAACCGTGATGGGTCACGTAGACCATGGTAAAACCTCTTTGCTCGACTATATACGCAAGACAAACGTCATCGCTGGCGAGGCTGGCGGCATCACACAGCACATCGGTGCATACAACGTGCAGTTGGAGGACGGACGTAAGATTACGTTCCTCGACACTCCGGGTCACGAGGCGTTCACTGCTATGCGTGCCCGTGGTGCTCAGGTGACGGATATCGCCATCATCATCATCGCAGCCGACGACGCCGTGATGCCTACCACCAAGGAGGCTATCGCGCACGCTCAGGCTGCCAACGTGCCGATGGTGTTCGCAATCAACAAGATCGACAAACCGGGTGCTAACCCCGACCGCGTACGTGAGGAACTTGCAAGCATGAACCTCCTCGTAGAGGAATGGGGCGGCAAGTACCAGTGCCAGGAGATAAGCGCCAAGAAGGGCATCGGCATCAGCGACCTCATGGAGAAAGTGCTCCTCGAGGCAGAGATGCTCGACCTGAAGGCCAACCCTAACCGCAAGGCAACGGGTTCTATCATCGAGTCGTCGCTCGACAAGGGCCGCGGCTACGTTTCTACGGTGCTCGTAAGCAACGGTACGCTGCGCGTGGGCGACAACATCATCGCCGGCACTTCATGGGGACGCATCAAGGCTATGTTCAACGAGCGCAACCAGCGCATACAGTCGGCAGGTCCGGCTGAACCTGCTATCATACTCGGCTTGAACGGCGCGCCGACAGCCGGCGACTCGTTCCACGTGCTCGAGACAGAACAGGAGGCACGCGACATCGCCAACAAGCGTCTGCAGCTGCAGCGCGAGCAGGGTCTGCGCACACAGAAGCGTCTCACCCTCTCTGATATCTCTCACCGCATCGCTCTCGGTTCGTTCAAGGAGCTTAACATCATCGTTAAGGGTGACACCGACGGTTCTATCGAGGCTCTCTCCGACTCGTTCATCAAGATGTCTACAGAGAAGATCAAGGTGGACGTCATCTACAAGGCAGTAGGTCAGATCTCGGAGAGCGACGTAACGCTCGCCGACGCTTCAGACGCCATCATCGTGGGCTTCCAGGTGCGCCCGTCTGCCGCAGCACGCAAGCTGGCTGAGCAGGAAGGCGTTGAAATCAACACCTACTCTGTCATCTACGATGCTATCGACGACGTCAAGTCGGCTATGATCGGTATGCTCGACAAGGTGAAGAAGGAGGTTATCACCGGTCAGGTAGAGGTGCGCGAGGTCTACAAGATTTCGAAGGTGGGCACCGTTGCCGGCTGCTACGTTACAGAAGGCAAGGTACACCGTGTCGACCGTGCTCGTGTCATCCGCGACGGTATCGTGGTTCACACAGCCGACATCGCAGCTCTCAAGCGCTACAAGGACGACGTGAAGGAGGTTGCTACCAACTTCGAGTGCGGTATCTCGCTCGTCAACTTCAACGACATACAGCAGGGCGACGTGCTCGAGACCTTCACAGAGATTGAGGTAAAGCAGACACTGTAAGAATACGGAACTTAGTTAAATCATAGATATATGAACTTACTTGAACACATTGTAGCTCGCGCAAAGAGCAACAAACAACGCATCGTGCTCCCTGAAGCAACAGAGGAGCGCACTCTGAAGGCTGCCGACCGCGTCCTCGCTGACGACCTGGCTGACCTTATCCTCATCGGCAACCCCGACGAGCTGAAGACTCTCGCTGCAAAGTGGGACCTTCACAACATCGACAAGGCTACCATCGTAGACCCGTTGAACAACCCTAAGGCTGAGGAGTATGCAGAGCTCCTCGCCGAGCTTCGCAAGAAGAAGGGCATGACCATCGAGCAGGCTCGCGAACTCGTGAAGAACCCGCTCTACCTCGGCTGCATGATCATCAAGACCGAGGGTGCCGACGGCCAGATCTCTGGTGCGCTGAGCACAACGGGCGACACTCTGCGTCCTGCACTGCAGATTATCAAGTGCGCTCCCGGCGTGACATGCGTGAGCGGCGCAATGCTCATGCTCACCCACGAGCACCAGTACGGCGACGACGGCATCATCGTGATGGGCGACGTAGCCGTTACACCGGTTCCGACAGCAGAGCAGCTGGCTCAGATCGCTGTTTGTACAGCGCAGACAGCACGCTCGGTGGCTGGCATTCAGGACCCGCGTGTGGCTATGCTGAGCTTCTCTACAAAGGGCTCTGCAAAGCACGAGGTGGTAGACAAGGTTGTTGAGGCTACACGCCTCGCTCACGAGCTGGCTCCTGAGCTGAAGCTCGACGGCGAGCTGCAGGCAGACGCTGCTCTCGTGCCGGCTGTAGGCGAGAAGAAGGCTCCGGGCTCTCTCATCGCAGGCCACGCCAACGTACTCGTTGTGCCGAACCTCGAGGTGGGCAACATCTCTTACAAGCTCGTACAGCGCCTGGGCGACGCCCTCGCTATCGGTCCGATCCTTCAGGGTATCGCTCGTCCGGTTAACGACCTTTCTCGCGGTTGCTCTATAGAGGACATCTACTACATGGTGGCTATCACAGCTTGCCAGGCAATGGACGCTAAATAACAATAAAATTTTGAATTTTGAGTTTTGAATTTTGAGTTGTCGGCTTCGCCGATTTTGAATTATTCAATTTTGAATTCATAACTCAAAACTGATAAACTCACAATGCGCATAGCGCATAATTCAAAACTCAAAATTCAAAACTCAAAATTGCCGAAGGCAACAATTCAAAACTCAAAACTCAAAACTCAAAACTCGTAAAAATGAAGATATTAGTTCTTAATTGTGGCAGCTCTTCAATCAAGTACAAGCTGTACAATATGGACGACAACTCAGTGCTGGCAGCAGGCGGCGTTGAGCGTATCGGTCTTGATGAGGCATTCATCAAAATCACTCTGCCTAACGGCGAGAAGAAGAAGATCATGCACGACATGCCCGACCATAAGGAAGGCGTCAACTTCGTGTTCCAGTGCTTGCTCGACCCTGAGTTCGGCGCAATCAAGTCGCTCAGCGAGATCGACGCCGTAGGTCATCGCATCGTGCAGGGTGGCGACCTCTTCGAGAAGAGCGTCATCGTCGACAAGTCGGTAGAGGACGGCATCGAGAGCCTCTGCGACCTCGCTCCTGTACACAACGCAGGCCACCTGAAGGGCTTGCGCGCCGTAGACAAGCTGATGCCGGAAGTGCCGCAGGTATGCGTGTTCGACAACGCATTCCACAGCACCATGCCCGACTACGCTTACCTCTACGCCGTGCCTTACGAGCTCTACGAGAAGTATCACGTACGCCGCTACGGCTTCCACGGCACCAGCCACCGCTACGTATCGCAGCGCGTGTGCGAGTTCCTTGGCCGCGACATCAAGACACAGCGCATCATCACCTGCCACATCGGCAACGGCGCGTCTGTGTCAGCCGTTAAGTTCGGCAAGTGCGTCGACACCTCTATGGGTCTCACTCCGCTCGCCGGCGTGATGATGGGCAGCCGTTCTGGCGACATCGACCCGTCTGCCGTTACATTCCTCATGGAGAAGCTCGGCAAGAAGCCGCAGGAGATGGCCGACTTCCTCAACAAGGAGAGCGGTGTGCTCGGCATCACCGGCATCTCTTCTGACATGCGCGAGGTAGAGAGCGCTGCTGCTGAGGGCAACAAGCGCGCACAGCTCGCTCTGAAGATGTACAACTACCGCATCAAGAAGTACATCGGCGCTTACGCTGCCGCTATGGGTGGCGTTGACATCATCGTATGGACAGCCGGTGTAGGCGAGAACCAGATTGGCACTCGTCTTGAGGCTTGCTCGGGCCTTGAGTTCCTCGGCGTAGAAATGGACGCAGAGGCTAACAAGGTGCGCGGCGAAGAGGCTATCATCTCTAAACCGGAGTCTAAGGTAACGGTTTGCGTTATCCCGACCGACGAGGAGCTGATGATCGCTAAGGACACTATGGCATTGCTTCAGAAGTAAGCAGCTGTCTTTTGCCGCGGCGCATGGCTTCGCAGCCTCTGCTTCGACGGCATAAGCCATAAGCATAAACCAAACACACGGGGATGCACCTGCATAGGGTGCATCCCCGTTTTATTTTACCGCGGGGCGGAACTGCTGTTACCGCGGGGCTGTAATATTGTAGCCGATACGCGGTAATGGGCTTACCACGCTGCTGTAACAAGATACTTGTTTTGTCTGTTTGTTTTTATCATCAACATGGCGCCTAAAAAACTTGGTTTTTCGGATAATTCTCGCTAACTTTGTCATCTAAAACGGGTCTTGTATGTCGTTGACTTGCAAAACCTAAAATTAAACCTTTCAAGCAATTTTGATAATAACCTTTTAAGCGATTCGGATTATGAAGAAGATTCTACTCCTGCTGGGCTTCGTGCTCACCGCAATAGTTGCCAACGCGCAGTCGTTCAAAGACGCCGTGTCGGGCAACGCACCACTTCTGAAAACAACATCAGCCAACAATACCGCCGCTCCCGCAGAGCGCGTGCTGAAGGCTCCCAGCAAGGCTTTGATGCACAAACTGAGCGTGCCTAAGGACGAGAAGCCCATCTTCGACCCCGAGGGCGAGGACGAGGCGCGCCTCGCCATCGGCTCTCAGGGCGAGCTGACAACGCAGAACGGCGACATCTTCGCCATCTACGAGGACGCCGAGACGGAGGACGAGGCTGGCTTCTTCGGATTCTTCTACACGATGGAGCTGTGACCGCTCGGCGAACTGGTGCGCTTCGAGTTCCCGAAGGGCGTGAAGCCGCAGACCTACGTGCTCAGCGGCACGGATGCGAACGGCGTGAAGGCGTCGCGCCAGGTGAAGATAGCGTTCAGCGACGGCAAGTTCTTCATCAGCGGACTCGCTTCGAAGTCGCCCGAGGAGGTGTACGAGGGCACGTACAGCGGCACAACGGCTTCCATCCCGTCGTTCCAGATTGTGAAGGACGCCGACGGCGAGCGCAGGGTTACAAAGGAAATAGTGAAGTAGTACTCCGTAGCGGAGGTCTCCGGCCTCCGCATCACCAAATATAACAAATATTATTGCTTGCTGCGGAGGCCGGAGACCTCCGCTACGAATAAAAAAGAAATGGACATACAGCAATTCAACAATACCAACTGGAGCCGCAACATAATCCTCGTAGACGGCGATTATATCGACTCCGTAGCCTTCAACCTCTCGGTCAACTTCGAACGCATGCTCGGCAGACGCATCCCGAAAGCCGACCTCGCACGCTGGATAGACTGCGTGGCGCTCGACGGCGGAATGCGCGAGAGTCGCGACAGCGAGGGCGAGACGCAGGTCATCTTCATCCACTCTAAGGAGAAGGCTGCGCTCGAGAACTTCGCGCCCGGCGACTACGAGGCAGACCTCAACGCAAAGGCATTCAAGGACCGACTGGGCGAGTTCGTGCTCAGCTCCTACCCCGTAGAGGATGTGGTGAAGCACGACGACTTCTTCCTCGACATCCTCAAGACCGTGGTCAACCACAAGGACGTGCACCGCGTGATGGCTATCCCCAACGCCGAGCACCCCGCACTCTGGGACGCTCTGCGCCACGCCCTGCGCGACGTTGACGACGAGGAGAAGCGCGTTACGCTCTTCGCCATGCAGCCCCTCGAAGGCGGCAACTTCAAGCAGGAAATCTTAGGCTACTCGCTCATGAACGCCCTCGGAATAAAGGGCAACGAACTGTAAAGCGGTGGGCTGGAGTGCTAGGTGGGATAGGCTTTCTAGGTGTTCTAGGTGTTCTAGGTGTTCTAGAAAAACTAGTTAACCTAGAAAACCTAGAAAACCCAGAAAACCCTAGCCCATAGTAAAACCGAAAAAACAACAAACTAAAAAAATAGAAACAATGGGAAAAGTACTTATGATCGGCGCCGGTGGCGTCGCTACAGTTGCAGCGTTCAAGATTGCACAGAACGCTGACGTTTTCACCGACTTCATGATTGCAAGCCGCACGAAGTCGAAGTGTGACCGCATTGTCGAGGCAATCGGCAACCCCAACATCAAGACCGCTCAGGTGGACGCTGACGATGTTGAGCAGCTCAAGGCTCTCTTCAACGACTACAAGCCGGAACTGGTCATCAACCTCGCCCTGCCCTATCAGGACCTCACCATCATGGAGGCTTGTCTGGCTTGCGGATGCTCGTACCTCGACACCGCCAACTATGAGCCGAAGGACGAGGCTCACTTCGAGTATTCTTGGCAGTGGGCTTACAAGAAGCGCTTCGAGGAGGCTGGTCTGACAGCTATTCTCGGCTGCGGCTTCGACCCGGGCGTTACAAGCATCTTCACCGCTTACGCAGCTAAGCACCACTTCGACGAGATTCAGTATCTCGACATCGTAGACTGCAACGCCGGCAACCACCACAAGGCGTTCGCTACCAACTTCAACCCGGAGATCAACATCCGCGAGATCACTCAGAAGGGTCTCTACTGGGAGGACGGCAAATGGGTGGAGACAGCTCCGCTCGAGATTCACAAGTCGCTCACATACCCGGAGGTGGGTCCGAAGGAGAGCTACCTGCTCCACCACGAGGAGATAGAGTCGCTCGTGAAGAACTACCCGACCATCAAGCGCGCTCGCTTCTGGATGACTTTCGGTCAGCAGTATCTCACATACCTCGACTGCATCCAGAACCTCGGCATGTCGCGCATCGACGAGATAACATACGAGGCTCCGCTCGCCGACAATCCTTCGGAGAAGGTGAAGGTGAAGATCGTGCCGCTGCAGTTCCTCAAGGCTGTGCTGCCTAACCCGCAGGACCTCGGCGAGAACTACGACGGACAGACTTCTATCGGCTGCCGCATCCGTGGCATCAAGGACGGCAAGGAGCAGACCTACTACGTCTACAACAACTGCTCGCACGAGGCTGCCTACAAGGAGACCGGCATGCAGGGCGTAAGCTACACAACGGGTGTTCCGGCTATGATCGGCGCAATGATGTTCTTCAAGGGTCTGTGGCGCAAGCCGGGCGTTTGGAACGTAGAGGAGTTCGATCCGGATCCGTTCATGGAGCAGCTCAACAAGCAGGGTCTGCCTTGGCACGAGTTGTTCAATGTAGACTTAGAATTATAAATTTTGAGTTTTGAATTTTGAGTTTTGAATTATCGCTACGCGATTTTGAATTATTCAATTTTGAATTACGTTAGATTAAAGGTCTACAAGCGATATTGAATTACTTTAAATTAACAGTCTATGAGTGACTTCGGAAACCTCTTGGAAGAGAAGTGCATGAATTTTTCTATTCGTATAATAGGATTATGCAGATTCCTTAATGAGGAAAAGCATGAATATAGAATTGCTGATCAGATGTTTCGCAGCGGTACAAGTATCGGTGCAAACGTCGCGGAATCGCAATGCGCAATAAGTAAAAACGACTTTATTGCCAAACTCTATATATCGCTAAAAGAGTCAAACGAAACTTTGTATTGGTTGCGCCTTCTACAAAGAACGCAATATATAAACAACAAACAATACGAGTCTATATATAAAGATTGTGAAGAACTGAAACGAATGCTTGTGTCTATAACAAAGAAAATGACTACAGCAAACGATATTTAGTTTTGAATTTTGAATTATCGGCTTCGCCGATTTTGAATTATTCAATTTTGAATTCAAAACTCAAAACTCAAAATTGCGACGCATGTCGCAACAATTCAAAATTCAAAACTCAAAATACAAAATTACCGCAGGCAACAATTCAAAACTCAAAATTCAAAATTCAAAATTGCGA